>Ga0136611_10000348_pt1 | contig 29547 bp, 22 predicted proteins | sample AntDrymUQ2232306_2_FD_106645 | JGI IMG/M metagenome (GOLD analysis project Ga0136611, IMG submission 106645) | Polar desert sand microbial communities from Dry Valleys, Antarctica - metaG UQ223 (23.06) | ecosystem: Environmental > Terrestrial > Soil > Desert | place: Antarctica: Dry Valley...
GTCCACGGGAGAACCTTGACGAGGAGCAGGAGCGCAGCACTGACGACGACGAGCTCGGCGCCGAGAGCGAGAGCGAGATCGAAATCGACGTCGAACTGCTCGTAGACCGCGAGCGAGAGCGTCTGGGTGACGCCCTGGAGGGAGCCTGCGAAGAGGATCGTGGCCCCGAACTCACCGATCCCACGGGCGAATGCGAGCGCCCAGCCGGCGCCGAGGCCGCCGGCGGCCAGCGGAAGCGCGACGCGGAAGAACGTGCGACCCGGACCGGCACCGAGCGTGCGGGCGGCCGCGGGCAGGTTCGGGTCGATCGCCTCGAAGGCGGCGATCGCGGCCCGCAGGTAGAAGGGGCTCGCCACGAAGGTGACCGCGAGCACGACCGCAATCTGCGTGAAGCCGACCTCTAGCCCGAATGCGCCGAGCGTCGAGCCGAGCAGCCCGAGCCGGCCGAACGCAGCGAGCAAGCCGATCCCGGCGACAGCCGGCGGCAGAACGAGCGGGAGCTCCACGAGCGTGACGAGGAGCGTCCGGCCGCGGAATGAGCGCGTTGCGATCACGTAGGCCGCAGGCGTGCCGAAGAGCAGAACGAGCGCGTTCGCGATCGCGCTCGTCTTCGCCGTGACCACGAGCGCGTCGATCGCCTCCTCGTCACCGAGATGCGAGACGAGGGCGTCCGGCGGGATCTGGAGGAAGATCGCGACGATCGGCAGGATCAGGAAACCGAGGGCCACGACGGTCAGTAGCCCGAACACCAGCGCGAAGGCGTGTCTCACGGAAGCCCGAAGCCGGCCCGCGCGAGCTCTCGGCGGCCATCGGTGCCCAGAAGATCCGCGATCAGCTCGATCGCGCCTGCACGATTCCTGGACGCGCGCACGACGGCGGCCTCGTAGCGGATCGTGGGCTGCGAGCGCCGAGGGAGCGGAATCGCGACGAGCCGGCCGCTCGCTGCGCGCACGTCCGTCGCGTAGACGAAACCCGCGTCCGCCTCGCCGAGCGCGAGCTTTCCGACGATGCCCTTCACGTCCGGCTCCTGGCTGACCGCCTTGCGAAGGACGCGAAGCAGCCCGACCCGCTTCAGCACCTCACGGGTGTACAGGCCGACCGGCACCTTGGCCCCCGCGGCGACGAGCTTCAGCTTCGGCCTCTTCGCAAGGTCGTAGACAGAGCGGATCTTCGCCGGATTGCTCTTCGGGACGGCGAGGACGAGCGAGTTCGTGGCGAAGGTGCGGGGCCGCTCCACGAGGCCTTCCCGGAAGAGCTGTTGTGTGTAGAGCGGACTGGCGGAGGCGAAGACGTCGGCGGGGGCTCCGAGTCGGATCTGCAGCGCCAGCTGGTTCGAACCGGCGAACTGGGCGCGCGCGTCCGGGGCGACCCGCGGCAGCACCTCGGCCAGGGACGCGGCCGCGTAGACGGTGACCGGGTCGTCGGCCCGGGCCGTCGTCCACCCAGCGCCGACGAGGACGACGAGCACCAGGGCGATCGCGGTTCGCGTCACCTCTCCACCATCACCGACGTCGCCTTGACGACCCCTGCGGCGCTCGCTCCCGGCTTCAGCCCAAGCTCCTCCGCCGACTCGCGCGTGATCACGGCGACGACGCGGCTCGGCTCGGTGACGTCGATCTCCACCCGCGCGAGGAAGCCGTCGATCTCGACGCTGCGGACGACCCCGCGGAAGCGGTTGCGGGCCGAGAGTTCTTGCGCGCCGACCTGCGCACGCAGGCGCTCGACCTCGGACGCGGCGACGACGCGGCGGTTCGCCGAGTCCCTGCTGACGGTGATCTTGCCGCTCCGGTCCCAGCGGCGCAGCGTGTCGACGCTGATCCCGAGCGCGCGCGCAGCCTCCGCGGCCGTCAGAGTCTGCATAGGCATTGCCTAGACAAGACTACACTGCTGCGGTGAACGTACTCCAGTTCGACGAAGTGGCCGAGTTCGCAAGTCGCGCCTCGGATCTGCTGCTCCGAGACGAGGCGCGACACAACCTCGCGCTCGGTCTCCTCGGGACTCTCGAAGAGCATCCGTGGCGCTATCCAGAACACCGCTTCTGGCTCGTCGAGGAGCGCGGGACCGTGGTGGGTGGAGCGTTGCGCACCCCTCCGCACGGAGTCGTGCTCGCCCAGCCGCTCGCGGCGGGAGCGATCGAGGCCCTCGCCACCGGCATCGACGAGGAACTGCCGGGCGCCGTCGGTGCAACACCGGAGATCGAGTCGTTCGCGGAAGCCTGGAGCCGCCGGCACGGCGTTCCCTGGCGAACTCGCTTCAGGCAGCGAATCTTCGAACTCGAGGAGGTGATCCCACCGCGTCCGTGTCCGGGGACGGCGCGTGTAGCCGGATCGGACGACCGCGCGCTCCTCGTCGAATGGCTCCGCGCCTTCTCGATCGAGGCCGTAGGCGAGGGAGCACCCCGAGGACGCCGCGCTCGAAGCGAACGTCGACCACAAGCTCCTCGCCGCGGACGCTGCCTACGTCCTCTGGGAAGTCGAGGGCGAGCCCGTCTCCTGCGCGGCGTTCGGAAGCTCCACACCGAGCGGCACCCGGATCGGGCCGGTCTACACCCCTCCCGAGCACCGCGGCCACGGCTACGCGAGCGCAGTCACCGCGCACGTCTCCACCGACAGGCTCGCCGCGGGCAGGCGATTCTGCTTCCTCCACACGAACCTCGCTAACCCGACCGCGAACAAGATCTACGCGCAGATCGGCTACCGGCCGGTGTGCGACGCCCTTCAGGTCGAGTTCGGTCAGCCGTCTCGTTGAGCCCGGGCACCGCAGGCGCCAGGTCTTGGCGCGGCTGGGCGCGGTCGTGGATCGGCGCAAACGATGGCAAGACGCCCGGGAGAGGGTCCGGCCGCCGGAGGCGGCCCTTCAGGGGTCTTGGCGCGGTCGGGGATCGGCGCAAAGCCGATCCCCGACCCGATTGCGCCCAGAAAGATCAGAGCGGAATGTTGCCGTGCTTGCGCTTCGGGCGGGGCTCGCGCTTCGTCAACGCCGTTTCGAGGGCGGAGATCAGCACCGGCCGGGTCCGACGCGGCTCGATCACCTCGTCCACGTAGCCGCGCTCGGCAGCGTGGTAGGGGTTCGCGAACCGCTCCTTGTATTCGGCGATCAGCTCCGCGCGGCGAGTCTCCGGCTCGGCCGCCTCGGCGAGCTCCGACCGGAAGATGATGTTGACCGCACCCTCCGGGCCCATCACCGCCACCTCGGCGGTCGGCCAGGCGAGGTTGAAGTCGGCCCGGATGTGCTTCGAGCTCATCACGTCGTAGGCGCCGCCGTAGGCCTTGCGGGTGATCACGGTCAGCTTCGGCACCGTCGCCTCCGCGTAGGCGTAGAGGAGCTTGGCCCCGTGCCTGATGATCCCGCCCCACTCCTGCTCGGTGCCGGGGAGAAAGCCCGGCACGTCGACGAAGGTGACGAGCGGGATGTTGAACGCATCGCACGTCCGGACGAAGCGAGCCGCCTTGACGGACGCGTCGATGTCGAGCACGCCGGCGAGAGCGGCCGGCTGGTTCCCGACGATCCCGACCGCATGTCCGCCCAGCCGGGCGAAGCCGCAGACGATGTTCGGCGCCCACTGTTCCTGCACCTCGAGGAAGGCGCCGTCGTCCACGACCTTCCCCACCACCTGCTTCATGTCGTACGGCTTGTTCGGGCTGTCCGGGACGAACGCGTCGAGCTCGGGAGCCTCGCGCTCCGGCGGATCCGACGGCGTCGCGTACGGCGGCGATTCGAGGTTGTTCTGGGGCAGGAACGAGAGCAGGTAGCGCGCGTCCTCGAGCACCGACTCCTCGTCCGGGGCGGTGAAGTGCGCGACCCCCGACTTGCCGGCGTGGGTGGCGGCCCCGCCGAGCTCCTCGAACGACACCTCCTCGCCCGTCACGGTCTTCACGACGTCGGGGCCGGTGATGAACATGTACGAGCTCTCCTCGGCCATCAGGATGAAATCGGTGATCGCGGGCGAGTAGACGGCGCCGCCCGCGCAGGGTCCGAGCACGAGCGAGATCTGGGGTACGACGCCCGAGGCCTGCACGTTCCGCCAAAAGATCTCCGCGTAACCGGCAAGCGAGACGACGCCCTCCTGGATCCTGGCGCCACCCGAGTCGTTGATCCCGATCACGGGGCAGCCGTACTTGACGGCCGCATCCATGACCTTGCAGATCTTCTCGGCGAAGACCTCCGAGAGCGAGCCGCCGAAGACCGTGAAGTCCTGGCTGAAGACGAAGACCTTGCGCCCGAAGACGGTTCCGTAGCCGGTGACGACCGCGTCGCCGTAGGGCCGGTTCTCCATCGAGTCGAAATCGGGGTTGCGGTGGCGCACGTAGCGGTCGAGCTCGACGAACGAGCCCGGGTCGAGGAGCTTCTCGACCCGTTCGCGCGCGAGCAGCTTCCCCCGCTCGCGCTGCCGGGCGACCGCCTTCTCGTTCCCGGCGTGCAGCGACCGCTCGTTCAGCTCCTGGAGCCAGGCGAGCTTCGCGGCAGTGGTGTCGTGGATCTCGGCCATCGCGGGAGCCTAACCGCGCCGATATCGTCAAGGAGATGCGTTCGCTCGACGGGCTGCCGCGGCTGTTGCTCCGCCTGGAGGGCGGCGCCGTGCTCGCGGGCTCGCTCGCCCTCTACTTCCACGAGGGCTTCGGGTGGCTCCTGCTCGTCCTGCTTCTGCCGGCCCCAGACCTCGCGATGCTCGGCTACGCCGCCGGGGAGCGCGTCGGCGCCGCCGCCTACGACCTCGTTCACGCCGAGGTCCTGCCACTCGCGCTCGCGGTGGCGGGCGTGCTGGGCGGCTGGAGGCTCGCGCTCCAGCTCGCCCTGATCTGGCTCGCCCATATCGGGATGGATCGACTCGTGGGCTACGGGCTCAAGTATCCGTCCGGGTTCAAGGAGACCCACCTCCAGCGCGTCTGATGGAGGAGCCTCTCGACCGCTCGACCGTCTGGCCGTACGTGGACGGCGACGTGGGCTCGTTCTATTACGCCCGCGCGGGGCATCCGAACGGAGCGGCCGCCGAACGCGCCCTCGGCGAGCTCGACGGCGGCGAGGCCGTCCTCTTCGCGTCGGGCACCGCCGCGACGACCGCGATCGTGCTCGCGCTCCTCGAGCCGCGGAAGCGGGTCGCGCTCGCGAGCGGCGCCTACTACGGGACAGGCGTCACCTTCACGGAGCTCGGGCGCTGGGGGCTCCAGCACGACCTGTTCGACCAGACCGCGACTCCGCCCGAGGCCGACCTCGTCTGGATCGAGGCGCCCTCGAATCCGCACCTGACGATGCCCGACTTCGAGGCGGCCGCGGCGCACCCCGCCCCTGTCGTCTGCGACGCGACCGCCGCGACCCCGATCCACCTGCGCCCGCTCGAGCACGGCTGCGACTTCGTCCTCCACAGCGCCACGAAGTACCTCGCCGGGCACCATGACGCGCTGCTCGGGGCCGTCGTCTGCCGCCGGGCCGAGGATGCCGAACGGCTGCGGGCGTTCCGTAACGCGACCGGCGCCGCCCCGGCGCCCGATGCGGCCTGGCTCCTCCTGCGCGGCCTGAAGACGCTCGAGGTGCGGGTGCTCCGCCAGACGGAGACCGCCCGCGACCTCGCGGAGCGACTGCGCGGCCACCCGGCGGTGACGCTCGTCCGCTACCCAGGCTTCGGGGGGCTCGTCTCCTTCGACGTCGAGAGCGGGCCGGCGGCGCGGGCTGTCGAGACCGGGACCCGGGCGATCGTGAATGCGACGAGCCTGGGCGGCACGCAGACGACGATCGAGACCCGCCACCGCTGGGAAGGCGACCGCGTCCCGGAGGGCCTGCTCCGGCTCAGTGTCGGGCTCGAACCGGCCGAGGAGTTGTGGGTCGACCTGACGAACGCCCTGGCGAGAACCTGATTTTCGACCGATAATCAACGCACCAGGGCCCGAGAAGGATTCGGGTCGCCGTTAAAAGCCCCGCATTCACGGGCATATTGCCCCGAGACGCCCGCGTCGCCCAACCCCCGCCAAAGGAGTCCCCCAGTGCCCCCTGTGCCGACCTCCGGTGAGCCGAAGTCCACCGCCCGCCGCGGCTCCGGTCGAGCCCCGACCCGCAGTCGGAACGGTGCGGAGACCGCGGCCCTCACGCCCGCGCAGGTGAGCAGGCTCGTGACCGCCCTCCAGGCGGCTCGGAACGGCGACTTCTCCGTCCGCCTTCGCGGCGACGGCACCTTCGGCGAGGTCGCAGCCGAGTTCAACGAGATGGTCGAGCGGAACCAGCGGATGGCGAGGGAGCTCGTCCGCGTCAGCAAGGTGATCGGGCGCGAGGGCCGGATCACCGAGCGCGCGACCTCGCCGGGCGGCGGCGCTGCGTGGGAGGAGCAGACCGACGCCGTCAACGCGCTGATCGACGACCTCGTCCGCCCCATGACGGAGATCGCGCGCGTGATCGACGCGGTCGCCGACGGCGACCTCTCGCAGCAGATCACGGTCAAGATGGAAGGTCAGGCGCTGAAAGGCGAGTTCCTCCGGATCGGCACGACCGTCAACGCGATGGTCGACCAGCTCTCCTCGTTCGCCGCCGAGGTCACGCGCGTCGCGCGCGAGGTGGGCACCGAAGGCCGCCTCGGTGGCCAGGCCACGGTCAAGGGCGTCAGTGGCGTCTGGAAGGACCTGACCGACAACGTGAACACGCTCGCCGGGAACCTGACGAGCCAGGTCCGGAACATCGCCGAGGTCACGACTGCGGTCGCGACCGGCGACCTCTCGAAGAAGATCACGGTCGACGTCAAGGGCGAGGTGCTCGAGCTCAAGAACACGGTCAACACGATGGTCGACAACCTCTCGACCTTCGCCGACGAGGTCACCCGGGTGGCGCGCGAGGTCGGGAGCGAGGGCAAGCTCGGCGGCCAGGCCCAGGTCAAGGGCGTCTCGGGGGTCTGGAAGGACCTGACCGAGAACGTGAACACGCTCGCCGGCAACCTGACCGGCCAGGTGCGGAACATCGCCCTCGTCACGACTGCGGTCGCGAATGGCGACCTCTCCCGCAAGATCACGGTCGACGCGAAGGGCGAGGTCCTCGAGCTGAAGGACACGGTCAACGTGATGGTCGACCAGCTCCGCTCGTTCTCGCAGGAGGTGACGCGCGTCGCGAAGGAGGTCGGCACCGAGGGCAAGCTCGGCGGCCAGGCGAAGGTCGACGACGTCTCCGGCGTCTGGAAGGACCTGACCGACAACGTGAACACGCTCGCCGGCAACCTGACGAGCCAGGTCCGGAACATCGCCGAGGTCACGACGGCGGTCGCGAACGGCGACCTCTCGAAGAAGATCACCGTCGACGTCCGCGGCGAGGTGCTCGAGCTGAAGGAGACCGTCAACGTGATGGTCGACCAGCTCCGCGCCTTCTCGGCCGAGGTGACGCGCGTCGCGCGCGAGGTCGGCACCGAGGGCAAGCTCGGCGGCCAGGCCCAGGTCGAGGGCGTCTCCGGGGTCTGGAAGGACCTTACGGACAACGTGAACACGCTCGCCGGCAACCTGACGAGCCAGGTACGGAACATCGCCCTCGTCACGACCGCGGTCGCGAACGGCGACCTCTCGAAGAAGATCACCGTCGACGTCAAGGGCGAGGTGCTCGAGCTCAAGGACACGATCAACACGATGGTCGACCAGCTCTCGGCGTTCGCCGCCGAGGTGACGCGCGTCGCGCGCGAGGTCGGCACCGAGGGCAAGCTCGGCGGCCAGGCCCAGGTCGAAGGCGTCAGCGGCACCTGGCGCGGCCTGACCGAGAACGTGAACACGCTCGCCGACAACCTCACCGACCAGGTCCGGAACATCGCCGAGGTCACGACTGCGGTCGCGAACGGCGACCTCTCGAAGAAGATCACCGTCGACGCGCGCGGCGAGGTCCTGGAGCTCAAGGACACGGTGAACACGATGGTCGACCAGCTCTCGACCTTCGCCGCCGAGGTGACGCGCGTCGCGAAGGAGGTCGGCACCGAGGGCAAGCTTGGCGGCCAGGCGGACGTCGAGGACGTCTCGGGCGTCTGGCGAGGATTGACCGAGAACGTGAACTTCATGGCGGCGAACCTGACCTCTCAGGTGCGGAACATCGCCGACGTGACGACGGCCGTCGCGAAGGGCGACCTCTCGCAGAAGATCACGGTCGACGCCGAGGGCGAGATCGCCCAGCTCAAGAACACGATCAACACGATGGTCGACCAGCTCTCCTCCTTCGCGGACGAGGTCACGCGCGTCGCCCGCGAGGTCGGCACCGACGGCAAGCTCGGCGGCCAGGCCCAGGTCGAAGGCGTCAGCGGCACCTGGCGCGGCCTCACCGAGAACGTCAATTTCATGGCCGCGAACCTGACCGGCCAGGTGCGGAACATCGCCCAGGTCGCGACCGCGGTCGCCAAGGGCGACCTCTCGCAGAAGATCACGGTCGACGCGAAGGGGGAGATCCTCGAGCTCAAGAGCACGCTGAACACGATGGTCGACCAGCTCTCGTCCTTCGCCGACGAGGTCACGCGCGTGGCGCGCGAGGTCGGCTCGGAAGGACGGCTCGGCGGCCAGGCCCAGGTCGAAGGGGTCAGCGGCACCTGGCGCGGCCTCACCGAGAGCGTGAACATGATGGCCACGAACCTGACCGAGCAGGTCCGAAACGTCGCTCAGGTGACGACCGCGGTCGCGAACGGCGACCTCTCCCAGAAGATCACGGTCGATGCCCGCGGCGAGATCCTCGAGCTCAAGAACACGATCAACGTCATGGTCGACCAGCTCTCCTCGTTCGCGGACGAGGTCACGCGCGTCGCCCGCGAGGTCGGCACCGAGGGCAAGCTCGGTGGCCAGGCCCAGGTCGAAGGCGTCAGCGGCACCTGGCGCGGCCTCACCGAGAGCGTCAACTTCCTCGCCGCGAACCTGACGGGCCAGGTCCGGAACATCGCCGACGTGACGACCGCCGTCGCGAAGGGCGACCTCTCCCAGAAGATCACCGTCGACGCGAAGGGCGAGATCGCGCAGCTCAAGAACACGATCAACACGATGGTCGACCAGCTCTCCTCGTTCGCGGACGAGGTGACGCGCGTCGCCCGCGAGGTCGGAACCGAGGGCAAGCTCGGCGGCCAGGCCCAGGTGAAGGGCGTCTCCGGGACCTGGCGCGACCTGACCGACAACGTCAACTTCATGGCGTCGTCGCTGACCGAGCAGGTGCGAAACGTGGCCGCGGTGACGACGGCGGTCGCGAACGGCGACCTCTCGAAGAAGATCACGGTCGACGTCAAGGGCGAGATGTTCGAGCTCAAGGACACGATCAACACGATGGTCGAGCAGCTGCGCTCGTTCGCAGCAGAGGTCACACGAGTCGCCCGCGAGGTCGGCACCGAGGGCCGCCTCGGCGGTCAGGCCACGGTCGAGGGGGTCAGCGGCGTCTGGAAGGACCTGACCGACAACGTGAACACGCTCGCCGGCAACCTGACGAGCCAGGTCCGCAACATCGCCCTCGTCACGACCGCGGTCGCAAACGGCGACCTCTCGAAGCAGATCACGGTCGACGTCAAGGGCGAGGTCCTGGAGCTGAAGGACACGATCAACACGATGGTCGATCAGCTTTCCACGTTCGCCGCCGAGGTGACCCGGGTCGCGCGCGAGGTCGGCACCGAGGGCGTCCTCGGCGGCCAGGCCGAGGTGGCCGGGGTCTCCGGCACGTGGAAGGACTTGACCGACAACGTCAACCTGCTGGCCGGGAACCTGACGAGCCAGGTGCGCGCGATCGCGGACGTCACGACCGCGGTCGCGAAGGGCGACCTCTCCCAGAAGATCGCGGTCGAGGCGAAGGGAGAGATCGCCGAGCTCTCCGGGACCATCAACACGATGGTCGACCAGCTCTCGACGTTCGCCGCCGAGGTGACGCGGGTCGCGAAGGAGGTCGGCACCGAAGGCAAGCTGGGCGGCCAGGCCCAGGTCGAAGGCGTCTCCGGGACCTGGAAGAACCTGACCGACAACGTCAACCAGCTCGCCGAGACCCTGACGACCCAGCTGCGCGCGATCGCCGACGTCTCGACGGCGGTGACCTCCGGGGACATGACCCGCTCGATCACGGTCGAGGCAGCCGGCGAGGTCGCCGAGCTGAAGGACAACATCAACCAGATGATCTCCAACCTGCGCGGGACGACCGAGCAGAACGCCCAGCAGGACTGGCTCAACTCGAACCTCGCCCGGTTCTCCGGAATGCTCCAGGGCCAGCGCGACCAGAAGACCGTTGCCCGCCTGCTGATGAGCGAGGTGACCCCGCTCGTCGCGGCCCATCACGGCGCGCTCTACGTCGCCGAGGGGAACGGCAACGGGGACGTGGAGGCGGAGAACACGCTCCGCCTCGTCGCGACCTACGGCTACAAGGAGCGGAAGTCGATCTCCAACCGCTTCAAGTTCGGCGAGTCGATCGTCGGCCAGGCCGCGCTCGAGCGGAAGTCGATCGTGATCACCCAGGCGCCGGAGGACTACATCAAGATCACCTCCGGCCTCGGCGAGGCGGCTCCGACCAGCATCATCGTGATCCCCGTCCTCTTCGAGGAGAGCGTGATGGCGGTGCTCGAGCTCGCCTCGTTCGCGCCCTTCACCGATGTCCAGCAGACGTTCCTCGACCAGCTCTCGGAGTCGATCGGCGTCGTCCTGAACACGATCAGCGCCAACTCCCGGACCGAGGAGCTGCTCGAGCAGTCGCAGACCCTGACCCAGGAGCTCCAGAGCCAGTCGGAGGAGCTGCAGGCCCAGCAGGACGAGCTGAAGCGCTCGAACGCGGAGCTCGAGGCCCAGGCGCAGACGCTCCGCGCCTCGGAGGAGCTGCTCCAGACCCAGCAGGAAGAGCTCCAGCAGACGAACGAGGAGCTCGAGGAGAAGGCGCAGCTGCTCGAGGAGCAGAACCGCCGGATCGAGATCAAGAACGAGGAGATCGAGCTCGCCCGCGCGGCACTCGAGGAGAAGGCTGAACAGCTCGCGCTCTCCTCGAAGTACAAGTCCGAGTTCCTCGCGAACATGTCGCACGAGCTGCGGACGCCGCTCAACTCGCTCCTGATCCTCGCGAAGCTGCTCGGCGACAACCCGGACGGGAACCTGACGCCGAAGCAGATCGAGTTCTCGAAGACGATCCATCAGGCGGGCTCCGACCTGCTCAGCCTGATCAACGACATCCTCGACCTCTCGAAGGTCGAGGCCGGGAAGATGGACGTGAACGTGGACGACGTCTCGATCGGGGACGAGCTCGCCGCACTCGACCGCTCGTTCAGCGCGATCGCCGAGGAGAAGGGTCTCTCGTTCGAGCTGGACTACGCCCCCGCCGCCCTCCCGACGATCCAGACCGATTCGCAACGGCTCCAGCAGGTACTAAGGAACCTGCTCTCGAACGCGTTCAAGTTCACCGAGGCGGGTGGCGTCACCCTCCAGGTCGGGCTCGCCGACCCGGAGCTCCAGTTCGCCGGCGAGATCCTCTCGCACGCCGACCGCGTCGTCGCGTTCTCGGTGGTCGACACGGGGATCGGGATTCCGGCCGACAAGATCCGCCTGATCTTCGAGGCCTTCCAGCAAGCGGACGGGACGACGAGCCGGCGCTTCGGAGGCACGGGGCTCGGCCTCTCGATCAGCCGCGAGATCGCCCGCCTCCTCGGCGGTGAGATTCGCGTCCAGTCGGAGCCGGGCGAGGGAAGCACATTCACCCTCTTCCTGCCGGCGCTGTACGTCCCCCACACCGGCGCGGCCACCGGCGCGGAGCTCCTCCGCGAGCTCGAGTCGGGCATCGAGTCGAGGGCACGGCGCGAGCCCGAGTCGGCGGCCACGAACGGCGACGAGCCCGCTCTCGACCGATCGCTCCTCGTCATGGAGGAAGTGAGCGACGACCGGGAGTCGATCGAGCAGGGTGATCGCGTCGTCCTCATCGTCGAGGACGATCCCGACTTCGCCCGCACCGAGCTCGCGATCGCTCGCGAACGCGGCTTCAAGGGGCTCGTCGCCCTGCGGGGGGACACGGGGCTCGCACTGGCGAGAGAGTTCCGCCCCGACGCGATCGTGCTCGACATGAGCCTCCCCGTGCTGGACGGCTGGACGGTGCTCGACCGGCTCAAGCGGCATCCCGCGACGAGGCACATCCCGGTTCACATCGTCTCCGGCGCCGAAGAGCCGCAGCCCGCGCTCATGGCCGGTGCCGTCGGCTTCATCCAGAAGCCGGCCTCGCTCGAGGCGCTCGAGGGCGTCTTCGGCGGGATCGAGACGTTCATCGACCGCGACGTCCGCCGGTTGCTCGTCGTCGACGACGACGAGGCGCAGCGCCAGGCGATCATCGAGCTCGTCGCGGCGGACTCGACCGACATCGAGGTCGTCGCGGTCGGGTCGAGCGAGGAAGCGTTCGCCGCGCTCGAGAACGAGGCACTGTTCGACTGCATGGTGCTCGACCTGAAGCTCCCGAAGATGACCGGGTTCGACCTGCTCGAGAAGGTGAAGAACGACGACCGCTTCCGGGGGCTGCCGGTGATCGTCTACACCGGCAAGGATCTGACCCGCCGCGAGGAGACGAAGCTGAAGCGCTACGCGGAGACGATCGTGGTCAAGGACGCGCGCTCGCCCGAGCGGCTCCTCGACGAGACCTCGCTCTTCCTCCACCGCGTCGAGGCGAAGCTCCCCGACGAGAAGCGGAAGATGCTCGAGCAGCTCCACAACACCGACGCGGTCTTCGTCGGCAAGAAGGTGCTCGTCGTCGACGACGACGTGCGCAACGTCTTCGCCTTGACGAGCGCGCTCGAGGCGAACGGAATGGAGGTCGTCTTCGCCGAGAACGGGCTCGAGGGGATCGCGACCCTGAAGGCGAACCCGGACGTCGATCTCGTCCTGATGGACGTGATGATGCCCGAGCTCGACGGCTACCAGACGACGCAGGCGGTGCGCGAGCTGCCACAGTTCAAACAGCTGCCGATCATCGCGCTGACGGCGAAGGCGATGAAGGGCGACCGTGAGCGCTCGATCGCCTCCGGGGCCTCCGACTACATCACGAAGCCGGTCGACACCGACCAGTTGCTTTCGCTGATGCGCGTGTGGCTGTACCAGTAGGCAGGCGCGAGGAGCTCGACCTCGAGGAGATCGAGGTCGAGCTCCTGCTCGAGGGGATCTACCGCCTCTACGGCTTCGACTTCCGTGAGTACGCGCCCGCGTCGCTTCGCCGCCGGCTGCGGCGGCGGATGGACGGCGAGAAGGTCGAGACCGTGTCCGCGCTCCAGAACCTGATCCTCCACGACCCCCGGGTGATGGAGCGGTTGCTGCTCGACCTCTCGATCAACGTCACGGCGATGTTCCGCGACCCCACGTTCTACCTCGCCTTCCGCACGGAGATCGTGCCGCTGCTCCGGACGTACCCCTACTCCAGGCTCTGGGTCGCGGGCTGCTCGACCGGCGAGGAGGTCTACTCACTGGCGATCCTCCTCGCCGAGGAAGGCCTCGCCGAGCGGACGCGGATCTACGCGACCGACATCAACGAGGCGGTGCTCGAGCAGGCACGGCTCGGTGTCTTCCCGCTCGACAAGATGCAGGAGTACACCCAGAACTACATCCGGGCCGGTGGGACGCGCGCGTTCTCCGAGTACTACGTGGCCCGCTACGACGGGGCGCAGTTCCAACGCGCGCTCGTCGAGAACGTCGTCTTCGCCCGACACAACCTCGCCTCCGACTCGGCCTTCAACGAGTTCAACGTGATCACGTGCCGGAACGTGATGATCTACTTCGACAAGTCGCTCCAGGAGCACGTGCACGAGTTGTTCTACGAGAGCCTGGCGATGTTCGGCATCCTGGCCCTCGGGCAGAAGGAGACGATCAAGTTCTCTCCGCGCGAAGAGGCGTTCGAGGAGCTCGATCCGGCGGAGCGGCTCTACCGCAAGATTCGATGAGCTACGAGGTGATCGCGATCGGTGCATCCTGGGGGGGTCTTCATGCGGTGAGCACGCTGCTCGACGGTCTCTCGACCGAGGTCGAGCCGGCTATCGTGCTCGCCCAGCACCGCGGCGCCGACTCCCATCGGGGGGCGCTCGAAGGCCTGCTCCAGCGGCATATCGAGCGGCCGGTGACCGAGCCCGACGACAAGGAACCGATCGAGCGCTGCCACGTCTACGTCGCCCCCGCCGACTACCACTTGCTCGTCGAGAACGGCCATTTCTCCTTCTCGACGGATGAGCGCGTCCAGTTCGCCCGTCCTTCGATCGACGTCCTCTTCGAGTCGGTCGCGCGGTCGTACGGTGAGCGGGCGATCGGAATCGTGCTCACCGGCGCGAACGAGGACGGAGCGCGGGGGCTCGCCGCGATCAAGAACGAGGGCGGGGTCACGATCGTCCAGGAACCGGGCACGGCTACGCGCCGGGACATGCCCGACGCGGCGATCTCTGCATCGGTCGCGGACGCGATCCTCCCGGTCGAGGAGATCCCGAAGTTCCTCCACGAGCTGTGCTGCAAGTGAGCGTCAAGGCGAGGATCCTCTGTGTCGACGACACGCCCGAAAACCTGTTCGCACTCGAGGCGATCCTGGAGCCGCTCGGCCAGGAGCTCGTTCGCGCCGACTCGGGCGAAGAGGCGCTGCGGCATCTGCTGCAGGACGAATTCGCGCTGATCCTGCTCGACGTCCAGATGCCCGGGCTGGACGGTTTTCAGACCGCGAAGCTGATCAAGCAGCGGGAGCGGACGAGGGGCGTGCCGATCATCTTCCTGACCGCCATCTCGAAGGACGCCGAGAACGTCTTCCGCGGCTACGAGACGGGCGCGGTCGACTACCTCCTGAAGCCCTTCGACCCGGACGTGCTGCGGGCCAAGGTCTCCGTCTTCATCGAGCTCTGGCAGATGACGGTCGAGGTGCGCCGCCAGGCCGAGCTGCTGCGCGAGCAGGATCTTGCGACCCTCGAGCGGGCGAGCGAGGAGCGGTACCGGTTCCTCGGTGACTCGATCCCGCAGCAGGTGTGGACGGCGCTGCCCGACGGGAACCTGGACTACGTCAACGAGCGCGTGCTCGAGTTCTTCGACCGGACGTTCGACGAGATGATCGGCTCCGGCTGGGGTGACGGCGTCCACCCGGAAGACCTCCCGGCGTGCATCGAGCGTTGGAGCGCCTCGCTCTCGACGGGCGAGCCGTACGAGTTCGAGTTTCGCCTCCGTCATGGAGTGGAGGACGCCTGGCGCTGGCATCTCGCCCGCGCGGTGGCAATGCGCGGTGACGCCGGCGAGGTCGTCCGGTGGTTCGGGACTAACACCGATATCGACGACCGCAGGCGCGCGGAGGACCGACAACGCTTCCTCGCCGACGCCGGTTGGCTGCTCGGCAGCTCACTCGAGTACGAACAGACGCTCGCCGACGTGGCAAAGCTTGCTGTTCCGCGCGTCGCCGACTGGTGCACGGTGGACGTCTTCACCGGCGGAACGCTGCAGCGGCTGGCGCTCGAGCACGTCGACCCGCTGAAGGTGGCGCTGGCCCGCGAGCTCCAGGAGGCCATGCTCGGTGCCAACGGTGCCGGCGGTGCGGCGGCGATCCAGTTCCAGGAAGCCGTGCTCGTGAGCGAGGTAGACGAACAGGCGCTCCGGGGCTTCGGCTTCGACGAGGGGGAGATGGAGATCGCTCGTGCACTCGCCCCTCGCTCGTACGTGACGGTGCCGCTGCTGGCGCGCGGCGAGGTCTTCGGCTCGATCAGCCTCGTCACCGCCGAGTCGGCGCGCACCTACGGTGAGGAGGATCTGGCCCTCGCGGTCGAGCTCGCGCGCCACGCCGCGGCGGCGATCGACAACGCCCGCCTCTACGAGGAGGCGAAGCGACGCGGGCGCGCGGCCCGGGTGCTGGAGGCGGTGGGCGACGGCGTGGTGCTCGTCGATCGCGAAGGCGTGATCAGGCTCTGGAACACCGCTGCCGCAGCGATCACCGGCCAATCCGAGGTGGAGGTGCTCGGCCGGCCGATCACGGAGGTCGTCCCCCGGTGGGAGGAGATCGCTCCCAGGATCCCGGTCGCGAGCAAGCCGGGCACGCTCGTCAGGGCCGAGTCGGTTCCGGTCGAGTTCGGTGGCCGTGAGCTCTGGATCTCGGGCTCCGGGGTCGGCTTCGACGAGGGCGTCGTCTACGCGTTTCGCGACCTGACCGAGGAGCGCGCGCTCGAGGAGATGAGGGCCGACTTCGTCGCCACCGTCTCGCACGAGCTGCGCACCCCGCTCGCCGCGATCTACGGGTCGGCTCAGACGATTCGGCGCACCGACCTCGACCTCGACGACCAGATCCGGGACGAGCTTCTCGGCGTGATCGCGAGCGAATCCGACCGGCTCGCCGGGATCGTCAACGATCTCCTGCTCGCGAGCCACCTCGATTCGGGTCGAATGCCGGTCGCGATCGAGCGGTTCGACGCCCTCGAGCTGGCGGGGGTCGTCCTCGACACGACGCGGACGCATCTTCCCGAGGCGATCGAGCTGGGACTCGACGCGCCGAAACGGCTCGCACCCGTTGCGGCCGATCGCGGGCAGCTCCAGCAAGTGCTCGTGAACCTGCTCGACAACGCGATCAAGTACTCACCGGACGGCGGCAAGGTCGAGCTCCAGGTGACGGAGGTCGATTCCCGAATCCGCTTCGCGGTCACGGACGAGGGCCTCGGGATCCCGCCCTCCGAGCACCGCCGGATCTTCGAGAAGTTCTACCGGCTCGACCCGAATATGACCCGCGGGATCGGCGGAACCGGCCTCGGGCTCTACATCTGTCGCGAGCTGGTGCGCCGGATGGACGGTGCGCTCTGGGTGGAGTCCCAACTCGGCGTCGGCTCGACTTTCGTGCTCGAGCTACCGGTGTTCGAGCAGCCCGCACCGAAGCGCGCCCCGGCGAAGAAGCCCGCGAAGACCCGCTAGCGCGCGCCACCCGCAACGCCTGTCGTCCGCGGCCCCGCCGACCCGCTGGAGATCCGCGAGGCGACGTAGACCGGGATCATCGAGAGCAGAATCACGAAGACCGCGACCACGTTCACGATCGGGAGCTGGTTCGGGCGCGAGAGGTTGTTCAGGATCCAGATCGGCAGTGTCTGGTCGGCTCCGGCGGTGAACGTCGTCACGATCACCTCGTCGAAGCTGAGCGCGAATGCGAGCAGCGCTCCCGCGAGGAGCGCGGTCTTCAGCTGCGGGAAGGTGACGTAGCGGAACGTCTGCCAGGCGTCCGCGCCGAGGTCTGCGGAGGCCTCCTCGAGCGAGGCCGCACTCCGCCGCAGCCGCGCGACGACGTTGTTGTAGACGACGACGATGCAGAAGGTCGCGTGCCCGACCATGATCGTGAAGAGCCCGAGGTCGACGCCGAACGGCTCGGGGAGATTGCGGAAGGTCGCGTTCAGAGCCATCCCGGTCACGATTCCCGGCAACGCGATCGGGAGGATCACGAGGAAGGAGATCGCCTCGCGACCGAAGAAGCGATGGCGCGCGACCGCCATTGCGGCCAGCGACCCGAGCAGGAGCGCGATCGCGGTTGCACCGAGCGCCGCCTTGGTGGAGAGCATCAGGGCATCCCGCACGCCAGGGTTGTCGATCGCGCGCCCGAACCACTTCGTCGTCAGTCCGGGGATCGGCCAGACGAGCGAGCGCCGCTCGTTGAAGGCGTAGAGGAAGATCACGAAGAGCGGCAGGTAGATGAATGCGAGCGTCAGCCCGGTCGCGCCGCGGAGAAGCCAGGTGCCCGCGCGGGACGTCATAGGCTGTCGAAGGCCCCTGCGCGCCGAGCGAGGAGCAGGTAGACGACCATCACCGCGACGGGCACGGTCGCGAACGCAGCCGCGAACGGAAGGTTGTTGGCGACGCCGACGTTGATGAAGACGACGTTGCCGATGAACTGCGTGCTCGAGACGAGCGCGGGCGTGATGTAGTCGCCGAGCGTGAGCGAGAAGGTGAAGATCGAGCCGGCTGCGATCGCCGGGAGCGCCATCGGGAAGACCACCCGCCGCAGCGTGCGGCCGCCCCGCGCGCCGAGGTCGGCGGAGGCCTCGAGGAGCGACGAGGGGATCCGCTCGAGCCCGGCGTAGACCGGCAGGATCATGAACGGCAGCCAGAGGTAGGAGAAGACGAGCCAGGTCGCGATGTTGCCGAAGCCCGGGCCCGAGAGCCCGAGCGGCGAAAGCGCCCAGTTGAGGACACCCTCTTCCTGGAGGATGATCCGCCAGGCGTAGACCTTGACGAGGTAGCTCGCCCAGAGCGGAAGCAGGATCGCGACGACGAGCAGGTTCCGGGTCCGCGGCGAGGCGACCTTCGCCATGTAGAAGGCGATCGGGAACGCGAGCACGGCATCGGTGACGGTTACGGCGGCCGCGATCAACACCGTCCTCTGGGTGATCGCCCGGTAGACGTCGCTCTCCCAGAGCTGCTCGAAGTTCTGGAACCCGTAGTCGCGGACGACCTCCGCCGTGAACGGATCGAGCCGCCAGAAAGCCGCGACGAAGAGCACGGCCAGAGAGCCGAGGTACGCGAGCAGGAGCCACGAGAGCGGCGGCGTCAGGAGCAGGCCGAGCCGCAGCCGAGGATGGCGATGGAGAAACGACGAAAGGCGCCGCCCCGGAGAGTCCCGGGGCGGCGCCTTCACTGCTTCAGGCGTAGCGATGAGCTAGCCCTTGATCTCGGTCCAGGCTTGCGTCCACTCCGAGTAGTCCTTGCAGACCTCGCCCCGGTCGTCACCGCAGTCGGCCTGCGGCGTCTTCCAGTAATAGATCTGGTCGAAGTACTCCTCATCGTCGGCGTGGAAGGCCGCGCAGTGGTCCTTGTTGGCCGTGAAGCCGCATGCCTCCTTGCTCGAAGGCGCCTCGCCGAAGTACTCGGTCGCGGCCGCATTCGCCTTCGGCGAGATGATGTGGTTCATCCACATGTACATGCAGTTCGGGTTCTCGGCCTTGGACGAGATCATCCAGGTGTCGGACCACCCGGTCGACCCTTCCTTCGGGAGCACCGCGGCGACCGGCACCTTCTCGCCCTCGAGCACGTTCACGATCACCTGCCAGGTCGTCCCGACGGCGCTCTCGCCGCCCGTGAACGCGGCGATCTGCTTCGTGTAGTCCGACCAGTACTCGCCGATGATCCCGCGCTGCTTCTTCAGCAGGTCGACGGCCGCGGTGAATTGCTCCTCGTCGAGCTCGTACGGATCCTCGATCCCGAGGTCGGGCTGCGTCGCCTTCAGATAGACGGCGGCATCCGCGATGTAGATCGGGCTGTCGTAGGCCGTCACCTTGCCCTTATAGGGCGAGTTCTCGTCCCAGACGACGCTCCACGAGTCGGGCGCCGGCTTGACGATGTCCGTGCGGTACTGGAGCAGGTTCGCTCCGCGGCCGTGCGGGACGCCGTAGTTGATGTCGTCGACGGTGTTGTGCGGCTGATCCTTGAGCCCGTCGAACACGCCCTCGTAGTTTTCGATCAGGTCCGTGTTGACCGGGGCGACGTCACCTGCGGCGACGAGCCGGAGGCTCGCGTCGCCCGAGGCGGAGACGCCGTCGTACTGGCCCGTCCGCATCAACGTCACCATCTCGTCGGAGGTGTTGCCGACCTTGACGTTGACCTGGCAGCCGCTCTGCGTCTCGAAGTCCGACACCCAGTCGACCTTCGGATCCGTCGTGCCGTCCTCGACGTAGCCGGCCCAGGCGATCAGGTTGACCTGGCCCTCGCCCTCACCGAGTGTCTGGAGCATCCCCTCGGGAGCGCCTCCGGTCTCCGCAGCCGTCGTCGCCGCACCGCCCGCAGAGCCCCCGTCGTCATCGTCGTCACCGCCGCACCCCGCGGCCATGACGCTGAGGACGCCCGTGGCGAGCAGTGCTGCCGCCCAGCGTCCGTATCGTCGCTTCTTCATCGATCTCCCTCCGTTGTCCCGGTCGTTGCTTCGATTGTGAAAGCGTGCTCCGGACGCCAACTGGCCCGGACGCGGCTTCCCTTTCGCTCCAGCACCTCGCTCGAACCGCTCTCGAGGTTCTGGCTCACCACTGTCAGCTCTCCGCCCGCGTCGAGCTCGACGTGATAGCGGGTGATCGCTCCGACGTAGACGACCTCGCGAATCCGGCCTTCCTCCACGTCGACGCCCGGCTCCGGGTGCTCCCCGTCGCCGAGCAGGCGGATCTTCTCCGGCCGCACCGTGAAGCGGCGACCGTCACGCTCGAGCACGTTCGAGACCCCGACGAAGCCCGCGATGAACTCGCTCGCCGGACGCTCGTACACCTCCGCGGGTGCCCCGACCTGCTCGATCTTGCCGTCCCGGAAGACCGCGAGGCGATCGCTCATCGTCAGCGCCTCCTCCTGGTCGTGGGTGACGTAGACGAAGGTGATCCCGAGCTCCTGCTGAATCCGCTTCAGCTCGATCTGGAGCTCCTGGCGCAGCTTCAGGTCGAGCGCGCCGAGCGGCTCGTCGAGGAGCAGAGCCTGGGGTCGGTTCACGATCGCGCGCGCGAGCGCGACCCGCTGGCGCTGGCCGCCCGAGAGCTGCGACGGCTTGCGCTCGCCGAGCTCGCCGAGCTGGACGAGCTCGAGGGCCTCGGCCGCTCGCGCGCGTCGCTCCGCGCGCGCGACCTTCTTGACGCGGAGGCCGTACTCGACGTTCTCGCGCACGCTCATGTGCGGGAAGAGGGCGTAGTCCTGAAAGACGGTGTTGACGTCGCGGGCGTAGGGAGGCAGCGCCGAGACGTCGCGGCCGCGCAGCTCGATGGTGCCCTCGTCGGGACGCTCGAAGCCGGCGATCATCCGCAGGGTCGTGGTCTTGCCGGAGCCGGAAGGGCCGAGAAGGGTGAAGAACTCGCCGCGCCCGATCTCGAGGTCGACGCCGTCCACCGCGGCCACGTCGCCGTAGCTCTTGCGGAGACCAGCGACCCGGACGTCAACGTCCAGCTGCGACAAGCGACTCCTCCAGGAGATCGAGGCCCTGTGCGAGGTCGTCGTCAGCGATCGTCAGCGGCGGCAGGAGCCTGATCACGTTGCCGTGGATCCCACACGTGAGCAGGAGCAGGCCCCGCTCGAACGCGGCCGAGCTCGTGGCGCCCGCGAGCTCGGGCGATTGCTCCCGGAGCTCGAGCGCGAGCATCGGGCCGAGCCCGCGGACCTCACCGATCGAGTCGTGGCGGGTCGCCAGCTCGTCGAGCCACGTCCGCAGCGTCTCCCCCAGCCGCTCGGCCTGCGCCCGGAACTCGGGCGCCGCGGCCGTGTCGAGCACGACCGCGGCCGCGGCGCAGGCAACCGGATTGCCGCCGAACGTGCCACCGAGCGCGCCGGGCCCGGGCGCGTCCATCAACTCGGCACAACCGGTGACCGCAGCGAGCGGAAGCCCCCCGCCGAGCGACTTGCCCGAGACGAGAAGATCGGGCTCGACGCCGTCGTAGTGCTCGATCGCCCACATCGGCCCGGTCCGGCCGATCCCGGACTGAACCTCGTCGTCGACGTAGAGGATCCCGTGCCGGGCGCAGAGCTCGGCGAGCCGCGCCGGGAAGTCGGGCGGCATCGGGATGAAGCCGCCTTCGCCCTGGACCGGCTCGAGCACGACGCAGGCGACGCTCTCGGCGTCGACCTCGCTCTTGAACAGGCGCTCGAGCCCAGCGATCGCGTCGTCGGAGGAGATCCCGCGGTACGGGTAGGGGGCCGCAGTGCGGTAGACCTCGGGCGCGAACGGACCGAAGCCCGCCTTGTACGGCCGCACCTTGCTCGTCATCGTCATCGTCAAGAGCGTTCGGCCGTGGAAGCCGCCCTCGAAGACGACGACACCCGGCCGGCCCGTGGCCGCGCGGGCGATCTTGACCGCGTTCTCGATCGCCTCGGCGCCGCTGTTCACGAGGATCGACTTCTGGTTCGCCCCGGAGCACGGTGAGAGCTCGGCGAGCCGGCGGCAGACCTCGACGTACGGCTCGTAGGTGCCGACCATGAAGCACTGGTGCAGGTAGCGGTCGACCTGCTCGTGGATCGCCGCGACGATCGGCTCGTAGCCGTGGCCGGTGTTCTGGCAGGCGATACCGCCAGCGAAGTCGAGATACGTGCGGCCGTCGACGTCCTCGACGGTGGCACCTTCAGCGTGGGCGACGACGAGCTTGGGGGTCGAAACGCCTCGGGCGACGTAGCGCTCGCGCGCCTCGCCCACGCGCCGGGAGGCCGGGCGCTCCTCCACCGACGTTGCGTCGACCGACATCGCGGCCGATTGTCTCGCGCCCCGGCGTGCGAAGCAATGGACCGGCGGGCGACCCTGTCCGTGCCCGCTTCGACACGATGTCGCAAATCGTGCCCTGTTCGTCGGGTCGATATCGCGAGAGAGCTTGCTTCGGCCGGGTGGGAAGGAGTAGCGTCTTGGCCCGGGCGTCCAATCGGCGCCGCGCCCCGCATGCTCACCGTCAGCGACATTGCAGCCCTGCCCGGCCTCGCGCTCGAGGTGAGCGCAGGCGCCGAGGGGCTCGGCAGCCCGATCGGCTGGGTGCACGTCTCGGAGCTCGCCGACCCGACCCCTTGGCTCGAGGGAGGCGAGCTCCTGATCACGACGGGCCTCGGCGTCGGCGAGCTCTCGCGCCCGCAGGGCGAGTACGTGCGCCGGCTCGCAGACCACGGTCTCGCGGGCCTCGCCTTCGGGGTCGGCTTCGGCTGGGCAGAGCCCCCCGCGGCGCTGCTCGAAGAGGCGGATCGACTCGGCTTTCCCGTTCTCACCGTCCCCTACGAGATTCCGTTCATCGCGCTGACGAAGGCGATCTCCTCCCAGCTCGCGAACGAGCAGCTGAGCCGGGTCGAGCGGGCGCTGGCGGTGCACGAGCGGCTTGCCGAGGCCGTGCTCGAGAGCCGCGGCGCAGCGTCGCTGCTCGCGATCCTGGGAGACCACGTCGGCTGCTCGCTCGCGCTCGTGGACGAAACGGGTCGCGTCGTCGGAGAGCGCCACGGGGCACGGCTCGCGAGCTGCGAGGAGGTGCTCGAGCTCCCGGTCGTGGCGGACGGCGCGATCGCGATCCTCCGTGCCGGGAAGCCGCGAGGGCCACTCTCGGAGTACGACCGGCTCGTGCTCCACCACGGCCAGACGGCACTCGCGTTCGAGCTCTCGCGGCGGCACGCCGTCTCGGCGGCCGAGCTCAGGCTTGCCGGAGACCTCCTCGAAGACCTCGAGCACGACCGACTCGACGAGCGTGAGATCGCGCGGCGGATCGCAGCGTTCGGGCTCGACCCGCAGCGAAGCTACGCCGCCCTGCTCGTGACGACGGAGGACACGCAGCTCGTCCGCGAAGCCGCAGCCAGTGAGCTCGACGGACGCGGCACCCGCTACCTCTCGGCCTCGCGCCGCGACCGCGCCGCGTTCCTCGTCGCCACCGACAGCGAGGAGGAGTCGCTCTCGATCGCGCAGGCTCTCGTCGAGTCGGTCCCCGGGACGAGAGTCGGGGTCGGCCGGCCCGCGTCCGGCCGCGGGCTCGGCCGGAGCCTGCTCGAAGCGCGCGCGTCTCTCGACGCGGTCGGCTCGCCCGTCGCCTCCTACCACGACCTCGGCTCGCTCGAGCTCCTGCTCAGCCTCCCCGGCGCCTCGCTGGAGGCGTTCGTGGCGCGCGTGCTCGGGCCGGCCGCCGGGAACCAGTGGCTCCTCGAGTCCCTCTCCGCCCTCCTCGACACCGGCTGTCGCTGGAGTGAGGCGGCGACCGCGCTCGGCGTCCACCGCCACACCCTGCGCTACCGGATGGAGCAGCTCCGCAAGCAGACCGGCCGCCACCCGGACGATCCGGCCCAGCGAATGGAGCTCTGGCTCGCGCTCAAGGCAAAGCAGGCGCTAGGCGCCCGCGAGGGCTCCGTCCCCGTCGAGCTTCCGGCCTGACGACTCTACGGCTACCCGCACTCCGGCACTTGCCGGTGTCTCCTACGATTGGCCTGTGTCCACCACCGTCCTGATCGTCGACGACCACCCGAGCTTCCGTGCCTCGGCGCGGGCGATCTTCGAGGCTGACGGGTTCGAGGTGATCGGCGAGGCCGCCGACGGGGCGAGCGCGATCGAACACGTGCACCGGCTCGGGCCCGACGTCGTCCTGCTCGACGTCCAGCTCCCGGACACGGACGGATTCGCGGTGGCTGCCGCGCTGACCCGGAACGGCAGCTCGCCGGCGATCGTGCTCGTCTCGAGCCGCGACGCCTGTGACTACGGCGGCCTGATCGCCGAAAGCGGCGCACGTGGATTCATCGCGAAGACGGAGCTCTCGGGCGCCGCCCTCGCCGCGCTCGTCGCATGAGAGGCAAAGCACTCGTCGTCGCCTGGCTCGTCGCGCTCGGGCTCGCAGCCGGCGCCACCGTCCTCGTCCTCACGAGCGACCACGACGACAACAAGGCCGCGACGATCGCGCTCGCGCTCACGGCCGGGCTTACCTTCGTCGGGAGCGGCCTGCTCTCGCTCTGGCGGCGGCCCGAGAACCGCACCGGCTACCTCCTCGCGGCGGTCGGCTACCTCTGGTTTCTCGGAGCGCCTCGAGTGGCTCCCCCGCCTCGAGGGCGAGGCCCCGGCCGAGCCCGTCGTCCAGGCCGAGCCCGCGCGCGCCGCGTGAGCTGACAGCTCCCTGAACGACGAAGCCCCGCCTCCCGGCACGGTTCGGGAGGCGGGGCTTCACTCGTTTCGGAGAGCCGGAGGCGGGACTCGAACCCACGACCTACCGCTTACAAGGCGGTTGCTCTACCAGCTGAGCTACTCCGGCAGCTGCGCCGGGATCGTACTCGCGCTAGTTCAGGACCTCGCGCGTCTTCTGGTGCGCGACGATCTTCCGCTTCACGCGCTGGAGCGCGTTGTCGATCGTCTTGCAGTCGCAGCCGAGCTCGTCGGCCATCTCCTCGTAGGAGAGGCCCTCGAGGTAGCAGCGCAGCGCGTCTGCCTCCAGGCTCGAGAGCCCCGTTCCGAGCGTGAAGACGAGGCTCTGGAGCTCCTCGGTCGAGACGACGCAGACGGAGGGGTCGTTCGTCGTCGGCCCTGGGAGCGCGTCCCCGAGCGTGCACTCGCCATCGTTGTCCTGACCGGCAGGGGTGTGGCTGAACGAGATGTACTGGTTCAGCGGCTGGTGCTTGTACCGGGTCGCCGTCTTGATCGCGGTGATGATCTGGCGGGTGACACAGAGCTCGGCAAAGCTGCGGAACGAGGTCTCCTTGTCGGCGCGGAAGTCGCGGACTGCCTTGTAGAGCCCGATCAGCCCCTCCTGGATCAGATCGTCCGACTCGCCGCCGGCGAGGAAGTAGGAGCTCGCCTTCAGGCGGACGAAGCCGGTGTAGCGGCGCATCAGCGTGTCGAGCGCAGTCTGGCTGCCATTCCGAGCCTTCATCACCAACTGCAGATCCTCAAGCTCGCGTTGAGCCTTCTGTGCGGTCTGGACTGCGGTAGCCGGGCGAGCGGACATCTCGATCTCCCTGGTATTTACGGGAAAGAGTCGGTGCGCTCGCCGTGTCGAACGCTCAACTCTCACCCTGTAGTTGAGGAAGAACATAGCAGCGCCATCCGCAAGTTACAAGTGACTTGCAATGGACCGAATATGATAAGAACGTATGTTCGCGTCTGCCGGGCGACGGCTCAGTCGAGCCCGCGGCGGAGCCGTTCGAGCCGGGCGCGCGTCTCCTCGTCTACGGAGTCGCCGAGGCGCGAGCCCGGTCCCTCCCGGTAATCGCCCGGGCGGAGCGCGGGCAGGAAGGCGCGGGAGGAGAGCTTCTGCACCTCCTGGCCGGAGGTGCCCCTGACGGCGAAGTCGGACGAGACGAGACAGACGGTCTCGCCGTGCCTGTGGTCGGCTGCCAGCCGCTCGAGTAGCGTGTCCGCGTGCGGTGCGAAGCGGATGGCGAGCGGCCCGATCTCCTCGTTCCGGCCGATCCCGTCCCAGACGAGGACGCCACGCGCTCCGCTGAGCGCGACGAAGCTCGCGAGCGCGTCGGTCAGCTCCCGACGATCGTCGTAGCCGCCGGCGTGGAGGAGGTTGTAGCCGTCGAAGAGGTAGAGGGTCGGCTCGGCCACGTCACGCCGGGTTCGGACGCCGCCTACGCGCCTCGTAGAGCAGGAGCGAGGCGGCGACGCTGACGTTGAGCGACTCGACCTTGCCGGCGAGCGGGATCGAGATCGCCGCGTCGCAAGCGCGGCGGACGAGCGGGCGGACGCCCTTCCCCTCGGCGCCGAAGACGAGGGCCAGACCCCCGGCCAGGTCCGCTTCCCACATGTCCTGCTCGCCGTCGGCCGCTGCCGCGTAGATCCAGAGGTCGCCCCGCTTGATCTCGTTCAGGAAGCGGGCGAGGTTCGGGACGACCGCGACCGGGAGGTGCTCGACGGCGCCGGCCGAGGCGCGGCAAACCGCGGCGGTGACTCCGGCCGACCCGTGCGCCGGAACGATCACGCCCGTGGCTCCCGCCCCCTCGGCGCTGCGGCAGACCGCCCCGAAGTTGCGCGGGTCGGTGACCTGGTCGAGGCAGGCGAGCAGGGGCGTCTCCGCCCCGGAGAGCTCATACGCGTCGGCGTAGCGGTAGGGCTCGCACCACGCGAGCACGCCCTGATGGTCGCGCGTGCCGGCCGCGTCCGAGAGCTCGCGGTCCGGCTTGACCTGCAGGCGCGGCCCGTCCCCAAGCCAGGGTTCGGAAGTGGCCGCGCGCTCGGTCGCCCAGAGCTCGAGCACCTCGCGCGGGCCGCGCAGCGCCTCGCGCACCGGGCGGCGGCCGTAGACCTGCTCTCGCGTCACGACTTCGGGACGAGCCGGTAGCCGCCGGCCTCGTCACGCACCTCCCACCCCGCGGCCTCGATCTCGGCCCGAAGCCGGTCCGACTCGGCGAAGTCGCGCGCCGCGCGAGCCTCCAGGCGCCGGAGTGCGAGCTCGTCGACCTCGGCAGGAGCCTCGACGTGCTCCGCGAGGGACGCCAGGCCGAAGACGTCGAGCCCGCGGCGCAACAGGTCGTGATCACGCCATTCGTGCAGAAGCGCCAACGCCTCCGGAGTGTTGAAGTCGTCCTCGAGGGTCGCCAGGAACCGATCCCAGGCATCGGCCGGCGCGGGCTCCGAGGGGTTGCGGAAGACCTCCCGCAGCCCGTCCGTGCGGGCTCGCGCCGACTCCATCCGCTCTTCCGAGAAGTCGATCGGGCTGTGCCAGTGCGCGGTCAGGAAGAAGATGAGGGCCACCTCCCGCCCCCACTCCTCGAGCACCTCCTGCATCGTCGCGACGTTGCCTACCGACTTCGACATCTTCTCGCCGGTGAAGCGGAGCATCCCGTTGTGCATCCAGATCTTTGCGAACCCGTGACCGAGCGCGCTCGACTGCGCCAGCTCGTTCTCGTGATGGGGGAAGACGAGATCGAGCCCACCGCCGTGGATCTCGAACGAGGGGCCGAGCAGCTTCTCGGCCATCGCCGAGCACTCGATGTGCCAGCCGGGCCGGCCGCGCCCCCAGGGCGAGTCCCAGGAGGTGTCCTCGTTCGGCTTGTTCGCCTTCCAGAGTGCGAAGTCGCGCGCGTCCTCCTTGCGCGCGTTCGGCTCCTGCTCCTCGACCTGGTCGGGCCGCTGGCCCGAGAGGCGGCCGTAGTCGGCCTGCCTGGCGACGCGGAAGTAGACGTCCCCCTCGACCTCATAGGCGACGTCGCGATCGATCAGGTCGGAGATGAAGCGGACGATCTCGTCCATCGTCTCGGTCGCCTTGGGGAAGTGGTCGACCTCGTCGAGCCCGAAGCGACCGACGTCCTCGAGATACCACTCGGTCGCCTCACGCGCGCGCTCGGCGCTCGCCCCCGGCGCTGCCTCGTAGATCTTGTCGTTCACGTCGGTGATGTTGTGGACGAGCGTGACCTCGTAGCCACGCGAGCGGAGCCAGCGCGCGTACCAGGCGCCGACGACGTACGGACGCGCGTTGCCGATGTGCGCCCGGGCATAGACGGTCGGCCCGCAGACGTACATCCCTACCGGGCCGGGTGGCGGTGGCAGCTCCACGAGCTTTTTGCCGAGAGTGTTAAAGAGCCGCATCGACCCTCCGCAGCGCCTCTTCCGCGGGAAGCGCGGCGATCACGGCCCAGAGCTCTGGCCCCCGCTCGGCACCGGTGAGTGCGAGCCGCAGCGCCTTCAGGTCACCGCCGACCGCTTTCAGCTCGCGGACGATCTCCTTGCCGTCGAGGCCGTTCGAGCGGAGCTCCGCGAAGCGGACGAGGGTCGGCCGCGCTTCCTCCGGGAGCGTGACGGCTACCGGCTCGAGAATCGCCTGCGCCATCGCCCGCGCCTCGTTGAGGTCGCGCGCCCCGCGCAGCGCCCGCGCCAGCTCGACCGGGGCGCCGGCGCGCGCCGCGAGCTCCTCGTCGTCCAGCGCGGCGATCGCGTCGATCGCGAGCCGCCGCACACGGGGCAGGTCGAGCTGGACATCGTGGACGGGCTCGCCGAGCTCGTCCAGGTAGGCCCGCACGGCCTCCGGCGGGATCCCCGCCGCGCGCAGGTCGGCGAGCGTCGCCACAGGGCTGTTCCGCTTCGAGAGCTTCTTCCCGTCCTCGCCGAGCAGGAGCCCGTGATGGACGTACTGCGGCGGCTCGATCCCGAGCGCCCGGGCGAGCTCCTGCTGGTGCGCCTCGTTCGCCTGGTGGTCGGAGCCGCGGACGACGTGGGTGATCCGGAAATCCGAGTCGTCGACAACGCTCGCGAGGTGATAGGTCGGGCTCCCGTCCGGTCGCAGAAGCGTGAATCTCCCGAAGCGAATCGCCCCCTCCTCGTCCTCGGTTCCGACCGAGCGGGCGGCCTCGCGGTGGCGCTCGGCGCGGTCGCTCTGACGGAGCGGGCCTTCATCCCAGGTGAGGCCGAGCCATTCGAGATCGGCAACGATCTCGTCGAGTGCGCCGGCAACCTCGCGCTCGGGATCGGTGTCGTCGATCCGGAGCAGGAACCACTCGCCGCGACGCCGGTTCGCGAGCGCGGAGAGAGCGCCACCGAGGTGAAGGGGACCGGTCGGGCTCGGAGCGAAGCGGGTGCGGGTCGCCATCCCGCCAATCTACCGCCGGGCGTTCAGCGGTTGACCGCGCGCATCCCCTGTGGCGAGTAGCGGTCGCCGACTGCAGCTCCGGGCGGGAATACCTCGTCGAGCCGGGCGAGCTCGTCGGCGCTCAGCTCGACCTCGGTGGCCGCCGCGTTCTGCTCCAGGTAGGCGACCCGCTTCGTCCCCGGAATCGGCACGACGTCGTCGCCCTGCGCCATCACCCACGCCAGTGCGATCTGCCCCGCCGTGACGCCCTTCGCGGTGGCGATCTCCTCGAGCCGTTCGACGAGGCGCACGTTCTCCGCCAGGTTCTCCTCCTGAAAGCGGGGAGCCGCCACGCGCCTGAAGTCCTGCTCGGGCAGATCGTCCTGCGACTTGACGGCTCCCGTGAGGAATCCGCGCCCGAGCGGCGAGTAGGCGACGAGCCCGATCCCGAGCTCCCGCAGCGTCGGGAGGACGCCTGCCTCGAGGTCGCGTGTCCAGAGCGAGTACTCCGATTGCAGCGCCGAGATCGGATGGACGGCCTGCGCGCGGCGGATCGTGTCCGAGCCCGCCTCCGAGAGCCCGAGGTGGCGCACCTTGCCGGCCTCCACGAGCTCGGCCATCGCGCCCACGGTCTCCTCGATCGGCACCTCCGGGTCGACCCGATGCTGGTAGTAGAGATCGATCGTCTCGAC
>Ga0136611_10000349_pt1 | contig 29514 bp, 26 predicted proteins | sample AntDrymUQ2232306_2_FD_106645 | JGI IMG/M metagenome (GOLD analysis project Ga0136611, IMG submission 106645) | Polar desert sand microbial communities from Dry Valleys, Antarctica - metaG UQ223 (23.06) | ecosystem: Environmental > Terrestrial > Soil > Desert | place: Antarctica: Dry Valley...
ATCACTTGCCGACGACGTTCATGCAGCGCTTCATCTTTTAAGGTTCTTGCATCTATTTTTTCCATCCTCTTATGACATACAAAATTACCAAAAATTCAAACTATTTATTGGCCGGATCTATAAACAACATGCCTCGCACCAGCGCTTTACTCTCATTATCCCGTGAACACCACGCATCGTTGGTGATGGCGCGTGCTGCGCGGAAAGCGGCGGATAGTAATGACAGGGCTGTTTTTTTAGAAGCGATGACGCGTATCGAGGCGCATTGGCAGACGGTGCTGGCGACACATTTTGCGCAAGAGGAGCAGTTATTGCGGCTGGCGGAAGAGGCACTGGATCCTGAGTCCGTCGCGCGTATTTTTGTTGAGCATGCGGAGTTACGCATGCTGGCTTGCGGGCCTTGTGCACTTGAACCTATCGCGCGGTTGCGCCAGTTTGGTGATTTGCTGGCTGCGCATGTGCGCTATGAAGAGCGTGTGCTTTTTCCGCAATTACAGTCGCATCCTGCGATTGTTTCTGCTACCGAAGAATCAATCCAATCCATTCAGAGAGGTAATGATGGTGAATTTCCCTGATTTTTATGAACAAGCGCCAGTTGTGTGTACGCATGATCCGTTTGCCGCCATATTGGGCGCCGCTCGCGATGGACGGCTCGATTATCACTATCTGGATGCTGTGCGTCTGGCCGGGCATTCCTGTCCTACCGTCGCCGGTGCGTTTCTGATCGGGCGTGCGGCATTGGCTGCGCTCTATCCGGATGGACCTGCCGAACGTGGCAATATTGCTGTGCATATGCCCGCATCGGAAGATGAAGGCGTCACCGGTGTCATGGCGCAAGTGCTGACGTTGCTCACCGGCGCTGCTGCCGGCAATGGTTTTCAGGGTATGCGTGGATGCTATAGACGCAAAGGACTGCTCAGTTTTGCAGAACAGCGCGAAGGCGAAGCGATCATTTTTAAGCGTCTCGATAACAGTGCCAGTGTAGCGGTGACGCTCGATGTTTCCTTGATACCCGCCGATCCGGCCCAAGGAGAACGTTTGATGGCTATTCTGCAGGATTGTGCCGATGCTTCTCAACAAATTGCTTTCGCCGATGCCTGGCAGGATCGCGTGCGGTGCTTGTTGCTCGAATTTGCCGATGATCCACGCGTGATCCGTGTTACACCAGTGAATGGATAAGCGGAGTCTTAAAATCCGGCAAGTTTGCACATAAACTGTAAATATAGCGTTATAAAATAGCTTTTATTGTTTCCAGTTGGATGAATAACTGCTGTATATTTCAAATTTTTGCTGGGAAAATAAACTATGGAATGGCAAGGCTGGTTTGCGCTGGGTTTATGTGTTGCGGTGCTGGCGACACTGATTTTTACACGAATTGGTCCTCATCTGGTCATGATAGGGGCGCTAACGATACTCAGTGCAACTGGGATTTTAAGCAGTGCCGATGCATTAAGCGGCTTTAGTAATTCGGGCCTGATTACAGTGGCGGGTATGTTTGTCGTTGCTGCAGGTATGCATGCTTCAGGCGCGATTGATTTGATGGTGAATGCTTTATTAGGTAGACCTAAAACGCCTCGTGCCGCACTTTCCCGGATGTTCTGGCCGGTCGCATTTTTGAGCAGCTTTCTTAACAACACACCGGTGGTTGCCACCATGATTCCGGCGATTTATAGCTGGTCCCGTAAAATTGGCATTGCACCTTCCAAGCTGATGATCCCGTTGAGTTATACGGCTATTCTGGGTGGCACAGTGACATTGATTGGCACCAGTACCAATTTGATTGTCAATGGTCAATATCAAGCACTTACCGGAGAACCTGGTTTTTCTTTGTTTTCAATAACAGCTGTCGGTTTACCTGTTGCCATTACCGGTTTTCTATTGATGTGGATATTCTTTCCCAAGTTGTTGCCAGATCGTACGCAAGGCGAGGTTTTTTCCAATCTGCGCGAATTTACGCTGGAAGTTTGTATAGCACCCAACGGTCCCTTGGTCGGTAAAACGATCGAACAAGCCGGATTAAGGCATTTGCAACGCGTGTATCTTATTGAAATTGATAGAAGAGGAACCGCGATTACGGTTGTTTCACCCGAAGAAACGCTGCAGGGAGGTGACCGGCTGGTATTTGCTGGCGATACTGATGCGATTTCAGATTTGCTGCGCATTAACGGCATTGTTGCGTCGACTGAGGAAGATCAGATGCAAACATTCACAACGCCGCATGCCGAGAGGCGTTTGATTGAAGCCGTTGTATCACCCCATTGTGCAGCGCTGGGGTATGCCATACGGGACTCACGTTTCCGTGCTCGCTATGGCGCAGCGGTGCTTGCCGTGGCGCGTAACGGTGAACGTATTAAAGGAAATCTGGGAAGTATCACCCTACAGGCGGGTGATACACTGTTGTTGGAAGCAAGACCGGCTTTTGTCAGCCGCCAGCGCTATAACAAGGACTTTCTGTTGATTAACGATCTGAATACCGAAGCGCCGCGCCATGAACGCGCATATCTCGCTTGGGCTATTCTTGTGGGCATTATCACAGCGGCCAGCTTTGAAGTGATTACCATGTTGAATGCTGCATTGATTGGTGCCGGTCTGATGGTTATTACAGGCTGCTGTTCTGCCAGTCAAGCTGAAAAAAGTCTTGATCTAACGGTCATTATTACCATTGCGGCCTCATTTGCTTTGGGTATGGCGTTGGAAAAAACCGGCGTGGCCAAATATCTTGCGGAAAGTATCGTGGATTTGAGCGGTGGTAGGCCGTGGCTTTTGCTGATTCTGACCTATGTAACCATCTCAATATTGACAGAAGTCATTACCAATAATGCAGCGGCGCTGTTAATGCTACCGATTGTGCTGGAGATTACCGAAAAGGCCGATTTAAATAACGTACCTTTTGTATTTGCCATCATGATGGCCGCTTCCGCCAGTTTCGCGACGCCTTTGGGTTATCAGACTAATATGATGGTTTATGGTCCCGGTGGGTATCGTTTTACCGATTTTCTGCGGGCAGGAATACCTATGAATATCGTAGCAGCCATTGTCACCATCACGGTATTGCTCATAGGCTGGCCGTTGGAAGCTGTCAAGTAAAAATGAATACGAGACCGGTGCCGGTAACAACAATTTCCACCTGCACCGCCTCGATCATCCGGAAAGGCTTACGGCTTTTTCGACTTGCCTGATTTAAATCGTATTTACTTTCTGACCCTTGCATTTCTAAGTTCACCTCTCTCTTTGGGGTGTCATTCACCTGAAACACAAGCATGTTTCAATGCTTTCATTTTTTTGCTGGTTGAACCAAGATTAAGTGATTTATTCATCGCTGATTAATATGTTTGACACTCAATTCGACTTTCGGTACATTCATTCCTGATGCAAGTGGATGTTTGTTTTTGCTATACACTTCAAGGACTTGCATGAAATGTTCTATTTCAAAGGGTTTGTTTCTCTACTGATCATTTTAATGGCACAAGGGGTTTCTGCAGGAGGCTCTGCACAAAAACGGATTTATCTTGCACCCGACGACCACACCGATTATATGTGGACAGCGGATGAAGCGACGTATGAAGATGTTTTTCTAACAACGATTGATTATTATCTCGACCAGATGGACGCGACGAAGGGAAATCCTTCGCCATATCAGGCACGTTGGAATGCCGACGGCAGTTTCTGGATGTGGATTTATCAAAAAAACCGCAGCGCAGCGCAGTTCCAGAGATTGATTAATCGCATAAAAGACGGGCATTTCAGCATGCCGCTCAATGCGTTGGTGCTATCAAACGGCGGCACGCCGGCAGAAGCAGTTTTACGCGGTATGTATTATCCGGGATTGATTCAGCGCAATTACGACGTCGATTTTTCGCTTGCGATCTCGATGGAAAATCAGACGTTGCCTTACGGTTTATCTTCACTCTGGGCGGGTTCGGGAGCAAAGTATTCGTGGAAAGGTGTCTGCGGCTGCTCCTCGCACGTTCCTCATTTAAGCAACCGTGACCGTGAGATTTATTATCTCGGCGGACGCGACGGTAGCCGCGTTTTAATGAAATGGAATTCGCTGCTGCTCAATGTTACGGGTGATAATACCTCCATGGGTAGTTATGCCGAGGGTCGACGTCCTTATAAGACGGTCAATTTTGTAGATAATAACCAAGAGTTTGTGCTTCGTTATCCTTTTCCGGTAATCGGGATCTTCGGAAAAGGAGAGGATGATCTGATAACAACCGACGACGCATTTATCACCGCCGCACAAAAACTAACCAATGCCAATCGTCAGGTGATCGTATCTAATCAAGTTGATTTCTTTCAGGATTTTGAAGTCAATCATGGCGCAAGTTTGGAGACCTTCGCGGCAAGTTATGGCAATGAATGGGAACTCTATTCGGCCTCGATGTCGGAAGTTTCGGCGCGGGTTAAACGTGCGGTGGAAAAGCTGCGTAGCGCCGATGCGCTTGCCACACTCGTTTCTTTGAAAAATCCCGCATTTATGAACAGCCGGATCGCAGCACGTGATAAAGCGATGCTCAATTTCGGCTTGTATTATGAACATAATTGGACGGCGGATGGGCCTGTTTCTCGCACCGCCAGAGCCAATTGGCAGCGTAAAATCGAAGGCGAGATTACGTCTTACCTCGATAATCTGTACGACGATGCGAAAAATCAGCTCGGCACATTCATTGCCCAAAACAGCTCAAATCCGAGATTCTACGTTTTTAACAGTTTAAGCTGGGCGCGAACCGATTATGCTGATTTCCCCGTCAGCACTACGAATGCGATGCACGTTGTAGACATTACCACCGGACAGCAAGTGCCTTCGCAATATGTCACCGTTGACGGACAAACTTACCTAAGAATTTTGGCAAGCAATGTGCCTTCGGTCGGCTATAAAGTATTTGAAACCAGAAGCGGTGCGGGAAATTTGTTCTCAAATGCAGTAGCCGTTAACGACAATGTCATCGAAAGCGATTATTACCGTGTTGTTGTTTCAAATACTGGCGCGATTACGAGTTTACTGGATAAAACACGCGGATATCGTGAATTTGTCCGCACGATCAATGATCGAGTGATCAATGACTTGGGTGGAAGCGGCGGAAGCTTGATGGTTGAAAACGCAGGGCCGGTCAGTGTAACGCTGCGAGCGACTTCCGCGAATCCGCTTGCGCATACAACGCGCATCACATTGATTCGCGACACAAACCGCATCGAGATTCGTAACGATATTACAGAAAATTTCGGCGAGATGTTGACGTGGAACTACTCATTTGAGATTGATTCATCCGAAGTTTGGCACGAGGAAGTGGGTGCGGTCATTCGTGCCAAATTTCTGGCCAATGGTGGACATTATTCGCCGAGAAATGCGCGCTATGATTGGTTGACGATCAATCATTTTGCCGATGTGTCCGGTCGTGGTGTCGGCGTAACGCTTTCAAATGCCGATGCTTATTATATGAAATTGGGCAATAGTACTCGTACCGAGTTTGATACCGGAACGCCGCAATTTAATATTTTGGCGGGTGGGCAAGTTGACGGTCCCAATTTAGGCATTCCGGATCAGGGTGGCGATTCACAGTTTTTGCAGCGATTTGCTTTGCAAACACACGGCACGTTTAATCAAACGTCGGCAATGAAGTTTTCGCTCGAACATCAGAATCCGTTTGTAACGGGTGCAGTGACCGGGATAAATCCGTCTTACAGTGAGAATAATTACTCATTTTTAACCATTTCCGATCCGGATATTCTGCTGTGGGCTTTGAAGCCTGCCGAAGATGGCATCAATCAGGGCGTTGTAACGCGGGTTTGGAATCAAGCCAATTTGGCACGAAACTATACTTTATCGCTCGCTTCCGGCATTTTATCGGGACAAAGAACCACGCATATTGAAACCGACATTGCCAATGCAAGTATCATCAGCGGCGACTTGTCGGCATCGCTCACCGCTAATCAAATACAAACACACCGTTTACAGCTTCGCTAATTGTGCCGGCGGTGAAAATCCGTTCCGTTCAGATGTGACAGCGGATATCCAAAATGTTCTTTCTCCTACCTGGCATGTCGTAGTTTGATTGCGCAAGCTGCGTAGAAACCTACCCAGAAACCTGTGGCATAGCGACTCCATTCCCCCATTCATCCATTCTTCCGCATCTCTCGAATAGCATCAATGCAATACGCAGATCTCGTTTGAGATGGCATGCATCAGCCTCCAATACCAATAGGTTAATTGAGCCTGTTTTCCGTTTTTATTCTGGAATTAACTGTTTTTTTTAGTCTGTAACATTAGGCATCTACGGTTATTCAAGAGGTTAGAATGAAATATTCTATTTCAATGGGTTTTGCTTTTTTATTTATCCTTTTAACGGTGCAAGGAGTTTCTGCACAAAAACGGATTTATCTAGCGCCCGATGACCACACCGATTATATGTGGACAGCAGATGAAGCGGAATATGAAGATGCCTTTCTGACAATGACCGATTATTATCTAGATCAGATGGATGCCACCGAAGGAAATCCTTCACCATATCAAGCACGTTGGAATGCCGATGGCAGTTTCTGGATGTGGATTTATCAAAAAAACCGTAGTGCAGCGCAGTTTCAGAGATTGATTAGTCGAATAAAAGACGGACATTTCAGTATGCCGCTCAATGCGTTGGTGCTATCAAACGGTGGAACGCCGGCAGAAGCGGTTTTACGCGGCATGTATTATCCGGGATTAATTCAGCGCGATTATGGCGTTGATTTTCCGATTGCGATTGCGATGGAAAATCAGACGTTGCCTTACGGTTTATCTTCGCTTTGGGCGGGTTCCGGAGCAAAGTATTCCTGGAAAGGCGTTTGCGGATGCGCTTCGCATGTGCCTCATCTGAGTAATCGCGACCGCGAGGTCTATTATGTCGGTGGACGTGATGGAAGCCGCATTTTGATGAAGTGGCACTCACTTTTTACCAATATGGATTCCGTCGGTGGTTATGCTGAAGGGCGTAATCCTACTGCAGCAGTTAATTTTGTCGATACTGACCCTACATTCAAATCGCGTCATCCTTTTCCGGTCATTGGAATTTTTGGCAAAGGAGAAGATGATTTAATGACGACCGATAATGTGTTTATCACCGCTGCAAAGCAATCAACTACTGCAAACCGCCAAGTTATCGTATCGAACCAACTGGATTTTTTTCAGGATTTTGAAGCAAATCATGGCGGAGATTTGGAAACTTTTGCAGCAAGCTACGGTAATGAATGGGAGCTCTATTCGGCCTCGATGTCGGAGGTTTCGGCGCGTGTCAAACGCGCTTTGGAGAAGCTGCGCAGCGCCGATGCACTTGCCACGCTCGTTTCCTTGAAAAACCCCGCGTTTATGAATAACCGGATCGCGGCGCGCGATAAAGCGATGCTCAATTTTGGTTTGTATTATGAACATAACTGGACGGCAGATGGTCCTGTTTCGCGCACTGCCAGAGCCAATTGGCAGCGTAAAATTGAAAGTGAAATCACCTCGTACGTCAATAGCTTACACAATGATGCGAAGAGTCAGCTCGGTACGCTGATTACCCGAAACGGCTCAAACCCAAGGTTTTACATTTTTAACAGTTTGAGTTGGGCGCGAAGCGATTATGCTGACTTTCCTGTTAGCAATACAAATGCGATTCACGTTGTGGACATTACCACCGGACAACAAGTGCCTGCTCAGTATGTAACGGTTGGTGGAAAACCCCGCCTAAGAATTCTGGCAAGCAATGTTCCTTCCGTGGGTTATAAAGTATTTGAAATCAGAAGTGGTACGGGAAATTCATTTTCAGACGCAGCAATTGTCAGCGGCAATATCATCGAAAACGATTTTTATCGCATAACGGTTTCAAACAGCGGTGCGATTACGAGTTTGATTGACAAAACACAAGGGAATCGTGAGTTTGTCCGTACCATCAATGGTCGAACGATCAACGATTTGGGCGGAATTGGCGGAAGCCTGGTGGTTGAAAACGCGGGTCCGGTCAGCGTAACGCTACGGGCAACTGCTATCAATCCGCAATCGCTGATTTCGCGTATTACACTTATTCGTGATACAGATCGTATTGAGATCAGCAACAATATTACGCAAAATTTTGGAGAAACATTGACGTGGGGCTACTCATTCGATATTGATTCGCCCAATGTTTGGCACGAGGAAGTGGGTGCGGTCATTCGTGCCAAGCTTCTGGCAAACGGTGGTCATTATTCGCCGAGAAATGCGCGCTATGATTGGTTGACGATCAATCATTTTGCCGATATGTCTGGTGGTGGTGTCGGCGTGACGCTTTCAAACGCCGATGCTTATTATATGAAACTGGGCGATAGCACTCATTCTGTGCTGGATACCAGTACACCGCAATTTAATATTCTGGCAGGCGGACAGGTTGACGGTCCTAATTTAGGCATTCCGGATCAGGGGGGTGATTCGCAGTTTTTGCAGAGATTTGCTTTGCAAACACACGGTGCATTTAATCAAACATCGGCAATGAAATTTTCGCTCGAGCATCAGAATCCGTTTGTAACGGGCGCAGTGACGGGGATAAATCCGTCTTACAGCGAGAATAATTACTCATTTTTAACAATTTCCGATCCGGATATTCTGCTTTGGGCTTTGAAGCCCGCCGAAGACGGAATAAACCAAGGCATTGTAACGCGGGTATGGAATCAGGCCAATTCAGCGCGGAATTATACTTTGTCGCTTGCCCCCAGTATTTTATTGGGAAAAAGAACCACGCATATTGAAACCGACATTGCCAATGCAAATATTATCAGCGGAAACTTGTCGGCATTGCTTGCCGCTAATGAAATACAAACACACCGTTTACAGCTGCGCTAGTGTCGTCTCAGTTGAGTTGTTCTGATCAATAATGATATGTCCATCCTTTAAGCGGATTAAACGCTTTGCATAAGCTGCGATATCATCTTCATGCGTTACCAGTACGATGGTAATTCCCTGATCACGATTAAGTTGCTCAAACAATAACATAATCTCGCGACTGGTCTGAGTATCCAGATTGCCTGTGGGTTCATCCGCCAGAATCAACGGCGGCTGATTGATCAATGCACGACTGATGGCGACACGTTGCTGCTGGCCACCCGAGAGTTGATTGGGTTGATGCATGGCAAAATTTTCCAGTCCGGTACGGCGAAGAAGTGCTAAGGCTTGCTTGCGGCTATCGGAGCGGCTGACACCGGCATAAAGCAATGGTGTCGCCACATTATCCAGGGCAGTCATGCGTTTGAGCAGATTGAATCCCTGAAATACGAAACCAATGCTTTGATTACGGATACGCGCAAGTTCGTCGCCGGAAAGTTTGGCAACATTTTTTCCGGATAGCCAATACGATCCACTGGTTGTTGTATCAAGGCAGCCCAGTATATTCATCAGTGTGGATTTGCCTGATCCGGAGTGTCCCATAATGGCAACAAATTCACCCTGGTTGATGGTCAGGTTGAGATTGAATAAGATTTGATTCGTGATTGTTTTGCCATTAGTATCTTGCAGATTGTAGTTTTTACAAAGATTTTCTATTTTGATGAGCGGGTTGGCAGAGTGACTGGTCTGAGGCGATGACATTAGAATACTCTTAGCTTGAATTTGCTTTCAGATTCTTTTTTATCGATCACTTCACTGATAATCACTTTATCACCGGCTTGTACTGCGCCACTCACAACTTCAGTAAAATTGCCATCAGAAATACCAATAGTAACGTTGACAGGCGCAGGCCGGCCTTCTGACAGATGGTACAGTACCGATTGATTCCCTGATCGGGTTGGTTTGCCACCTTCGCTTAATTCAATATCTTTGGGCTGATAGCGTAAGGCTGCATTGGATACCCGCAAGACATCATTTTTTTGCACGACAACAAAGTTTATATTCGCCGTCATGCCCGGCAATAATGTGCCATCATCGTTATCCACCATCGCCACGACATTATAGGTGACAACATTTTCCTGAATCGTTGGATTGAGCCGGACTTGTTTAACTGTGCCGGTAAATTTACCTTGCTGAAAAGCGTCGACGGTGAAGTTAATGAGCTGGCCGATGTGTAATTGACCGATATCCGCTTCGGCAACGCTGATGTTGATTTGCATTTGCCGCAGGTCTTTGGCTATTTGAAACAATATCGGTGTTTGGAAATTGGCAGCTACTGTTTGGCCGATATCGACATCCCGTGCAATGACGACACCCGATATAGGGGATCGGATCACGCTGTAATTGAGATTGGCCTGGTCACGTTCGATTTGGGCTTTACTGACGGCGAGCTGTGCGCGTGCAGCTGCTACTTCCTGCTCAATTATCTGAAATGCTTCAAGTGAAACGAACCCTTTTTCTTTCAGCATGCGATGGCGTTGTAATTTGCTATCGGCAATTCTTAATGTCGTTTGTGCACTGAGAAGATTTGCTTTGGATTGCTGTAATTGCGCGCGTAACAGGGCGGGATCCAATTCGGCCAATACCTGGCCGATTTTTACCTGATCGTTATAGTCCGCATATAGTTTAGCCACAGTGCCCGAAACTTGCGTGCCGACATTCACCAGTACAACCGGTGTCAGCGTACCATTGGCAGAGATGGTTTGTATGATGTCGCCACGTTCGATATTCCGGGTTTTATATTGACCCTCTTTGGATTCTTTCTTGCCGCCGCCAATCCAATAGGCAGTCGCAGCAAAAATCAAAATCAAAACAACGATAATTTGTTTGGTGCTAATAGTAAACATTTATATATTAATAATCAGTATGTTATTATTTTATTGGTTACATTCATCAGTGTTGCAATAACAAAAGGAATGTTACATTAATATACCCGTTGTATAGATATCACGAGTTGTAAAATAGCGCTTGCTTTATTAGTTTGAGTCGGTACAATTTCAAGGCGGTTTTGATAAAAGCTTGATGATCAAATACCTAGAGAGGCGATTATCGATACTTATCAAGCGATTCTTCAGGTTACCCGAGATTGATTAAGTATCTGATGAGTCGGCCAGGTCAGAGTTAAGTTTACCTCAGATTGTGCTGAACTTAGGAAAGCTATTTCGTTGATGATTTAAATTAGGGTTTTCAAATGCAATTTATTGCGAATTACCAATGAGCAATGAGCATGCATCTAAATACATTAAGGAGCATAAATGAATAAGAATTTAAGTTATATATCTGCGATATTAATGATTACTGGTTTTGCAGTTTCAACCGGTGCTGCAGCTAGCACTCAAGAAGAAGCAAAAAATGCAACTAAAGCGCTTTACCAAAAAGCAACAGCACTCGGTACTGCAGAGATTGCCGCTGGTTATTTATTTTTTGGTAAAACTGCAATGAACGGTCGCTTTGATATTGTTCATCAAGTCGCTAGAACCCCTCGGGTTGACTGTTCTATTTTTCAGAAAACAGGAAATGATTTTGAGCGTATTTCAACAACAGTGATCAGTGATCGTAGCAGTGCTTTTCGAACATTGTTGACAAAATCCAGCCCTGCATATACGCCAATCACTAAGGGTGCAGCTTATTATGGTGAAACGGAAGTTCTAGGCAGAAAGCCCTATGTGGCAGCTTATGAGCCCGTTAAAAATGCATCCGGAGAAGTTGTAGGGATTATTGCTTGCGGAGTTGTAGCGCATGCTCGAGTCATTGATCCTTGGGTAAGCGATTAAAAATTTTATTTTTTTAGCATAGTGTATTCAAGGCCAATTTCTATTGTTCTATAGAAATTGGCCTTTATCAGTAGCATTGATGATCCACGATTTATCTTTGTTAGAGAAAAACAGAGTCTCAGGCGGACTGTTCTGTATAATCTTCCCGCTGTATAAAATAACGCATAGCTTGATATAAAGATTGCTTCTTATACACGTACTCGTACTCGAGATTTTATTTTGTTGTTTCTTCTTCTTCCGTCTTCAATAACTGTACTTGCTTCAGGCGTGCTTCCACACTGGATAACTGGTAGAAATTTCCATTGCTGTTCTGCAGTGCGGTTTGTAATTGATCAATTGCGCCTGCATAGTGTCCCTTCAGCATATAAGATTCGGCTAATGCACGGTGCTTGAGCATTTTATTCCCTAACAGAGCATAACATTCAGCTTGTAGGCTAAACAACTGGGCATCGTTTTGAATAAATTGTAATTGCTTGTTTATAAATTCAAGCGCTGCTTCAATCTGCTTATTTTGAATTAAAGCCTGCGTATAACCATGAATCAGTGCACGATGTTGTGGATAAATCTTTAATGCATTTTTATAGGTGTTGAATGTTTCAGTGGTTTGTCCATTAGCCAACTTTACGTTGGCTGCGAGTGTTTGAATCATGGCACCGGCAATAATATTTTTATGTTCAACACGAATGGTTTTTCCCAGTAGATGATCAGTCAGGGCTGACGCAGAAGCGTCAGTTTGTAATATTTGATATAAATGCGCCAGTTCGTTACTGGCCTGTTTGGCTTTTTTATCCCGTAATAAAGCATGGATATAACCATAACGCTCAACAGCTTCATTGGTATAACGTTTTTCCTCTAAACGTGATTTAAATTGCGCCACAGCATCATACGATTTTCCCTGCAAGGCGCGTAACTTGGCACGCACTAGTAAAAAATCAATGCTATCGGGAACTTGGCGGTATGGCATTTCGCGAGTGCGGTTCTGGATATCCGCGATACGCTCAAAAGTGATAGGGTGAGTACGTAAATAGGAAGGAGCGCCATTTTCATGAAATCGACCGGATTTTTGCAGGCGCTCAAAAAAAGCAGACATGCCTTGCGGATCAAATCCTGCGTCCAGCAAGATACTCAAACCAATCCGATCGGCTTCCTTTTCATGCTTGCGGGTAAAATCCAGTTTTGATTGAATCATACTGGCTTGAGATGCAACGAGTACCGCCTGACTGGCCTGCGGGTTAGCACGTGATGCGATAATTGCTAGTGCTAAGGAAGCTATTGATTTGACCCAGTCATATTTTTGGCTAGCAATCATGCGCGCCAGGTGTTTTTGTGTGACGTGCGCAATTTCATGCGACATCACAGCAGCCAGCTCGGATTCGCTTTGTGCCGCGATCATGAGACCACTATTAAATCCCATGAACCCGCCGGGTAGAGCGAACGCATTGATAGAGGGGTCTTTTACTGCAAAAAATTCAAATGATTGGCCTGCACTGGCTTCATCGGAGTTGGCGATTAATTTGTGACCAAGATTATTGAGATAACTGGCTATTTCAGGGTCATCCAGATAACTAGGATCGGCGCGAATCTGGCGCATGATCTGTAAGCCGATTTGCCGTTCCTGATGCGGTGTGATAGTGGCTTGCGATACATCTCCCAGATCAGGTAATTCGTGTGCATAACTATTTGCCGGAAACAGGATTGATAGCGCAATTATCAAGTAAATCAATTTCATGATAATAGGATATCTATTGTTTATTCAAGTTCCAATGGAACTATTCATCACTAGATTATTGACCAGGGCTTATAACCGGATGTAATGGGATAAAACCACGCCGTACCAAAATCGCAATGCGTAATACGGATGCCCGGAGGTGCTTGGCGCCGTTTATGTTCATTTATGTGAATCAATTGAATGACTTTCTGTACATCTATTTCGTCATAGCTTAAAGCGATAATTTCAGCCGGAGAATAATTTTTTTCTACATAAGCTTCGATGATTGCATCTAAAATTTCGTAAGGCGGTAAAGTATCCTGATCTGTTTGATCAGGCCGTAATTCGGCGGATGGCGGACGTTGAATGATGCGCTCAGGAATAACCCGGCTCATTTGATTGCGATATTCACACAACTGATAAACCATGGTTTTGCTGACATCTTTGAGTACCGCGAAACCCCCTGCCATGTCGCCATACAGCGTGCAATAGCCGACGGCTGTCTCGGATTTGTTACCAGTAGTCAGCACAACCGCACCGGAATGATTGGAGAGTGCCATCAATAAGGTACCGCGTATGCGTGCTTGCAAATTCTCCAGCATGGTATTCGATCCGGCAGGATCCGGTGAAATCTGGAAACTGTTTTCGATTTCTGACAGATATTGATCAAACAGTGATTGGATACTGCATTCATAATGCTTAACACCCAATAACTCAGCCATTTCATTGGCGTCATCCAGACTGATGTCGGCGGTGTGCCGAGAAGGCATCATCACGGTTTTAACCTTGTCCGCACCCAGTGCATCAACCGCAATGGCGAGTGTCAGTGCTGAGTCCACACCACCGGAAAGACCTAACAGTACGCCAGGGAAACCATTTTTTTGCACATAATCTTTAACCCCCAAACATAAAGCCTGATAAACACTGGCGACGGGAGGTTGTGGAGCAGCCAGTTTACCTTTTATCGGTTGATTGTCATGAATATCGATCCATTCAATGGTTTCGATAAATTCCTCGAATTGATGGGTGAGTTCTCCTTGTTGATTCATTGCGAAAGAAGCACCATCAAAAACCAATTCATCCTGCCCGCCTACCAGATTAATGTGGATTACGGGGATACCGGTGTGTTTGATAAATTGATGCGTGATCTGATAGCGGGAGACTTGTTTGTTGATGTGATAAGCCGAAGCGCTGAGTACCAATAAAATATCGGCATTGGAATGATCGGCTGCATTGGGCAAATGACCTAGCCAGAAGTCAGCGCAAATATCAATGCCAAATTTAATCCCAGCCAGCTCGAATACATAAGGTTCAGTGCCAGGATCAAAATAATAGGATTCGTTAAAGAAAGGTGATCTGTTGAGAATTCTCTTGTGATAGGTGTGAATAATTTTACCGTTGCGAATCACTGAAGCAGCATTATAGAGCTTATCTTCCTGAAAATTGGGGTGACCGACAATGACGGTGATGTCACCAATCGCTTGGATCAGTTCTGTTAGCACAGTATGACAAGATTGATAGAAAGTTTCGCGTAATAACAAGTCAGCGGGAGGATATCCGGATAAAGCGAGCTCAGGAGTGATGACCAGCTCAGCCCCGGCTTGTTTTGCCTGCTTTACCGCATCCAGTATTTTTGCCGCATTTCCGGTAATGTCGCCAACGGTGCAATTAATCTGGGCAATCGCAATGCGCATGATGTGCCCGCGCTATTACAGGTTAAAAAGGTAGCTGGGCATCTGGCTTGGCTTGCAGAATATTGTGACGAAAATCTTCCTGGATACGTTTCAGGGCTGATTCGTTATCGGCTTCAAAGCGTAATACGATGACCGGTGTGGTATTTGAAGCGCGTGCCAAGCCGAATCCATCGTTGTATTCAACGCGTAAACCATCGATGGTGATGACTTGCTGCGCATTGTTAAAAACCGCATTTTTTTGTAATTGTACAATCAGCGCGTGATTTTCACCTTCAGCCGTGCGAACCTGTAATTCAGGTGTGTTGAGACTATCAGGGAGATTGTTGAGCGCGGCATTGATATCCGCTTCGCGGCTCAGAAGCTCCAATAGTCGCGCACCGGCATATAAGCCGTCATCAAAACCGTACCAGCGTTCTTTGAAAAACAAGTGTCCGCTCATTTCCCCGGCTAACAAGGCTTTCTCCTCAATGAGTTTGGCTTTGATGAAAGAGTGCCCGGTTTTCCACATAATCGGTGTGCCGCCGTGTTGACTGATCCAGGGTGCCAGATTGCGGGTACATTTCACGTCAAAAATGATTTTGCCACCAGGGTTGCGCGAGAGTACATCGGCTGCGAACAACATCAGTTGGCGATCGGGATTAATAATATTGCCACCTTTAGTCACAATACCGAGTCGGTCGCCATCGCCATCAAAAGCGAGTCCGATTTCTGCATCGGTTGTTTTCAGCGCCTGAATGACATCGTGCAGATTATCCGGTACCGATGGATCGGGATGGTGATTGGGAAAAGAGCCATCCACGTCGCAGAATAATTCAATCACTTCACAGCCCAAGCCACGGTAGAGCGCCGGTGCAAAGGCGCCCGCTACACCATTGCCACAATCAACCACAATTTTGATCGGACGGGTGAGTTTGATGTCACCAGTGATACGTTCAAGATAAGCATTGGCGATGGTGTGTTCGGAGTAATTGCCGGCACCATCGGTAAGATCGTTATTTTCTATGCGCAAACGCAGTGACTGGATAGTCTCCGCTGCTAAGGTTTGTCCTCCCAGCACAATTTTAAAACCATTGTATTCGGGTGGATTGTGGCTGCCGGTCACCATGACGCCGGAATACTGACATAATTCATGTGCCGCATAGTAGAGCATCGGCGTCGCCACCATGCCCACATCGACCACGTCAATACCACTTTTACGGATGCCGCGCGCGAGCGCCTGGGATAGCTCAAGGCCTGATAGTCTACCATCACGGCCGATAGCGATTGCTGTCAGATTTCTCGCACGTGCTTCGGAACCAATGGCATGTCCGATTTTCTCAACATTATTGACAGTGATTGTTTTACCAACAATGCCACGAATATCATAAGCTTTAAAGATTTCATGAGGAATTGTATGCATAATTTATTGATTATTAAGAGTGATTGTTGATAAAACAGGATCGTCGGAACACAAATTTTTCTAAGAAATCAGTCGGTTTCAATGATGTCCTGCGACAGCACCGCCTTTGAGCGTGTAATGGGTGCCGCAATAAGGGCATAGCGCCTCACCGGTTGCTTCGATCGGGAGAAAAACCCGCGGATGTGAGTTCCACAAAATCATCGATGGCATCGGACAACGCAATGGCAAATCATCGGCTGTGATTTCGATTTCACGTGTTTTGTTTTCGGTCTGTTGATTCATAAAAGTAACTCCAATGTAGCAGTATTAAATCAAGGTAAGCCAGTCGGCGTGATTTTTAGCTCTACCTTTGACGCAATCAAAGAACATAGTTTGTATTTGCATGGTGATCGGCCCGCGTTTGCCGGCTCCAATCATGCGATTGTCCAGTTCGCGAATCGGCGTGACTTCAGCAGCAGTGCCGGTGAAGAATGCCTCATCGGCGCAATAGATTTCATCGCGCGTAATGCGTTTCTCGATAACTGGAATGCCAATTTCTACCGCCAATTCAATCACCGATGCGCGGGTAATACCTTCCAGGCATGAGGTCAAATCAGGTGTGTAGATTTTGCCTTGTTTCACGATAAAAATATTTTCTCCTGAGCCTTCTGCGACATAACCTTCGACATCCAGCAATAAAGCCTCGTCATACCCATTCAATCCAACTTCCTGGTTGGCCAAAATGGAATTGGCATAAGTCGTGACCGATTTTGCACGGCACATATTAATATTGACATGATGCCGGGTAAAAGACGAAGTTTTGACACGAATACCGTTCTCAAGGGCTTCAGGACCCAGATAAGTGCCCCATGGCCAGGCGGCGATGGCAACATGTGTGGAAAGCGTTTTAGCGGAAAGTCCCATGGCTTCGGCGCCATAGAAAGCGATTGGGCGGATATAGCCGGAGACGAGTTTATTCTGTTTGACCACATCACACTGCGCCTGCATCAAAGTGGCCTTGTCATAAGGCATTTTCATCATGAAAATATGCGCCGAATTAAACAAGCGGTCGGTATGTTCCTGCAAACGGAATATCGCCGATCCTTGCGCGGTTTGATAAGCCCGCAATCCTTCAAAAACACCTAAACCATAATGCAGGGTATGCGTTAAAACATGCGTATTGGCATCCCGCCATGGAACCATTTTCCCGTCATACCAGATTACACCGTCACGGTCAGCCATCGACATCCGGAAACTCCCGATAAAATATTCTAAATGTCGTATTCTAACTTATTTTTAGCGCAGCGTTGAAACACGGCAACATAAAGAGGTTCTGCCGATAAGATTTGATTAATCTTTTTGTTATTTTTTCACTATGCTCCAGGATTGGAGTTTGGGAAAATGCTGTCATAAATTACGCCTGTTTTTTAGTAATGAAGGTAATATCATAGTGTGAAAGATAGTTTTGTGCTTCGCTGCACGAAGTAAGCGGTTTCAAACTTAAAAATGGACTTAATCAAGGAGATTAATGGCATGGCGCTTACCGATCAACAACAAACTTCAATTCTCCAGCTTATACAGGCAATGTTCAATGCCACACCGGGTGCAATTTATCTGCAAGCGCTCGGTGATCAAATGGCAGCGGGGAAATCTTTAGTTGATATGGCGCAATCTTTGTCAGAAATTATCCTGCAGACCTTAATTCGCATCAGTTTGCTCCGGTCTTTGTTGATGATCTGGTAGGCAATCGCGCTACCATTGAAAATATAATGCGGGCAACCGACTATATCATTAATAAAATGACTGCCGGTGCCACGCAAGCCGAATTGATCACGGACCTCACCCAGGCGCTTTCCGCTGTCCCCGCCTCGGATCCCAATTGGGGAAAAGCCGCAACGTACTACAATACCGGCATTGTGACAAAAGTTGTCGATCATCTGGTGGGTAACTCGGTAACGGCTGCCGACAAAGCATCTGCGGTGGATTACATGCTCACACAAATGGCTGCCGGACAAACTTTCGGATCAGTGGTCGAGCGGGCGATCACTGCACTGGATAATGTTGATCACGCCGATCCCACCTGGGGTGATGCAGCGGCATTATTGGATAATCGCATTGCGGTTTCCAAGTATTATTCGGTTGACAAAACCGGCACAGCCACAGATTTAGCAATTTTGAAGAATATTCTGACAGCAGTTACCTCGGATAATGCCACCGTTGCTACTGCCGAGGCTGCAATTGATGCTTTCATCATTGATCTATCCAGTCTTGATGGCAGCAATGGTTTCCGCCTGGATGGGGCGGGCGAACCCGTCAGTAGTGCAGGAGACATCAATGGCGACGGTTTTGATGATTTGATTATCGGTGCCAACGATTCTGATTTCAATTCTGTTTCCAGCTACTTGGTATTTGGGAAGGCTGCGGGTTTTAGTGCTACGGTTAATCTATCTAACCTTAACGGTAGTAATGGGTTTCGTCTGGATAAGGGGGCGGAAGATTACAGCTCGGGCTATTCGGTGAGTGGCGCGGGAGATGTCAACGGCGATGGTTTTGATGATTTGATTGTCGGTGTTTACGGTATTCATCCGAATGGTAGTACCTTCAGTTCCAGTTATGTGGTGTTCGGCAATGCTTCCGCTTTTCCTAGTACATTCGATTTATCCAGTCTTGATGGCCGTAATGGCTTTCGTCTGGATGGAGCAGGCACATCGGTTAGTAATGCAGGGGATATAAATGGTGATGGTTTTGCTGATCTGCTTGTTAGTGCTTTGAGCTTTAATGGGCGAGAGGCTAATGTTAGTTATGTGGTGTTTGGCCGTGCTACGGGTTTTGGTTCTGCGTTAGCCTTGTCCAATCTTGACGGCAATAACGGTTTTAGTCTGAATGAGGTAACGGGGGGTGATTTTGCAGGATGGTCAGTCAGTGGTGCGGGAGACGTGAATGGCGACGGTTTTGATGATTTGATTATCGGTGCTTACGGTGCTGATCCGAACGACAACTATATGGCTGGTTCTAGCTATGTTGTATTCGGCAAAGCCTCAGGTTTTAATGCCATGTTAGCCTTATCTAATCTCGACGGCAACAACGGATTCCGTCTGGATGGAGTGGATGCACGCGACGTGTTGGGTAATTCGGTTAGCAATGCGGGTGATGTTAACGGAGATGGTTTCGATGATTTGATTGTCGGTGCTAATGGAGCCGATCCGAATGGTGACTACTCTGGTTCCAGTTATGTGGTATTTGTGAAGACTTCGGGTTTTAGTGCTACGTTTAATCTATCCAATCTTGACGGCAGCAACGGATTTCGTCTGGATGGAGTATGGAGTTCGGGTTATTCGGTTAGTGGGGCGGGAGATGTCAACGGCGATGGTTTTGATGATTTGATTATCGGTGCTTTTAATGCGGAACCGAATGGTAATTCTTCTGGTTCCAGTTATGTGGTATTTGGGAAGGCTTCAGGTTTTAGTGCTACGATTAATCTATCTAATCTTAACGGTAGCAACGGATTTCGTCTGGATGGAGTAGCTAGTTATGATCGATCCGGTTATTCGGTGAGTGGCGGGGGAGATGTCAATGGCGACGGCTTTGATGATTTGATTGTTGGTTCCTTTGGAACCCATAATGCTGGTAACTCCAAATCCAGTTATGTGGTGTTTGGTGGCAATTTTACCAATGCGGTGACTTTCTTGGGTACTTCCGGAGATGACAGTCTTGTTGCTGGTACTTCAGCAGCAGAACGCTTCGTAGCCGGCAATGGTAACGATACAATGACCGGTGGCGGTGGTGTGGATGTGTTTTATGGCGGTGCGAGTGATGACATCATTCAGGTATCCGATCTCAATTTTCAGTTGGTGGATGGTGGCACCGGTAACGATATACTGGCTCTAGCCGGTAGCGGCCTAAATCTGAGTCTGCCTAATGTTCGTGGCAGAATCAGTGATATCGAAACCATCGATCTGACCGGTACCGGTAACAATACACTGACTCTGACGCCATTGGATGTGCTGAATCTATCGGATAGCAGCAATACCCTGAAAGTCGATGGCAATGCCGGCGATCATATCGTTGGTCTCGGCAGCGACTGGATGAATGGCGGTATCCAGAGTGGTTTTCATACCTATACTGATGGTGCTGCGGTGCTGCTGGTTGGGGTTAATGTGACGACGGATTTTGTTTAAGATGTTTATTTTCAGTTAATTATTATGAATTAGGATACTTGATGGATACTAGCGAAACGACTGCCACACCGGTGCTTGAAATCAATACTTCCCGCCAGATGCTGTCCTGGCTGGCTGAGCAAAAACTCTCTATCGCGCTGACGACTTACCAGATTGGCAAGCTGTATTTTATTGGCCTGAAGCCTGATAACGGGCTCTCAGTATTCGAGCGCAGTTTTAACCGTTGTATGGGTCTGTGCGCGACGCCGAATGGGTTATTTATGAGCAGCCTGTATCAGATTTGGCGCTTTGAAAATGTTCTCGAAGCAGGACAGCAACAGGATGGTTTCGACCGACTGTATGTGCCGCAAGTGGGGTATACCACCGGTGATCTGGATATTCATGACATGGCGGTAGATAGTCATGGCCGCTTGGTATTCGTCAATACGCTGTTTGGTTGTTTAGCGACATTAAGTGAAACGCACAGCTTCAAGCCGCTGTGGCACCCTGGTTTTGTCAGTAAGCTGGCAGCGGAAGATCGTTGTCATCTGAATGGCTTGGCGATGAAAGACGGTAAACCGGCTTATGTCACTGCGGTCAGTCAATCCGATGTCGCCGATGGTTGGCGTGATCATCGCGGCGATGGCGGTATTGTCATTGATGTGAATCGCAACGAGATTGTTTGTGCCGGATTGTCCATGCCGCATTCACCGCGCTGGCACAACGGCAGGTTATGGTTGCTCAATTCCGGCACGGGGGATTTTGGTTATGTCGATCTTGACACCGGGCGTTTTGAGCCGCTGTGTTTTTGTCCCGGTTATATGCGTGGTTTAAGCTTTCATTGTGATTTCGCGCTGGTAGGTTTGTCCAAGCCGCGCCACAATAAAACCTTTAGTGGCTTAGTATTGGATGCCAACCTTAAATCACGTAGTGCGGAAGCGCGTTGCGGTGTACAAGTGATCGATTTGCGCACCGGCGATGTAGTGCATTGGTTGCGTATGGAAGGCGTAGTTGAAGAGCTTTATGACGTGGTTGCTTTGCCTCATGTGCGCCGTCCGATGGCATTGGGTTTTAAGACCGATGAAATTCGCCGGGTGCTGAGTGTTGAAGCGTAGTGCTGCTTCTATTGAAGCATCAATTATGGATGGGTAGTGTAAATTTAATATATTTGTATTCAATACCTTGCCTCTTTTAGCGAAGGTCTTCAATTTCTCGTCCTTGCGGCGAAGTCGTTTAGTTGTACTACAATAACATTACTCGCTCTGATTGTTTTTCTTGACATTTTCTTAACATTTATCATGGTATCGTACGCAGCCGTGTCGTTAAAATGTGATCAAATTCTTTAGGATGGAGGAAATCATGCTTATAAAACTTTTTCTAGCTGTTGTATTAAGTTTAAGTGTTTCATGCTTTGCCGAGTCAGAAGCAGATAAATCAAAATCATCGACTGATTCGAATCAACAAACGCAGACATCGCAATCAGGCTCATCGTCGACCACAAAAAAAGACTCTCAAGTAGTTGAGGATCCCAATAAAGACAAAAAACCATCGATGATTGAATATTGTAGAAAGCATACTTGCTAAGCTTATTAAATAGAAAACTGAATAACAAGGAGGGGTATATCAATGAAGATACTTAAAATTGTTTTTATAAGTACGGCGTTTATTTTTATGTCTAATGCTACTACTCATGCTGCTAGTCCGCATTGGACTCATGAGGAACAATCAACATGGGGCGCAATTCAGGACAGCACGCAAACGGTAGTGCCGCTAAATTACCACTATGCGGAATGCAGTATAGGTACGCATCAGTCTCCGATTGATCTCGCTGCGGCACAAATAGATAATACAAAAAAATAGAATGGGTTAGAGGTGTGGTATAACGTTGATAATGCACCAATATTTAACAATACTGGTCATGCTGTACAGATGAATACTTCGTCGGACTATACAGGAGAGTTAAAAATCGGGGAAGAATCTTACCCATTGATTCAACTTCATTTTCATGAACCAAGTGAGCATGTCATTGGTAATACAAAATTTCCCGCTGAACTGCATTACGTTCATATTGGAGCAGAGGGAAGAATTGTAGTATTAGCTGTTGCGATTAATGTAGGCGAAGAAAATACAACATTCCAAACTATTCTGGATAATACTCCTCATCAAGAAGGACAAAATCCGAGCACCGGCATCCAAATCAATCCTGCTTCATTACTTCCTCCATTACATCACAATAGATCGGATTTCTATACTTTGGCAGGTTCTTTGACAACACCACCCTGTAGTGAAGGAGTTCAATGGTACCTTATGTCAGAGGCTATCACCGTATCGGCAGTGCAACTTGAACAACTGAAAGGGTTTTATACTAATAATGCGAGATCGTCTCAAGGTTTAAATGGACGTGCTGTATTGTCGACACAATAATCTTTAATAAGCACCCCGCAGCTTGCTGCGGGGTGCTAACAGCGCTTTCCAATCTGCGCTCTGGGTTTTCAACCAGCCTTTGTGTCCCAAGGGGTAGCAGAATTAACCCGCAGAGATTAAAGATTGGTCTCAGAAGATATGAGTACCAAAATTCTCAAAATAATATTGGTCAATCTCATCGCGAGAAATCCGGTGATTCTGTCCGCCGCGCTGGGCGATTTTTAAGGCGCCCATCAGTGAGCCGAGTTGTCCCGTGGTTTGCCAATCCAGATTATTGGCAATGCCGTACAATAAGCCAGCGCGGTATGCGTCGCCACAGCCGGTTGGATCAACGATTTCTTTGGGTTGAACACAGGGGATTTCAAATTGTTTGCCCTTGGCATAGATGATGGAACCTAGCGCACCCAATGTGATAATCAACGCTTTGGCTTTGTTTGCTAGGGACTCAAGGTTGCACCCTGTCCGGTCTTGCAACATCTGACCTTCATAGTCGTTGACAGCGATATAGTCCGCTTTGTCGATGAAATCCAGCAGTTCTTCACCGTTATACATTGGCAAGCCCTGTCCGGGATCAAAAACAAACGGAATACCGGCTTCGTGAAATTCGCGGGCGTGTTGCATCATGCCGACACGTCCATCCGGTGCGATAATCCCTAAACGAATATCGCGAGTATCTTTCACAGAATTGAGATGGGAGAAATTCATCGCGCCCGGGTGAAACGCGGTGATTTGGTTATCATCCAAATCGGTGGTGATGAATGCTTGTGCGGTGAATGTATCGGGGACATGTTGCACATGGCTCTGGATCAGGTTTAATTGTTCAAACCGTGCGGCATAAGGCGCATAGTCATCGCCAACGGTGGCCATCATCACAGGTTCACCACCCAACATTTTTAAATTGTAGGCGATATTACCCGCACACCCGCCAAATTCACGGCGCATTTCAGGAACCAGAAATGCGACATTCAATACGTGAATTTTCTCCGGCAGGATGTGATTCTTAAAATGATCCGGGAAGACCATAATATTATCGTAGGCGATGGAACCGCAGATTAGTGTGCGCATGATTTGGATATTGATAATTAGAAGGGGTAGGTAGCGGCGGCAGGTTTAACAGAAATCCTGATGATTCGGTAAATCTGTGTTCCTGCCGTGATGCTAAGTGAAATGCGATGATGCTGTTTTATCAGGTGCTTGGTTTCCAGGCCAAATCCAGTTCACGCGCAGCTTTGACATCGTCCAGCTTGCGTACCGGCATGGTGTGTGGTGCGCCTTTCACCATATCCGGTTGCAGCTCGATTTCCTGCAGAATTTCTTTCATGGATTTGACAAATGCATCCAGTGTTTCCTTGGATTCCGTTTCAGCCGGTTCAATCAATAGGCATTCAGGCACCAGCATTGGGAAATACGTAGTAGGTGCGTGATAGCCTTTATCCAGCAGACGTTTAGCCAGATTCATCGCGGTCACACCGGTTTTATCTTTAATATCTTTCATGGTGACAATAAATTCATGGCTGGCGCGTCGCGTCGGGTAAGCAATTTCAAATCCTGCCTTGCGCAACTCAGCCATCAAATAATTGGCATTCAATGTGGCAAATTCGGAAATGCGATGCATGCCGTGCATTCCCAGCAAACGAACATAGATATAAGCACGCAACAGAACACCGGCATTACCCATGTGAGCGGATAAGCGGCCAATCGATTGGGGTTTTTCCTTTTCTGTAATCCAACGATAAGTGTTGCCTTCTTTAGCAACAATCGGAACTGGTATGAAAGGCAATAAACGCTCGGCAACACCAACTGGCGCAGAACCCGGGCCGCCGCCGCCATGGGGTGTGGAAAAAGTCTTATGCAGGTTAATGTGAATCACATCAAAACCCATGTCACCCGGTTTTACTTTACCCAGCACTGCATTCAGATTGGCACCGTCGTAATACAGCAATCCACCGGCCTGATGTACAACACGGCTCATTTCAGCGACATTTTTTTCAAACACGCCCAATGTAGAAGGGTTGGTCAGCATCAATCCGGCCGTTTGCGGTCCGACCGCTGCTTTCAGCGCATCCAAATCCACATTGCCTTCTTTGTCGGTGGCAATTTCCACCACCTTGAAACCGCACATCACAGCAGTGGCGGGGTTTGTACCGTGCGCCGCATCCGGCACAATGATCTCAGTACGCACAAAATCGCCGCGTGATTCATGGTAAGCGCGAATCATCATGACGCCGATTAATTCACCCTGTGCGCCGGCCATTGGCGTCAGGCTGACACCGGCCATGCCGGTGACCGCTTTTAAAGTTTCCTGTAATTCGTACATGCAGGCGAGAAATCCCTGTCCGGTATCTTCCGGCGCAAGCGGATGCCTAGACAGAAACTGCGGCAGCATGGCTAATGAATTACATGCACGAGGATTGTATTTCATTGTGCATGAACCCAACGGATAGAATTCGGTATCAATCGAGAAATTCTTTTGTGACAGACGCGTGTAATGACGCACCGTATCCATCTCAGAGACTTCCGGCAAAAGCACTGGCGATTTGCGCAGCAAGTTTTGCGGAATCTTGGATTTACTTGCGGGTGTTGCCGGAGACTGAGAATAATTGCGACGTCCTGGGCGTGAGTGTTCAAATATCAGCATGATTTATAGGTGATACGTTAATTTATTTTAGGGCAGCTAAGGCTGCTTCATAATTCGGTTCATCAGCAATCTCCGAAACCAGTTCGGCATGAATGATGTTATCCGATTCATCCAGAACGATCACCGCGCGTGCCGTGATGCCAGCAAACGGACTATCTGCTATGAAAACGCCATAATCCTTCATGAAATTGGCACCACGCATGGTTGATAGTGTAATTACCTTGTCTAGTCCTTCGGCATCGCAGAAGCGACTCATGGCAAAAGGCAAATCAGCAGCAATGATCAACACAACGGTATTATCCATATTGCTGGTCTGTTGGTTGAATTTGCGTGTCGAAATCGCACATACCGGCGTATCTAGGCTAGGAACAATGTTCAGTACTTTCTTTTTGCCGGCATAATTGGCCAATGTGACATCAGCCAGATCTCTGCTGACCAGAGAAAAAGCAGGCGCTTTCTGTCCGACTTTGGGAAAAGTACCTTCAATTTTGATAGGTTTTCCTTTAAGAGTAACCATGTTTTTTCCTTTATGATGAATTTAAAAAAGAATATTTTTAACCGAGGACATGTTTCAAGGCTTCAGCATAATTCTGTAAATCAGCCGTAATCTTGGTTTCTGTGGCACAAACCAGCAATGTATTACCCAACTCAGGATAATGTTCCTGTAAATCGAGTCCGCCGAGTATGCCTTTTTGTTTTAATTTGGATAATATTTCATTAACCGATGCAGGTAAGGTCAACACGGCTTCGTGGAATATCGGACCACTGAAAGCTCTTTTAACGCCATTTATTTTCTCTAACTGTTCAACCAGTTCCAGCGTGTTGGCATGTGACTGTGCGGCAATCCGGCGCAACCCTTCCGGACCTGTTAAAGACATATAAATGGTGGCAGCGGTAACCATTAATCCTTGATTGGTGCAAATATTGGAAGTGGCTTTGGAACGGCGGATATGCTGTTCACGCGCTTGTAATGTCAGAACAAAGCCCGGTTTATTGTCTAAATCCGTGGTGCGGCCAATGATACGTCCGGGCATCTGGCGTACCAGTTCGTTTTTACAAGCCATAAAACCAAAGTAGGGGCCGCCACTGGAAAGCGGAATGCCCAGCGGTTGACCTTCACCCACCGCAATATCGGCGCCCTTGCTACCCCATTCGCCCGGTGGTGTCAGTAATGCCAGCGCGGTCGGGTTTACAACGCCGATTGCCAGTGCGTTTTTACTGTGCGCCCAATCGGTGAGTGCGTCCACTTGTTCCAAAACACCAAAAAAATTGGGCTGAGGAATAACCAGGGCGGCAAATTCTTCATTCGCAAACTCAGTAAGCGATTCTGGTAAAACTTGCCCGGATTGTGGACAGGAGGGCAGTTCTACAACTTCAATTTTTTGATTGCTGACAATGGCGTGAACAACTTTTCGGTAAATGGGATGTACTGTTTGCGGAATCAGGATGCGCCGTGATGTTTTATGTGAGCGAACGGCCATCAGCGCAGCTTCCGCCAGCGCGGTGGCACCGTCATACATGCTGGCATTGGAGACATCCATACCGGTCAGTGAAGCCATCATGGATTGATATTCATACAATAACTGCAAGGTTCCCTGACTGGCTTCGGCTTGATACGGCGTATAGGATGAATAAAACTCACCGCGTGTGGTGATTTGCCAGACTGCGGCAGGAATATGATGTTCATACGCGCCTGCACCGATGAAGTTTTGATAAAACCCATCTTGTCCGGCGCGTTCCATCATCAGTCGGGTAATTTCCATTTCACTGAGTCCGGGCGGAACGCCTGTTAACTCGCCACTGATCAAATCTTTTGGAATCTCATCAAAAAGCTCTTCAATTGTTTTTGCGCCAATGCTGGCCAGCATCTCGGCGATATCTTCTTCGGTATGTGGGATAAACGGCATGATTTGTTTTTAAGACTTAAAGTAATAAAGTATAAGATACGTGGATAAATTCAGATCGCAATGCAGATGATGTTAGTGATCTTCGTTTTCAACTAATTCAGTATAGGTTGCAGCATCGAGTAGTCCATCCAGCTCAGCAGTGTTGCTTGGCTTTAATTTAAACAACCAGGCCGAATAAGCATCTTCGTTGATTTTTCCCGGCTCATCGGTCAATGGAGAATTGACCGTGATCACTTCGCCGGAAATCGGGGAATACACATCAGCGGCTGCCTTGACGGATTCAGCGACGGCACATTCTTCTTTTTGTTTAAGTTTACGTCCAACTTCCGGCAGCTCGATAAACACCATATCGCCGAGTAATTCCTGCGCGTGATGGGTAATCCCAACAGTTACCGTGCCATCGGCCTCAGGTTTCACCCACTCATGGGATTTGCTATATTTTAAATTGGTTGGAACACTCATTTTTTCACTCCAGATTAAAGTAATATTTCGTTACAGTTTTGAATTAAATCAATACTTTTCCGTTACGCACGAACGGGTATTTTACCACTTTGGCGCGTAGTTTCTTATCGCGCACCACCACATTGACTTCATCACCGATGGTTATTTGTATAGGTAGGCGCGCTAAGGCAATCGACTGATTGATAGTCGGTGAGAAACCGCCGCTGGTAATTTCGCCTTGATATTCGACGCCATCATGTTGTGCAATCACTTGTTGATGGCTGCGCAGTACGCCGCGATCGATCAATGCCAGTCCCACCAGTTGTTGCGTAATAGGCGTATCAATAAGTGCCTGTTTGCCAATGAAATCCCGTTCACTTTTTAGATCAACCGTCCAGGCGAGACCCGATTCCATCGGATTTCTGGTTTCATCCATATCCTGGCCGTATAAATTCATACCGGCTTCCAGACGCAATGTATCACGGGCACCCAGTCCGGCAGGTGCAACACCGGCTGCATGTAATGCTTTCCAGAATGCTGGCGCATCATCGGCAGGCAGAATAATTTCGAACCCATCCTCGCCGGTATAACCCGTACGTGCAATAAAATATTGATTCACTACAGTAGATTGAAACAGCTTCAGTTCTTCCGTTGCCGCCTGGGAACCTGGAATGACTTGCCAGACCTTCGCACGCGCATTAGGACCTTGTACGGCGATCATGGCAAGATCACGCCGTGGAGTAATTTCCAAATTAGGTGCAAGCGCGTCGCGTTGTTTGAGCATCCAGGCAACATCCTTGTCAGCCGTGCCGGCATTCACCACGATGCGAAACCAGGATTCAGACAGGAAATAGATGATCAGATCGTCAATGATGCCGCCCTGCGGGGTCAGCATACAGGAATACAGCGCTTTGCCGGGAAGTGTCAGTTTGTCAACGTTGTTAGCAACCAAGTGGCGTAAAAAGTCGCATACATTGTCGCCTTTAATATCAACCGGGAGCATGTGAGAGACATCAAACATGCCCGCATCCTGGCGTACTTTATGGTGTTCATCTAACTGTGAGCCGTAGTGCAGCGGCATATCCCAGCCACCAAAATCCACCATTTTGGCATTCATGTCGCGGTGGGTTTGATTAAGAGGTGTCATTTTCAGCACGGATTATTCTCCCGAAAAAAAAAAGTCATTCTAAATGACTTCACACCCCTCTGTCCTTTTTACCTGAGAGATTTACGGATTGATATCCATGTTGCCCCTTCGGTGGCCAAAAAAAATTTCTTGGCACTCTCCAGATTGCCTGTCACAAGCGGTTCTCAGGGAACAAGTTTAGCTTGACCATGCCTGAGCGATTCCGGGGGGGTTACGCCTTCGGCGGCGCTTAAATGAACAGCGCTCTCTCCTGCTTGGACCTAAATGGCAGAGTGCGAACTATACCTTAGTAACAGCGATTTATACAAGCCATTCAACTAAATTCTCTAATGGTATTTGAATGAATTGATTTAGTTTCAAGTAAGATTGGATAATAG
>Ga0136611_10000350_pt1 | contig 29467 bp, 27 predicted proteins | sample AntDrymUQ2232306_2_FD_106645 | JGI IMG/M metagenome (GOLD analysis project Ga0136611, IMG submission 106645) | Polar desert sand microbial communities from Dry Valleys, Antarctica - metaG UQ223 (23.06) | ecosystem: Environmental > Terrestrial > Soil > Desert | place: Antarctica: Dry Valley...
GCGCTATGTGGTCGAGCCGTCCCCGCTCGGTACCGGCGGCGCGATTCGTTACGCGGCGCAGGGCATCGACGACACGCTGGTGGTGTTCAACGGCGACGTGATGACCAGCGTTGACGTCAACGCCGTGGTCGCGCTGCATCGTGAACGCCAGGCCAAAGCGACGATCGTGCTGACGCCGGTCGACAATCCCACGGCCTACGGCCTGGTCGAGAGCGAGGGCGACGGACGGGTCCGGCGATTCGTCGAGAAACCGAATCCCGACGAGATTACCTGCGACACCATTAATGCCGGGATCTATGTGCTCGAGCCGGCAACATTCGATCGCATCCCGAAGGACGTCGCCTATTCGATCGAGCGCGCCTACTTCCCGTCGCTGATCGAGCGCAAGGAAATGTTCGTCGCCTACATCGATCGCGGCTACTGGATCGACATCGGCACGCCGGAAAAATACGTCCAGGTCCATCGCGACATGCTCGACGGGAAGTTCTCCGGCGGCATCTTCGCGACCGCCGATCGCAGCCGGCCGATCATTTCTCCTGAGGCGCGCATCGAAGACAACGTCTCGATCAGCGGCCCGTGCTTCATCGATGCGGGCGTGCAGGTGAAGAGCGGCGCCAGGATCGGCCCCTACACTGTGCTTGGCCGCGGCGCCATGGTCGAGGAGTCCGCCGACCTCGAGGACACGATCGTCTGGCCCAACACGCGCATCGGCCAGAGCGCGATCGTCCACGGGCCGATCATCGGCCGGAGCTGCCACATCGGCCGCGATTCCGTCCTGAAGGGGCGTTCGCTCCTCGGCGACAAGACGCAACTAACCGACTTCACGAGTATCGGACATGATTGACGCTTCCGTTTTCAAGGCTTACGACGTCCGCGGCCTCTACCCCTCGGAGATCACCGAAGGCCTGTTCCACCAGTTGGGCCGCGCCTTTGTCGCGTATCTCGGGCCTGGCAAGTACGCCGTGACGCGCGACATGCGGCTGTCGTCGCCGTCGCTGACCAAGGCGTTCATCGACGGCGCCGTCAAGCAGGGCGGTCACATCATCGACTACGGCCTGTGCGGCACCGACCAGATGTACTTCGCGGTTGCGGCCGATGATCTGGACGGCGGCGCGCAGGTCACCGCGTCGCACAATCCCGGCCACTACAACGGCTGCAAGATGGTGCGCAAGGACGCGTTTCCGCTCAGCGGCGAAGCCGGGATCAAGGAAATGAAGGACATGATCCTCGCCGGCGCGATTCCCTCCCCGCCCGGGACGCCCGGCTCCGTCCAGAAGGGCGAGCTGATGGATCGCTACATCGAGCACGTGCTGGCGTTTGTCGCGGAGCAGTCGCTCAAGCCGTTCAACGTGGTGCTCGACGCCGGCAGCGGTGTCGCCGGCATCGTTGCGCCGCGGTTGTTCGATCGGCTGCCCTGCAAGACCACGCGCCTGTGCTTCGAGGTGGACGGCACCTTCCCCAACCACGAAGCCAATCCGCTGATTGAGGAAAACCGCCGCGACATCACCGCCGAAGTGATCAAGCAGAAGGCCGACATCGGCATTGCCTGGGACGGCGACGCGGATCGCGTCTTCTTCATCGATGGCAGCGGCGAATTCATCGCCGGCGACTTCATCACGGCGCTACTCGCGGAGGCGTTCCTGCTCAAGTCGCCGGGCGAGACCATCATCTATGACGTGCGCGCCAGTTATGCGGTCAAGGACATCGTCGCGAAGTATCACGGCACGGCGCTGATGAATCGCGTCGGCCACGCCTTCATCAAGCGCCGCATGCGTGAGGACAACGCGGTGTTCGGCGGTGAAGTCACCGGCCACTACTATTTCCGCGACAACTTCTACGCCGACAACGGCTTCATTCCGGCGCTGATGATCCTTGACCTGATGTCGAAGAAGGGCATGTCGCTGCGCGACCTGCTAAAACCGCTGCGTGAGAAGTACTTCATCTCGGGCGAGCTCAATACCAAGGTGGCGAACATGGACATCGCCGCGGCGAAGATCGCCGAGCTGAAGAAGGCCTACGCCTCGGGCCACGTCTACGAGCTTGACGGCGTTTCGGTGGAGTTCCCGGACTGGCACTTCAACGTCCGCCAGTCGAACACTGAGCCGTTATTGCGCCTGAATCTCGAGGGCCTGACGCCCGAGATTATGGAAAAGCGCCGTGACGAGGTCCTGGGTATTATCCGGGGCTAGGTGATGGAGCGGGAGACGGGGATCGAACCCGCGACATCGAGCTTGGGAAGCTCGCGTTCTACCGCTGAACTACTCCCGCTCAGCGACGCAATTCTACCAGACCGCGGGCCTACTGAATCGAAATCCCCACGCTGATGTTCCACATCTGCGTGCGCTTGGCTGCCGGCATCGTGTCGGTCGGGGACCGCGAGCCCAGCTTGACGAAGCGCACGTCGAAGCTCGCACCCAGGTGCGGCTTCATGAACCACTTCGCGCCGCCGCCGAAGTTCAGTGCCGAGTTCCAGGCCTCGGCGACCTCGATCGCTGGAGTCGTGCCGACGGCGTCCGCACTGCTCGTCACCTTCGAGCTGCCGAGGCCCGCGCTCAAGTAGCTCCAGCCGAACCTCTGCCCGAAGTTGATCGACACCTGCGGCGCGAGGTTGGTGATCCCGGTGCGCACGATCGGCGTTATCCGGGTGGTCGCCGTCGCGCCGGATCCCGTCACTATGGTCAGCGACTCGCTCTTCCCTTTCGCGGTCGTGAGTGACGCCCCGACACCGAACGTGACGAGGCCGAGGCGAAACGGGTAAACCGTGGCGCCGACGGCCGCTCCCCACGCGCGCCCGGGAAGCTGGGTATCAGCGGGCACGACGGGCACCCAACCGTCGGCCTGCGGAAGGCCGACCGTGGCGGGATGAAGATCGACGGCGAACCATGGCAACCGCTCTTCGGTCTGCGCAGCTGCCGGGATGGAAGCCAGCAGGACGAGCAACAGAACACGAAGCATCAGTAACCAGACGCCTTTGCGGTCACCGGCGCTTCGCCGCGCGACTCCTTGACGATGCGGACGCCGGCGCTGGCGCCGATGCGCGTGGCGCCAGCGGCGACCATTGCCTTGACCTGCTCCAGGTCGCGCACGCCGCCCGACGCCTTCACGCCCATCTCATCCCCGACAACGCGGCGCATCAACGCGACGTCGGCCGCGGTGGCGCCGCCAGGTCCGAAGCCGGTCGAGGTCTTCACGAAGTCAGCCCCGGCAGCCTTCGCCAGCGTGCACGCCGTGATCTTCTCCTCGTCGGTGAGTAGCGCCGTCTCGATGATGACCTTGCTGCCCGCGCCGGCGGCGTGACAGGCCGACACCACGCCGCGAATATCGTCGGTGACCAGCCGCACATCGCCGGACTTGAGCGCGCCGACGTTAATCACCATGTCGATCTCGGCGGCGCCATCAAAGATCGCGCGGCGTGTCTCGAACTGCTTCACATCAGGCGTGGTGGCGCCCAGCGGGAACCCGACGACCGAACACACTCCCACGGCGGTGCCGCGCAGCTGCCGGGCGGCGAGCGCCACCCACGTGGGGTTGACGCACACGGTCGCGAAGTTGAAGTCGGCCGCTTCCTTGCACAACTGCTCAATCTCTTTGGCGGTGGCATCCGCCTTGAGGAGGGTGTGATCGATGTAGCCGGAAACGCCGGTCGTGCCGCCGTCCGAGGCGTGCAGCCCTAACCGCGTCGCGCCGGCGTCGAGCACGTGTTGCACCCGATTCGGGCAGCATTCCGACGTGAAGCCATGGCAGCTGCAGCGTGATGGCGCCACCGCGCCGGCCCTTGCCAGCTCCTCGAGAATCAGCTCGATCACTCGCCGATAATCACTCACTGCATCTTCTCCAACGCGCGAATCTTGGCCAACCGCCGTATGTACCGGGCCTCGCCCATCGGCGTGGCGATCCACGTATCGACGATCGCCTTGGCGTCCTCCACCGACAGAAGGGTCGCGCCGAGCGCCAGGACGTTGGCACCGTTGTGCTCACGCGCGTAGCGCGCCAGCGTCTGGTCGGTACACATCGCGGCGCGGACACCGTCGATCTTGTTCGCGGCGATCGCCGAGCCGAGGCCTGCGCCGTCGATCACGATCGCCGCGTCCACTTCTGTCCGCGCCACCAGGCGGCCCACCTGGGCGGCGATGTCAGGATAATCGACGGGCTCGGGTCCCGCGGTGCCGACGTCAAGGACGCTCAGTCCGCGCTGCCGGAGATGGTCGACCAGTTTCGCTTTGAGCGCGACGCCAGAATGATCGCTGCCGATCGCTAGTGATCTAATGTTCGCCACGGGCGCGAGGCCATCGAGACTCGCTTCGGCAACGCCGCTCAGCACCGTAACCCGCCGCGCCTTCAGTGTGTCCGCCGCGAGCGGCGTCACGTGCCCACCGGGCTTCAGCGTGACGCTCGATCCGATGTCGAGGACGCGCGCATCCGCTTCGGTGATGATGTCAAACGTTTTCATGATCGACAGTTACCTAGTCCCGACAAGCATCTTTTCCCGACAAGCATCTTTTCCCGACAAGTATCACTTCCCGCCACGCATCGCTTCCTGTTACGCTTTCGCGCGATGAGCGCGACAGCCACTCCCACGGTCCTGATCGATCAGGATGAACTCTCGGCTCGCATTGCGGCGCTGGCCCAGGAAATCCGCCATGACTTTCCAACCGGCCAGTTGCATTTCATTTGCGTACTCAAGGGCGCGTTCCTGTTCCTCGGCGACCTGATTCGCGCCACCAGCGGCCATGTCAGCATCGACTTCATGGCCTGTTCGAGCTACGGCGCCGCCACCTCGTCGTCGGGCGAGGTCCGCCTCTCGAAGGACCTCGACGCCAGCATCGAAGGCCGCGACGTGATCGTCGTCGAAGACATCGTCGATACCGGCCTGACCCTGCATTACCTGCAGGAGATTCTCCGCGCCCGCGGGCCCCGCTCGCTACGCACTGCGTGCCTGCTCAGCAAACCCAGCCGCCGCAAAATCGACGTCAAGGTCGACTACATCGGCTTCACGATCGAGGACAAATTCGTCGTCGGCTACGGCCTCGACTATGCCGAGCAATATCGCAACCTGCCGTTCATCGGCGTCCTCGAATAGGCCACCGATTAAACACCGATTAGACACAGATTTATTGGACGGCTTTCCGCACGAGGTCCGCGGCTTTACGGGCCTCGCTGATGACGCGCGCGGAATCTAGCGTCAGCACTTTCCGATCGCGCATCAACACCTTGCCGTTGACGATGGTCGTCTCCACATCATCACCGCGCGACGCATACACAATCTGCGCAACGGGATCGAACAGCGGTTGCTGCCGCGGCCTGGACATGCCGACGACGATCACGTCGGCCAGCTTGCCCGGCTCGAGCGATCCCAGGCGCTGACCGCGGCCGAGCGCCCGCGCCCCTCCGAGCGTGCCCATCTCCAACGCTTCTGCGGCGGTGATCGCCGTTGGATCCATCGTCACCAGCTTCTGCTGGAAGGCCGCCTGCCGCATGGCCTCGAACATGTCGAGGTCGTTGTTGCTGGCGGCGCCGTCGGTGCCGATTCCCACGTTGACGCCCTCGGTTCGGTACTTCATCACCGGCGCGGTGCCGCTGGAGAGCTTCATGTTGCTCTCGGGATTGTTCGAGACGCCGACATCGCGGCGCTTGAGAAGCGCCACCTCGTCGTCTGTAATCCACACGCCGTGGGCCGCAAGAGTGGTCGGCGCCCAGAAATTCAGGCTTTCGAGAATCGCGACCGGGCGCATCTGGTGCCGCTTCTGCGACAGGCCGATTTCGGCCTGCGTCTCGGCCAGATGGATCTGGATCGGAATCATCAACTTCCGGGCGAGCGCACTGACGGCGGTGAGCGTCTTCGCGTCGAGCGTGTAAACCGAGTGCGGCGCGATCGACGGAGTAATCAATTCGTCGTGATCGAATTCCTTCGCGAACGCTTCGGTGCGTGCCAGCGCATCGGCGGGCGTCTTTGCGTCGGGCACCGGAAACTCGATCACGGTCTGCCCCAGCACGCCGCGCATCCCGGCCGCCTTGGTCACGCGGGCGACTTCCTCCTCGAAGTAATACATGTCGGCGAACGTGGTGGTGCCCGACTCGATCATCTCCAGCAGCGCCAAGCGCGTGCCGACCCGAACGAACTCGGGAGAGACCGTTTTCGCTTCGGCCGGGAAGATGTACTTCTGCAACCAGTCCATCAGGTTGAGATCATTCCCCAGGCCGCGGAACATCACCATCGCCGCGTGTGTGTGCGTGTTGATCAGGCCCGGCATCACCACCTTGCCGGTGGCGTCAATCGTTTCTGCCGCCTTGTAGCGCGCGGCAATCGCCGCCGGCGTATCGACCGCCACGATATTCGCGCCGTTGATCGCCACGGCGCCGGGGTTGAGGATCCGCCGGTTGCCGTCGACGGTGATGACGATGCCGTTGTTGATGATCAGGCTGACGGCCTCCGGTTGCTGGGCAGTGAGGGGCGCCGCCAGCAGCGCGGCGAGCGCGACAACCGCCAGGCGAATGGTCATGCAGTGTGAATTGTATTTGATTTGCGTGTAAGCTCTCCATCCAACCGTGCTGCACCTAGTGACACACCCGCTCGTGCACGAGTGTCTTGCGGAATTACGCGACTCACGAACGCAGCCGGAGCGGTTCCGTTCCCTCACGAACCGGATCAGCGTGCTGCTCGGGGCCGAAGCGCTGCGCGATCTGCCGACCGTCACGGCCACCGTGGAGACGCCGCTCGGGCCGTCGCCCACCCGCCGGATCGGCGCGGACGTGGTGATGGCGCCGGTGCTGCGCGCGGGGCTCGGGATGCTTCCCGGCATGCTGGAGTTGATGCCGAACGCGCGCGTCGGCCACCTCGGATTACAGCGGGACGAGCGCACCGCGGTGGCCTCGCAGTATTACGCCAAGCTGCCGAAGAATCTCGATAACAGTTACGTGCTGCTGATCGATCCGATGCTGGCAACCGGCGGGAGCGCCGTGGCGGCGCTCGACATGCTGACCAAGGCCGGCGCCAGGCACCTGCGACTCGTCTGCATCGTCGCCGCTCCTGAAGGGGTCGCCGCGGTGGAAAGTGCCTATCCGACGGTGCCGATCTTCACGCCGGTGGTCGATCGCGAGTTGAACGCGCATAAGTTCATCGTCCCCGGACTTGGGGACTTCGGGGATCGGCTGTTCGGCACGATCTGAACAAGGTTCGGTTGGTGCTATGATTGACGGCCTGGGCGCGCGCTTGGCTCAGCGGTAGAGCACTCGCTTCACACGCGAGGGGTCGGAGGTTCGAATCCTCCAGCGCGCACCACATCCTCCTCACTTGAACATGCGTCTTCGGCCTGTCGCCACGGCGTGCGGTCTGGGCGGTATCGCGCTGCTGTTGTTCGTGTTTCGACTGAGCGCCCTTCCGCTCTCCCAGGCCGAATCCGACTTCAACACCCAGGCACAATCGATCGCACGCGGCAACCCGCCCTTGTTTTTCCACGTTCGAGAGCAGCAGTGGTTGCAGCCCGCCGCGCTTTATGCGAATGCCGCGATCCGCGCTGTTGGCGGGGACGACGTCTCTGGGCGTTTGGCAAGCGCGGTGGCCGCTGCCATCAGCGTCGCGCTGCTCTTGCTGATCACTCACGAGCTCACCGGCCGGTCGTGGCCGAGCATTCTGGCCTCGGTGACACTGATGCTGACGCCGGCGTTCTGGTCGTTTGCTCAGCGGGGAACAGACGTGATCGTTCCCGTGCCCTTGCTTCTGCTCTGGCTCTTGAACGTGTTGCGCTTCCTCAGGCGCGATGCGCTCCGAACGTTGGCCCTGGCGGCGGGCATGCTGGGGATCAGCGCCTACACGCACCCTGCTGCGCCACTGACAGCCGTGTTTCTCTGGGTGCTCACGCTTGTCGTCGCGCGTCGCCGCAACCCTGCGAGGTTGGTAGCGGCCACAGCGGTATTCGGCGCTGCCTGGCTGCCGGCGGCCATCTGGTTCTTTCGGCACGCCGACACCTATCCCGACACCTTCGGCCGGTGGTTTGTGTTTGCCCCGCACCTGAGGACTCCACTCGACGGACTGCGCGCGTTCTTCAACACCGAAACGCTTGGCAACCGGGCGTCGATGTACTGGGGATTTTGGGACCCGGCCTGGCTGTTCATCAGCACGCCGGAGTCGCCTGCGCCGCTATTGTTGATCGCGGCGCCCCTGATCGCCCTGGGGTTGCTTCGCGGCTCGCGTCACATCCCGCGCGACGCGGCAACTTTGCTTATGGGCGCGGCGTTGCTCGCGCCGCTGGCCGGCGCTACGTTCGGCCTGCCTCGCTATCTCTCGGACGCGACGGTCGTGATGCCGATCCTGGCGCTGTTCTCGGCGCTCGGCGTACGGGAACTGGTCAGCCTAATGACGCCACGAGCTCACCGTACTTATCAATCAGGCGATACAGAGCCCGCCGGCTGATGCCCAACCGCCGCGCCGCCAGTGACTTGTTGCCGCCAGCGCTGTCGAGGGCGGCGCGTACCTCGTCCGAGGTCGGCGGCGGGCCGGACGGCTCTCCGTCGGCAACCGGCATAATCACGTCACGACGCTCGCTCAATGAGCGGGCCAGGTCGCCTTCCGTGAGCAAGTGGCCCTCACACAGCAGGCAGGCGCGCTCGATCACGTTGCGAAGCTCGCGCACGTTACCCGGCCAGGCCCACTTTCCCAGCCGTTCCTCGGCACCCTCGGTGAGTCCGGTAATCTCCTTGGCGAAGTCTCTCGAGAATCTCTTGACGAACGCCGCGGTGAGATACGGAATATCTTCCGATCTTTCGCGCAAGGGCGGCACCGTGATCTCGACGACATTCAACCGATAGTAGAGGTCGCTGCGGAATCGCCCAGCGGCGATCTCGACGTCGAGCCGGCGGTTGGTCGCCGCGATCACGCGCACGTCAACCTTGCGCAGCTCGACGGAGCCGACGCGCTGCACCTCGCCGTTCTCGAGCGCGCGCAGCAACTTCGCCTGCGCGCCCGGCGGCAGCTCCCCCACTTCGTCCAGGAACACGGTGCCGCCGTTGGCCGCTTCGAACACGCCGGTTTTGTCGGCGGTCGCGCCGGTAAACGCGCCCCGGACATGGCCGAACAACTCCGATTCGAACAGGGTTTCGACCACTGCCGAACAGTTCAACGTCACCAGCCTCCGGGCCTTGCGCGGCCCGAGCTCGTGGAGGGCGTGGGCGACCAGCTCCTTGCCGGTGCCGGTCTCTCCGGTGACCAGCACGGTTCGCGCATGCGGAGCAAGCCGATGAATCACGTTGAACAACTCGCGCATCGCCGGCGAGCGGCCGATCATGCCGCACACTTCGAGCCGCTCGGCCAGGACCGCATCGGCGTCGAGCACGGTGTTGCGATCGTGGAACTGCTTGCGCATCGCCGCCATCAACGCGCGCACGCGCGGCATGTCGAGCGGCTTGGCGAAGTACTCGGTCGCGCCGAGCTTGATCGCCTCGACCGCGTCCTCGACGGTGGCGCCACCGCTCATCAACGCAATCTGCGAGCTCGACCCTGACGTCCGGACACTGCGCAACACTTCCAGCCCACCGACACGCGGCATGTGCAGGTCCAGGAGCACGAGGTCCATGTGACGGCGCCGCAGCATTTCGAGCGCCGCCGATCCGTCAGCGGCCTCGAGCACTTCGAATCCTTCTCGCACGCCGACCTCGCCTAACAGCTGACGGATCTGCTCGTCATCGTCGACGAGGAGTAACAGCGGCCGAGGTTGGCCGGGGATGGTTGCATTCATGGTGTCGACTGACGCGGCACGACCGCCGATTCATCTTAGTATCACGTCGGCGCCAAATCGCACGTGCAGAAGCCGGTCGACTTCACGTGGTTCGTCGACGCGGTGCGTCCGCTGGGAATGTACTGGCTGATGCTGAACGAGCCGCCTAACTTGCCTTCTTCAGCTCCTCGATCAGCGCCTGGATCGCCTTGGCATAGGCCACGTCGGCGTCGGCGTGGGCTTTCATGTAGTCGGCTTCGGACATCTTGTCTTCACGCCAGCTGCCGTCGAAGCGCATGGTCTTGGCGCCGGCGTCGTGGGTGTCGGAGGGCCCCTGCTTCTGCTGCGGCTTCGCACGCAGGCCATCGGGACCGAGGTCGGTCACGAAGTGGCGCGTGTCCAGGATTGAGGCGCTGTTGAGGTCGATGTAAACCTCCTTGTACTGCTTGCTCATCAGCTTCTCGTTGACCACCGACGGCGCCGTGGTCTTCGCCCAAATCACCATCAGCTGACCCGGGAAAGCCAGCGCACCGACGAATTCTTCACGCGAATCGGGCATGCGCGCCGCAATGCTGTCGATTTTCCTGGCCGCAAGCAGCTGCGCGAGCTCTTTCGCGGGACCGGCTGATTGGGGTTCTTGAGCGGCGGCGCCACTGACAGAGGCGACGCACAGGCCGAGGGCCAGCCAGCAGATTGCGGGGGATGAAAATTTCATCCCATCCATTTAACACACTTGTTCACCGTAACCAACGGCGAACGTGAGTTAGCCGATGAAAAGCGACTCTTCTTCTTCCACGGCCGGCCGCGCCGCGGTGCGACGGCGGGTGGCTTCGCGGAAGCCCTGGAACGAGTCGATCACCGCCTTGACGCCGGCCATGATGGCGATGCCTTGACGGGCGGGCCCGGTGACGAACGCCTGCGCGGCGGCCAGCGTGGCGTCGACGCGCTGCACCGTTTCGGCGAACATCCGATCGAAGCGCTCGGCCTGCTTCGCGGCCAGTGACGCCGCGCGTGCCGCTTCGCTCGACAGGGCCGTGAGGTTAGCAATCAACGGCTTGATGTCCTGCTCGATCTGGGTCGCGAGCTGATCGACACGCTTGGCGAGGCGGATCCCGGCGAAGATGGCGCCGATTTGAATCAGCGCCATGACCAACACCGCGACGGCGATGATGCCGAGAAAGAGCTCGCCGGTTTCGCTCACACTTGATCTCCGCGCTCGCGGGCCTGGTCGAACGCTTCCCGGCCGCGCTCGACGGCGGTTGCGAGGTTCTCGCGCTGGCTATTGTAGTACTCCCGGCCCTGGTCCATTGCGTCGCGTGCCTTGGCCTTGCCCTCGCGGGCCTTCTGGCCGAGGAACTCGCGTGCCTCTTCACCGCTTGCCGGGGCAAACAGCAGCGCCGCCGCCGCGCCCGTCAGCGCGCCGATCATGAACGCCATCATCAAGGGTCCCAAATTGTCTTTTGACATCAGAAGATGCTCACTTTCACGTTGAGGTACTTCTTCGGATCTTTTCTGATCTCCGCGATCAACCCGCGCATCTCGGCGACCGTCTGGTTCATGTTCTCATATAACTGCTTGTCGTGCAGCAGCTGGCCGGCCGTCCCCTGGCCGTTGTTCAGGTTTTGCAGAACCGTGTCCAGGCGCGCGGTCAGCGAATCCATTCGCTTGTAAAGCGCATCGTCATTCAGCAGCTTGCCCGCCGTGCCTTCGCCGCGATTCAGTTTGCCTGTCAGACTGTCGAAACTCGCCGCCGTCGCGTTCAGCGACTTCGCGAGCGCGGGGTCGTTCAGCAGTTGACCGAGACTGCCCTCGCCGTTCTTCAGCTTCGTCGTGATCGCATTGAGGTTGGAGACCGACGCGTTGAGCTCGTCATAGATCTTCGGGTCGTTGGCGAACTTCCCCATCGTCCCCTTGCCGTTGGCGACGTTCTGCGCGACGCGATCCGCCGCGGAGATCAGGTTATTGAAGTCGCGGTAGACGGCTTCGTCGGTGAGGAGCTTGCCGACCGTGCCCTTGCCGGCGCGCAGGTCCGCAATCAATGCGGTGACGTCGGCGACGCCGGTGCCGGCCTGTGCCGTGAGGTCAGCGATGCTCGGCGCGGGTTTGCCGGTTGGGACGTAGGACCAGTTTGGCAGTGGCGTGCCGCCCGGCGCCGCCTCGATGTCCACCGCACCCTCGCCAAGCAGCGAGATCGACCCAATCTTCGCGGTGGAGCGATCGGTGATGACGTCGCGCAAGTCTTCCAGCACGGTGAACGACACCTCGGCGCCGTTGGGAACCAGCTGAACGTCGGTCACCGAGCCCACCTGGACACCCGCGACGCGGACCGGAGAGCCGCTCATCAGTCCGGCGACGTTCGGAAACTGGACCTTGAGGGGATAGTTTTGCCAGAAGAAACCGCCGCCGCCGCCGACCGCGAAGATCAGCAGCCCGGCCATGACCAGGGCGAAGACGGCAATCAGGCCGAATTTGAGCTCGGCCCAGGCGAGAGAACGTGTGCGTGGCATGGTGCAATCCCTTACGAAAGAAACTTCTGCAAGTACGGATCCTTGGAGTTGCGTAACTCCCCGGCGGTGCCTTCGAATGACACTCGACCCTCGCGGATCATCACGAAATCCGCCTGTTCGATTTTGTCTTCCCCTGCTTCCACAATCTCGATGTCGCCGTTCGAGCCGCGGCGGGCTTCGTGGGTGGCCACATAAAACGCGTCACGCAACTGGTGCGTGACCAGCACGGACGTGACCCGCTCGAGGTCGCGCAGCTTGACGACCTCGCTGTCCACGGTTAACGCGGTCATCGGATCGAGCCCGGTGGTCGCCTCGTCGTAGAGCAGCAGCGTCGGCCGTGCCGCCATCGCCCGCGCGATCGCCACGCGGCGACGCTGGCCGCCGGACAATGCTGACGGCAGCTTGTCGCTGTGCGACTCGAGGCCGACGAATCCGAGCACTTCCTTGACACGCTGCTGAACTTCTTCGAGCGGCATGCGCGTCTCTTCATAGAGCTTGTAGCCGACGTTCTCCCCGACCGTGAACGAGTCGAACAGCGCGCCCTCCTGGAACACCATACCCATGTGGTGCCGCACGCCCATCAACTGCGCCTCGTTCATGGTGTCGACGCGGTGTCCGAGCACCCAGATCGTTCCCGAGTCCGGCTTCAACAGGCCGAGCATCAGCTTCAGGATTGTCGACTTGCCGGCGCCGCTGGCGCCGAGAAAAATCTTGGTATGCCCGGCGCGCACGTCAAACGTCACGTCGCGGAGAATCACCTTCTCGTCAAACGACAGGTTGACCTTGTCGAACAACACCACCGGCGCGTGCGGCTCGGCGAGCTCGACAGGCAATCCGAAGTCGGCGATCGATTTGGCGCGCATCAGAACAGGATCGAAATCAGCAACCGCGTAACGAAGAAGTCCACGATCAGCACCACCACCGACGCGGCGACCACGGCGTTGGTCGTCGAGCGGCCGACGCCCTGGGTGCCGCCGGTGGTCCGCAAGCCGACATGACAGCCGATCGTCACAATCACCACGCCCAGGAAGAAAGGCTTGATGATGCCCATGTAGACGTCCTGGATGTAGAGCCCTTCGACCACCGAGCTCCAGTAGATGCCCGACGACACCCGCAGCTCCGTCAGCGCAATGATCCAGCCGCCGAGCAGGCCCACCGTATCGGCGACCACGGTGAGGATCGGGCACATGATGAAGCCGGCGAGCACGCGCGGCACCACCAGCTTGCGAACCGGATCGGTGCCAAGCGCGCGCAGCGCGCTGATCTGCTCGGTCACGACCATTGAGCCCAGCTCGGCGGCGATGCCTGAACCGACGCGGCCCGCGAGCATCAGCGCGGTCAGCACCGGACCGAGTTCCTTGATCATCGAGGCGCTGATCAACCGGCCCACGAACGGCCGGGCGCCGAATTGATCCAGCGTCATGCCCGACTGCAGCGCCAGCACCGCGCCGGTGAAAAAGCCGGTCAGCATCACGACCGTCAGCGAACCCAGACCGATGGTGTCGATCTGCTCGATCAAGTCGCGGAAGTAGAACGGCCGGCTGAACACGCCGCGGAAGGCGGCGATGCACAGGCGAAAGTATTCCTGTACTTCGAGTAACGCCTTTTTGACCGCTTCAATCGCCCAGATGCGCAGGCCGTTCATGCGGGGGGCGCCGGTCCCAGGCCGAGGTCGCGCGTGCGAAACCCGCGAATCTGATCGCGGAGGGACGCGGCCTTTTCGAAGTCGAGGTTGGCGGCCGCGGCTTTCATCTGGTCATCGAGGGTGGCGATATGCGATTCGAGCTCGGCGTGCGTGCGGAACACGGGACCGCGCTCGCGCGGGTCGGTGACGGACGAGTAGTCGCGGTCGTACACGCTCGATAAGACGTCATCAATCGACTTCACGATACTGGTGGGTGTAATGCCATGCTCGGCGTTGTATTCGCCTTGCCGCTTGCGCCGGCGCTCGGTTTCGCTGATCGCCGACCGCATCGAGTCCGTCATCTTGTCTGCATACATAATGACCCGCCCGTTGACGTTTCGCGCGGCCCGGCCGGAGGTCTGAATCAGGGCGCCCCCCGAGCGCAGGAAGCCTTCCTTGTCGGCGTCGAGAATCGCCACCAGCGACACTTCCGGCAGGTCGAGGCCCTCGCGCAGCAAGTTGATGCCGACCAGCACGTCGAACACCCCTCGGCGGAGATCGCGCAGGATATCCACGCGCTCCAGCGTGTCGATATCCGAGTGCAGGTAGCGGACCTTGACGCCGAGCTCCTGGTAGTAGGTGGTCAGGTCCTCGGCCATGCGCTTGGTAAGCGTCGTGACCAGCACGCGCTCCTTCTTCTCGGCGCGGTCGCGGATCTCCGCCAGCAGATCATCGACCTGGCCCTTGACGGGACGCACCTCGATCGGCGGATCCATCAGCCCGGTCGGACGGATCACCTGCTCGACGAACACGCCGCCGGCCTGGTGTAACTCGTACGGGCCCGGCGTCGCCGACACATAAATCAGCTGGCCGACGCGCTGTTGCCATTCCTCGAAATTCAGCGGACGGTTGTCCATCGCCGACGGCAGCCGGAACCCGTACTCGACCAATACTTCCTTGCGCGAGCGGTCGCCGGCATACATGCCGCGCACCTGCGGAACCGTCTGGTGGCTTTCATCCACGACGATCAGCGCATCCGGCGGCAGGTAGTCGAGCAGCGTCGGCGGCGGCTGCCCCGCCTGCCGCTGCGTCAGGTGGCGTGAATAGTTCTCGATTCCGTGGCAGTAGCCGATCTCCTTGATCATCTCGAGATCGAACATCGTCCGCTGGTGCAGGCGCTGCGCCTCGAGGACCTTGCCGCTGCTTTCGAGATCGCCGCGGCGCACCTCGAGCTCCTGCTTGATCGTGACGACCGCGTCCTTCAGCCGCTCGCGGCCGGTCACGAAGTGCGACTTCGGATACACCGTGGTGCGCTCGTGGCGGCGCAGCGCCTTCCCGGTGATCGGATCGAACGAGGTCAACTCATCGATCTCGTCGCCGAACAGGCCGATGCGAAGCGCGAACTCCTCGTACGACGGATAGACCTCGATAATGTCGCCGCGGACGCGGAAGTTGCCGCGCGCGAACTCGTGATCGTTGCGCTCGTACTGGATTTCCACCAGCTTGCGGAGGATCTGGTCGCGATCGATCCGCTGCCCCTTCTCGAGCGGCATGACCAGGCCGTAATAGGCGTCCGGCGAGCCCAGGCCGTAGATGCACGACACGCTCGCGACGATGATCACGTCGCGGCGTTCGAACAGCGACCGCGTCGCCGACAGCCGCATGCGATCGATCTCCTCGTTGATCGTCGATTCCTTTTCGATATAGGTATCGCTCGACGGCACGTAGGCTTCGGGCTGGTAGTAGTCGTAGTAGCTGACGAAGTACTCGACGGCGTTGTCAGGGAAGAAACGGCGGAACTCCTGGTAGAGTTGCGCGGCCAGCGTCTTGTTGTGCGCCATCACCAGCGTCGGGCGGTTGGTGCGAGCGATCACCTGCGCCATGCTGTAGGTCTTGCCCGAGCCGGTGACGCCGAGCAGCACCTGGTGCTTGTCGCCGCGGTTCAGGCCGTCGACCAGTTCCGGGACGGCGTGGACTTGATCGCCGGCGAGCTCGAAGTCGGATGCGAGGTTGAAGTGACCGGTGGCAGAAGGCATGGATGCGACTGGCGTAGCACTCCATCGTAGCGCAGTCGCGTGCGCTCCGCCTACGCTCTAGGGGACGGCTTGGTAGGGGCCAAAGTAGCCCTTGCGTGCCCGGATACGCACATCCGGGCGCTTGACGCGAATCTCGACCTTGCGCCACGCCCCGTCCCTGGTGGTGTTGGTCGAGTGGTAGCCGAGGTGGTACTGCCCTTTGATCTCGGCGAGCACCTTGTCATAGGTGCTCTCGACTTCCTTCATGGCCATCGGAAAGAACGCTTGCCCGCCGGTGGCCTCGGTCAGCTGGCGCAATGTCATCTGCATCTGCGCGCGCGCCGACCCGGTATTTTCCACCAGCCCGATCGCGTAAACCGTGACGCTCGACGCCTTCAACAGGGTCAGCGTCTCGGAGAGCGTAATCGCCGAGCGTGAGTCGCCGCCGTCGGTATACATCACCAGCACCTTACGGCCGTCCTGCGAATCGGCGCCGTCGAGGTAGGTGCCAAGCGCGTCATACAGTGCCGTCCAGCCGTCGGCCTTGCGCTGGCGAATTCGTTCGACGAGCCGCGCGAAATCGCGCTGCGGGTAGCGCGTGATGCGTACCTGCGTGTCGAAATCGACAAGCGTGATGTCCTCGGCGGCCGGCAGCATGTTGAGGAACTTGATCGCGGCACCCTGCGCGAGCTTGAGGTCGTTCTGCATGCTGCCGCTGGCGTCGATCATCAGGCCCACGTGCATCGGCGGCGCGGCGTCGCCGTCGCCGTGCGCGAAGTACTCAGCCGTCTGCTTCTTGCCGTCCTCGATCACCTCGAAATCGTCGCGGGTCAGATCGGTGACGATGTTCCCTTTCCTGTCGGTGACGGTGATTGCAAAGGTGGTGAGATCGACGCCCGAGCGGAAAATCACCTGGGTGCTGATGGTCCCGCTAAAGCCGGACACCATAGGGAAACCGAGACTCAGGGCCAGCACGGCCAGCAGCGCCCGCATACGGGCCGATTCTAGCAGCGCTTGTCCCGCCGGAGCGCTGGCGCAGGCGGCTATAATTGAAGGATCGTGCGTTGTGTTGCGGTCTGTCACACGGAGCTGGTGATCCGGCTCCTCGAGGCAGTCCTGGCTCCGTCCGCGGAGCTCGATGTTTTGGTCGAAAGCCGGGCGCTGGCCCGCAAGTTCGAATCCTCCGAACTACCGGTGTCGTTCGACGAAGTCGATCGCATCGACAGTTACGTGAAGCTCGGCGTCTCGCCGGTGATGCCGGTGTTCATCGAAGACAACGGACGCCGGGGTTTGCGCAAGGTGCTCGAGGCGGTGCGCGGCGCCGGCGGCACTCTGATCTACGTCCTCGGCACCAGCATCGCCGACGTCAAGAAAGCCGAGTCGCTGCGCGAGGACTTCCCCGAAGTCACCACCATGACGCTCGCCGAGCTGCTCGGGCCGCCGCTGCTTACCGAGCTGGGGCGGTCGGTGACCCGCCAGCGCGTCCAGCAGTATCAGCGCTACATGGATGATGCCGATCGCGTGCTGATCCTGACGCACAACGATCCCGATCCTGATGCGATGGCGAGCGGACTGGCGCTGCGCACGGTGCTGCGGCGCACCCGCCAGACCGCGGTGATCGGTTGTCTCGAGCCGGTTACGCGCCCCGAGAACCTGCGGATGGTCAAGCTGCTCGACCTCAAGATCGAGACCATCAAGCCCGAGCAGTTCAAGGACTTCGACAAGATCGCCCTGGTCGATGTGCAGCCGCACTACTTCCCCGGGCTGCTGCCGCATGTCGACCTGGTGATCGATCATCATCCGGCGCAGTCCGGCTACAACGCGATCTTCACCGACATCCGCCCCGAGTACGGATCGACCTCGACGATCCTGACCGAGCACCTTCGCGCCGTGGACCTGGACATCTCCGAGCGCACCGCGACGGCGATGCTCTACGCGATTAAGTCGGACACGCTGTTCTTCCAGCGTCACGCCAACCGCGCCGACATCGAGGCGTTCTCGTATCTCTATCCGCTTGGCGACGCCACGATGATCCGCAAGATGGAAGGCGCGGAAATCACCGCCGAGCGCCTCGATTACCTGATCAAGGCGTGGCAGCAGGGCCGCATGATGGAGCACGTGTTCTGCGCGTTCCTGGGCGAGCCGCCGCGCGAGGACTTCATTCCCTACGTCGCCGACTTTTACCTGCAGCTCGAGAACGTGCAGTGGACGGTGATCAGCGGCGTGGTCAACGATCAGTTCGTGGTCTCGGTACGCAACCTGGGCTACTCACGCAACGCTGGCGATTTCGTGCGCCGCTGGTTTAGCGACATCGGCAGCGCCGGCGGCCACCGCACCATGGCCAAGGCGGTAGTGCCGGTCGAAGCCTTCCAGAAGAAGTTCGGGATCTACGAAGGCAGCCGCATTAACCAGAGCATGCTGGAGCTGGTGCTCGCCTTCCTGCACGAAACCAAAGAGAAGTAGGTGTGCGGCATCGCCGGGTTCGTCAACCTCGACGGCGCACCCGCGGATGCCAGTGTCGTCGCCGCGATGATGCGCACCATTCGGCATCGCGGCCCTGATGATCGGGGGCAACTCCTCCTGTCACTGCGTGGCAACGACATCACCGACTCAGCCCTCGGCTTTCATCGATTGAACATTCTCGATCTGTCGGAGCAGGGCCACCAGCCCATGGTGAACCCATCCGGCACCATCGTCATCGCCTTCAACGGAGAAATCTACAACGCCTTCGACTATAAGCCTGAGCTCGAAGCCGCGGGGTTTCAGTTCCGCAGCCGGACCGACACCGAGGTGCTCCTCTATCTGTACGAGCACTACGGCCTCGCCGGGATGCTCGAGCGGCTCAACGGCATGTTCGCGCTCGTGATCGCCGACTTGCGATCGCACGAGGTTCACCTCGCGCGCGATCATTTCGGGATCAAGCCGCTGTACTGGACCCAAGTCGGATCGAGTGTGCTGTTCGCGTCGGAAGCCAAGGCATTCCTGCAGCATCCCGCCTTCACGGCGGAGATCGACGAAGCGCACGTCGATGAGCAACTGGCGTTTCGCTATGTCGCAGGTGACGCGTCGCTGTTGAAAGGCGTCCGCCAGCTGCGCCCCGGCCATCGGCTGACGATCACACCCGACGGCGTCACCACCACACGCTACTGGTCGATCCCCGATGGCGTCGAGAAAGCGCGGCTCAGTCGCGAAGACGCGGTCGAGCAGCTCGACCAGGTGTTGCGCCGCAGCGTCGCTGCTCAGCTTTTGAGTGACGTCAAGGTGGGCTGCCAGCTGTCGGGTGGGATTGATTCTTCGTTGGTGACGGTGTTCGCGCGCGCGCAGCTCGGCGCCGGCATGGAAGCCTTTTCGGTAGTGTTCGAGGACGCGAAGTTTTCCGAAGATCGCTGGATCGGGGAAGCGGCAGCGGCAGCGGCGGCCGAGAGCCACCGTTTTCTGTTCACGGAGGCGGCGTTCACCGGCCGGCTGCAGCGCGCGTCATGGCACTTGGATCAGCCGATCAGCCACCCTAATTCGCTTGGCCTGTGGTTGCTGGCGGAGCACGCGCGCACGCGCGTGACCGTGCTGCTGAGCGGCGAAGGCGCTGACGAAGTCTTCGGTGGCTACACGCGGTTTGTGTCCGCACATCTGCCGCCACAGGCAGGGGGCGCGGTGGAGACATTCATCCGGAGCACGCAATTCCAGCCGGCGTCGAAGCTCGCAAAGTTGCGGCCGTCCGCGAACCTGGCACCGGCCGTCGCACGACGCGCGGCGCTGTTTCACGAAGGCCGCGGCGACCACCTGTCGAACTGCCTGAAATACGAGATGCAGACCTACCTGGTTGACCTGCTCATCCGCCAGGACAAGATGACCATGGCACACGGCGTGGAAAACCGGGTGCCGTTTCTCGACCGGCGCGTCGTCGATTTCGCGCGGACGCTTCCGGCCGGGCACCTGGTCGGTGATACCACGAAAGTGGTCGTCAAGGAGCTGGCACGCCGCACGTTTGATGACGCCTTTGTGTTTCGACCGAAAGGCGCATTCAATCTGCCGCTGTCGCAATACTTCAGGAGCGCAGCCTTCACCGAGCTGATGGAGGACCGGCTGTTGCCGGGCATCAGGCAACGCGGGCTGGTCGGCGAGCCGGCCGTGCGTGAGTTGTGGCGCCGCTCGCTATCGGCTCCGGCGCTGACCGAGGTGTTCTGGATTCCGGTCGCCCTCGAGCTATGGGCGCAGAGCCTGGTCAAGGTCGTCGATTAAGTCGGCCGAATCCTCCAGGCCGATCGACATCCTGATCATTCCCTTCGAGACGCCCGCCTTCACCAGTTCCTCGTCGGTCAGCCCGTATTGCGAGGTCAGGATCGGCAGGCTGCAGATGCTCTCGACGCCGCCAAGGCTGGCGGCTCGCTTGATCACGCCGAGCCTGTCGAACACCCGATAGGCGCCTTCCTTCCCGCCCTTCACGTCGATGGTCACCACGCCGCCGAAGCCGCTCATCTGCTTCGTCGCGATAGCGTGATCGGGATGCGAGGCCAGCCCGGGGTAATAGACGCGCTCGATGCCCGGATGCCCTTCGAGAAACTGCGCCACCGTCATGGCGTTGGCGTTGTGCTGCGCGACGCGCAGTGGCATGGTCTTCATGCCACGTCCGAGCGCGAACGCCGGCAACGGATCCATGACGCCGCCGAGCAAGCGGCGCATCTTGCCGATCGGCGCCATCAGCGCCTGCGATCCCGACAGCACGCCACCGGTGACGTCGCTGTGGCCGTTGAGGTACTTGGTGCAGCTCTGCATCGACAGGTCGATGCCCATCGACAGCACCGGTTGATTGATCGGGCTGGCAAAGGTGTTGTCGATCGCGGACAGCACGCCCGCCGTCTTGCACGCGGCCGCGACGGTGCGCACCTCCACGCAGCGCAGCGTCGGATTGATCGGCGACTCGAACCAGACCATCCTGGTCTGCGGGCCGATCACCGAAGAAAGATCCGCCAGCGCTTCAATCGGCACGAAGCGATGCGCGATCCCGAGCTTCGGCAACAGGTCTTCGATGATGTGGAAGGTGCCGCCGTAGATCGCCGAACAGCAAATGATCTCGTCGCCGGCCTTGAGCAGGGTGATCAGCGCCGTGGAGATCGCGGCCATGCCACTGCTGAAGAGCAACGAGACGTCGGCGCCATCAACGGCCGCGAGCTTCTGCTCGACCGAGACTACGGTCGGATTCTCGTAACGGGAGTACAAATACCCGTTCAGCTTCCCTTCTTGGTACTTCTCGACGTCGGCCACCGAGGCGAACACGAAGGTGCTGGTCTCGTAAATCGGCGTCGTGAGGGACGGGGTTACGCCGGTATCCACACCTTCGCCGGCATGAATCAGCTTCGTTGCTTGTCGCATTTTGTTATCCACGGATTACCCAGATTACACGGATACACGCCAACCCGATCAAGCGCTCGCCGTAGCGGATCCGCCAAATCCGTGGACGAAGCTAATCGCTTGAAGGCCCTTGGTCGGTGGATCGGCGGCCCAATTGCGGCACGCGCTCACCGGAGGCGCCGAGAAACGGCTCGATGAACTGCCGGTAGGCGTCCTCGTAACCGCGCTCCATTAATTCCTCGAGGGTCTGCACGCGATCGGAACGCTCATCATACGCGCCTATGAGATCCAGCGGCCGGATCGGGTTATGCGACGGCCGGATCAAATACAGCCCTTGGAAACGATGATGCAGATGGCGGACCGCGTCGGACAGCGCGGCGGTTTCCGCCGACGCAATCTGTTCGCCGACGCGCCCGAGCCCGTCGAGTCTCGGCGGCCGCAGTTCGTGCGGGCCCGGCGGCTCCGGCGACGCCGACACGATCATCACCTGTTCCGCGCCAGCGGCGGCGGCCTCTTCGAGCAGCCGGCCAATGCTGCCGGGCCGATCGCCCAGGCGATGCGTCTCGCCGCGCCAGTACGCATCCGGTGCGAACTTCACGAGCCTCGATTCGCTCACCCCGGGCAGGCTCAAAGCGGCCGCGAGCACGTCGGCCAGAAATCCCTGCATGCCGCTCGATAAGTCGTGCGCTTCCGCGCGCCGGGATGCGGACACACTGCCGGGCGCCGGGAACAGCATGCGGCGATATGGCTCGCGCACCAGCCCGAACACCAGGTCGCGGCTCGCATCGAGGTCGTGGACGACCAGTAGTAGCTCTCGGAAGCCCGGCTGACCGAGGTTCTCCGCGAGCAATTCTGAATAACGCCGGCTCAAGTCGTCCGCTTCGGGCGTCTTGATCGAGGCGCCGCCCTTGAGCAGCCGCCACACCGTCTCGGTCGCGTGCTCGATCGCGGTGCCTGCGTCGATCGGCGAGCCCAGCAACGTCCATAGACGGTTGCCCGCCGAGCGCCGATGCAGCGCCGAGCGCCACCACGCCAGCCAGGCGCCGGCGCCGAGGACTATCAGCGCCGCGGTCGAGAGCAACGCCGCGAGCCGCGGAATCCACGTCGGTAATGCCGGCGGCGCAAAGGCGCTCGACAGCATCCCGACGAAGGCTTCGACGAATTGCGCACCGGCGTCGAGTCCCGCCATGCCGAGCAGCAAGGCGATCGGATAGACGATCAGTGCGAGCAACATGACCGCTGCCGGGATGGCCAGCACCACGAGCAACGCGATCGCGAGCCAGCGCAGCACCGTGAACGGCCAGCGCCACCGATACAGATGGGCGACCATCGGCGATCGCCAGAAGCCGCCCGCGTCCCACAGCTGCGAGCCGCCGTCGACCGCGGCCAGCACCGCCGCGATCGCGCCAATGCCGCGGCCGCCGACCACGTCGATCTTGACGCCGGCTTCCTGGAGCGCGCGCATGGCGCCAGCGTGGTACGCGCCGTCCGCGCCGGTGCCGGTGAACAGCAGGGCCGTGCGGCGTTCTGGTGAGTAGGAGTCTCGAGGCTCCGTCACGACTCAGGCTTCGTCGTGAATGGTAACGAGCTTGAGGATTTCGAACTTGCGGGTGCCGTTGGGCGTGGACACGGTGATCTCGTCGCCTTCCTCTTTATTGAGGATGGCGCGTCCGATCGGCGACGACGTGGAGATGAGACCCTTGTCGGCCTCGGCGTCTTCCGGCATCACGAGCTGGTAAACCATTTCGTGATCCTTTTCCTTGATCGTCACGGTGGAGCCGAAGCCGGCCTTACCGTGGGGGATGCGATCCATGTTCATCAAGGCGATTTCGCTCATCCGCCGCTTGAGCATGGCGATGCGCGCGTTGACGTAGGTCTGCCGCTCCTTCGCCGCTTGATACTCGGCGTTCTCGCGCAGGTCGCCGAGCTCGCGCGCACGCTGGATCTCCTTGGGGAGCTCCATGTGCAGCTCACGCTCGAGCGCGTTGACCTCGTCTTCGAATCGCTTAATGAGTCTTTCTTTCATCAGGGCTCAATCAAGGACTGTAACATAACTATTACTCTGGCCCGGCCGATGGCCGGGCGCTTGAGGAGACCAGACAGCGCGTGATCACCAGCCGTCAACATCCCATCGTGAAGGAGTTTCGCGACCTGGCGCGCGGCGCCGGTCCGCTGATGCTGCTCGATGGCTGGCACCTGCTGGGCGAAGCCGCGGATGCACGCGTCGCGGTCGACAAGATCGCCATCTGCGGTCCGCCGACGGAGAAGGAAAGCGCCGTGGTCGATCGCTTGCGCCGCTCGGGAGCGCAGCTCGTCGAGGTGTCCGGCTCGGTGCTCAACGCGCTCTCCCCCGTCAACTCTCCCACCGGCGTCGTCGCGAGTGCGCGCATACCGTTGGTCACGTCCGCGTCGGTGTTGACGCCGGCGCCGGCGCTCGTGCTGGCCGCGGCCGGGCTGCAGGATCCTGGCAATGCCGGCGCGATCATTCGCTCCGCGGCGGCCGCGGGCGCGACCGGGGTCGTGCTCGACGAACTGTCTGCGGATCCTTGGGGCTGGAAAGCCTTGCGCGCGTCGATGGGCAGCGCCTTTCGTGTGCCGGTCGTCCGCAGCCGCGCGCTCGCGACGCTGATCGGCGACTGGCGCCGCGACGGCGTCCACATCGTGGCCAGCGTCCCTCGCGGCGGCCGGTCGATGTACGACGTCGACTTCACCCATCCGACAGCGGTGCTGCTCGGCAGCGAAGGCGCCGGCCTGTCCGGCAGTCTGCTCCGGGCGTCAGATACGCGGGTCAGCATTCCAATGCACGGCAACATCGAATCGTTGAACGCTGCCGTCGCTGCAGCAGTGTTGTTCTATGAGGCGCAACGGCAGAGGGGCCAATGAGCCTTTTCAACGACGACCCACCCGCGCCGGTCGATCCGAAAACCGTTCCGCTCGCCGAGCGGATGCGCCCGCGATCGATCGATGAGATCGTCGGCCAGGAGGATCTGGTGGCGCCGGGCCGTCCGCTGCGCGAGATGATCGAGCGCGATCTGTTGCAGTCGATCATCCTGTGGGGCCCTCCTGGAACCGGCAAGACCACGCTCGCCCGCCTGATCGCCGACCTGACCAAGGCCGAGTTTCTCGCGTTCAGCGCCGTGCTCTCCGGTATCAAGGAAGTCAAGGACGTGATGGCGACCGCCGAGCAGCGGCGCCGCATGACCGGGAAGCGAACGATCGTGTTCGTCGACGAGATTCACCGCTTCAACAAGGCGCAGCAGGACGCGTTCCTGCCGCGCGTCGAAAGCGGCGACATCGTGCTGATTGGCGCCACGACCGAGAACCCTTCGTTCGAGGTGAATGCTGCGCTGCTGTCGCGCTCGAAGGTGTTCGTCCTCAAGGCGCTCGACGAAGACGCGCTCGTCGTGATCCTGCGCACGGCCCTGACGGACGTGGAGCGCGGCCTCGGGCGCGACCATCCGGACGCTGATGACGATGCGCTGCGAGCGATCGCGCGGTTCGCCAACGGCGATGCCCGCTCGGCGCTCAACCTGCTGCAGATCACGGTGTCGTCCGCGCAGAATCCGACCGGCCGTCCGCGGATCGATCAGGCGCTGCTCGACAAGGTCCTTACCAACAAGATGCTGCTCTACGACAAGAGCGGCGAAGAGCATTACAACCTGATGTCGGCGTTGCACAAGTCGATGCGCAACAGCGACGCGGATGCGTCGATCTACTGGCTGGCGAGGATGCTGGAAGCCGGCGAGGATCCGAAGTACGTCGCGCGCCGCTTGATCCGCTTCGCATCGGAGGACATCGGCAACGCCGATCCGCAGGCGCTCGCGATGACCGTGGCGGCGAAGGACGCCGTGCATTTCATCGGCATGCCTGAGGGCAACACGGCACTGGCCCAGGCGGTCCTGTACCTCGCCACCGCGCCGAAGAGTAATGCGGTCTACATGGCCTACAGCGCAGCCGCCGAGGCGGCAAGGACCGACTTCGCGGCGCCGGTGCCGCTGCATATCCGCAATGCGCCGACCAGGTTGATGAAGCAGCTGGATTACGGCAAAGGCTACAAGTACGCGCACGATGAGCCCGACGCGGTCGCGAGCATGGACTGCTTACCCGATAACCTCAAGGGCCGTGAGTTTTACAGGCCAACTGAATTTGGTTTTGAAAAAGAAATCAAAAAGCGCTTGGCCTGGTGGAAGGGGAAGCGTCGGCCGTAGTTGAAAGTTGACGGTTGACGGTTTCCAGTTGAGTTTCCAGTGGCCAGTTTCAGTCTTAACTTGAATTGCAATTCAGAACTGACGCTCACTACTGTGAACTCAACTCGCAACCGTTAACCTTCAAGTGTCAACTACGGAAGGGCGAACCCGTAGACCCGGCCCTTGGAGATGCCCGACATCACCGCGATGTATTGCTTGCCATCCAGCTCATAGCTGATCGGCGTCGCGATCCCCTGCTGCAGCTGCGCTTCCCACAGCGTCTTTCCGCTCAGCGGATCGAGCGCGAAGAATTTGCCCGCGGAGTTGCCGGCGAAGATCAATTGACCGGCCGTCGACAACGCACCCCCGCTCGCGAGGAACGGAATCTTCCATGCCTGCTTGTTCGCGACCGGATCCCATGCGACGAAGAATCCGCCCGGTGGCGGCGCCTTCGGATCCGCGGGGGGCGGCGTCGGGATGGCGCCGGGACCGCGGCGCAGGCCGAGGTTCCACCGCCCTTCCTTGAACTCGAACTTCTCCTCACTTGCGAAGACGGAGCTGGTCTCCTGGCCCGGGTAGTAGACCAGCTTGGTCACCGGGTTGAACGCCATCGGCGGCCAGTGATGCGCGCCAACGGGCGACGGCGACAGGCGCACGGGCGTGTTTCGATAGCGCGCTTCCTCGGTTTCGACCGGACGTCCCGTGACCTTGTCGATCGATCGCGCCCAGGACGTATACACGAACGGCTCGCCTGAGATCATCTTGCCGGTGACGCGATCGAGGACGTAGAAGAAGCCGTTCTTCGGCGCCTGCATGATGACCTTGCGCAGCTGGTCGGCGATGGTCAGGTCCGCGAGGATCATCGGCTGCGCTGCGTTGTAATCCCAGTGATCGCCCGGGGTCGTCTGGTAGTGCCAGACGTATTTGCCGGTGTCGGCATTGAGCGCCACGATCGAGGCCAAGTACAGGTTGTCGCCGCCGCCGGGGCTGCGATGGTGCGCGTTCCACGGCGATCCGTTGCCGGTGCCGACGTAGACGTAATTGAGCTCCGGATCGTAGGCGATCCCATCCCACGGCGTGCCGCCGCCGCCGTACTTCCACCACTGTCCGTTCCAGGTCTTGGCCGCCACCGCGAGGGCTTCGTCTTCGAAGGGCTTCGACGGATCCCCTGGGATCACGTAGAACTTCCACGCCTGCTTGCCGGTTTGCGCGTCGTAGGCGCCGAGGAATCCGCGCACACCGTACTCGGCGCCGCCCTGGCCGATCACGACCTTCCCTTTGATGACCCGCGGCGCACCAGTGATGGTGTAGTCGCTGTTGGGCGGTGTGGTTTGCACCGACCACACCACCGCGCCAGTGTCGGCGTCAAGCGCGACGAGCCGGCCGTCGAGCAGGCCGGCATAGACCTTGCCGTCATACAGGGCCACGCCACGATTCACCGGACCGCAACACGGCCGCGGTCCCATGGCGTCGAAGCCGCCGCGCACCAGCGCCGGATCCCACTGCCATTTCACTTTGCCGGTCCGCAGATCGATTGCGTAAACCTGGCTCCAGGTGGACGTGCCATATAGCACGCCGTTGAAGACCAGCGGCGTGGTTTCGAGCTTGCCGTCCGAGCCGACTTCAACCGACCATGCCACGCCCAGGCGGGCGACGTTGCTTTGATCGATCTGCGCCAGCGGACTGTGATGCGTTTCGGCGTAGTCACGCCCGTAGCCGACCCATTCGCCGTCGGCGGGTTTGAGCAGCGTCGCTTCGTCGACCTGACGCGTCTGCTGGCCCTGCGCCGATACCGCTGCGAACGTCACGGCCACGACGCCTGTCGCGAGCCCGCCGATCCATCGTGAAGTGAAGGACATCAATCTCTCCCAGCGCCGGATTGTAGCTTAGGGCTGGCCCCAGCCGCCCTACCTGCCTAGTCCGCTCACGAACGCACTCACCGCCTGCACGACGGTGTCGGGTACTGCGTGTCCACCGTCAAAGGGGTACCAGGTGACGTTCAAACCAGCGACTTTCAAGCGCGCCTGGAATCGCTCCATGATCGCAAACGGCAACACACCGTCGGCGCGTCCATGGGCGATGAAGATCGGCAGGTCCCTGCGCGCCGAGAACTGTTCGGCCCAGGCCTCTTCATTCACCGTTGTTCCAGCCAGCAGGATCAGGCCGGCCAGCGCCTGGTCGGTTTGAAAGGCGATCTCGGCGCTGGTCATCGCGCCCTGGGAGAATCCGCCAAGGATCACCGGCTGCTGTTCGTTGGCAAGCAGCCGGCGCACCAGGCGCGACGCGACTTTGATCCCGCCCGGGCTCGCCTTCGACATGTCGGCCAGCCGCTCACCTTCCGGGACGTAGCCTTCGAGCCCCAGCCACCACCAGCCGCGCTGACCGGTCAATGGACCACGCAGCGGCGCTTGCGGGTAAAGCCGTCGCGTGCCGGCCGGGAGCCGCCATTTCTCTTCGAATTGGAGCCAGTCCTCGGCCCGCGATCCGTAGCCGTGCAGCAGCACCAGGGCCGGAGGACCGGGGCCGCCGCGCGCGATCGAGGCAAGCGGCGCGGCCCGCACCCACAACCAGATTGACGTCGCTGCGACGAAGAGGATCAGTGCGGCCGACGGCAGCCAGCGTTTCATGGGCGCCCGACCACCCGCCCTGCGCCCTCGCCATACCCGCCCCTTCCGTTCAGTTCCCGACGCAGCGTGTCGACGTCCAACTCGTTCTCCCAACGGGAGATGACAATCGCGGCCACGCCGTTGCCGATGAAGTTCGTCACTGAGCCCGCCTCGGACAAAAAGCGATTGATGCCGAGGATCAGCGCGAGGCCAGCCACCGGGATCGAAGGCACAATAGCAAGCGTCGCCGCAAGGGTGATGAACGCGGCGCCCGCGACTCCCGCGGCGCCTTTTGAGGTGAGCAGCGCGACGCCGAGGATGGTCAACTGCTGCCGGATCGTCAGGTCGATATTGAGCGCTTGCGCCACAAACAGCGCCACCATGGTGAGGTAGATGTTGCTGCCGTCAAGATTGAACGAGTATCCGGCCGGCACGACCAGTCCAACGACGGATTTCGAGCAGCCGAGCTGCTCCAGTTTTTGCATCAGCGGCACGAGCGCCGTCTCCGAAGACGCAGTGCCGAGCACCGTCAGCAGCTCCGTCTTGATGTAAGCCAGAAAGCGGACAATGCTGAACCCGGTAAGCGCGGCGATCGTCCCGAGCACGACAAACACGAACAGCAGGCATGTTACATAGAAACTGCCGATCAACCACGCCAACGGCTTCAACGCCACCACGCCGTAGCGGCCGATGGTGAAAGCCATGGCACCGCCGGCACCGAGCGGCGCCAGCATCATCAGCACGTTCATCATCCGGAAGAACACGTGCGAGCTGGTCTTGATCAGCTCGTGGACGGCCGAGCCCTCGGGTCCGAGATGGGTCATGGCGTAACCGAATAACCCCGCAACGAACAACACCTGCAATAAGTCACCCGAGCCCGTGAACGCCTCGAAGAAGGTTCGCGGGATGATATGCATCACGAAGTCGATCGTGGTCTGGCTGGCTGCCACCCTCGCGTAGTCGGCGACGGCCTGGGCATCGAGCGACGCCGGATCAGCGTTGAATCCGGCACCTGGCTTGACCAGACTTGCGACGATCATCCCGATCGCGAGCGCGAGCGTCGACACGACTTCGAAATACAGCAGCGCCTTGCCGCCGACGCGGCCCACCTTCTTCATGTCGCCGGCTCCGGCGATGCCGAGCACCACCGTGCAGAAGATGATCGGCGCGATCATCATTTTGACCAGGGCGATGAACCCGTCGCCGAGCGGCTTGAGCCTCACGCCGGTTTCGGGGCTGAGATATCCGATCGTGCCGCCGATGAGGATGGCAAGCAGGACCCAGAAATACAGATGTCGCGTCAGGCCCTTCATCCTGCGGCACACTCGCCATCGAGGGGAGGGCTCCCCCACCTTGTGTTCAGGCGGCGCGGGACGGGAAATAAGCCCTCCCTCGTGGTCTGGACGTTGACGTGTGATTCAGAACGCCGTTTCCCGGTGACCCTGCAGGTGACCAGCGATGCGTTCCAC
>Ga0136611_10000351_pt1 | contig 29466 bp, 18 predicted proteins | sample AntDrymUQ2232306_2_FD_106645 | JGI IMG/M metagenome (GOLD analysis project Ga0136611, IMG submission 106645) | Polar desert sand microbial communities from Dry Valleys, Antarctica - metaG UQ223 (23.06) | ecosystem: Environmental > Terrestrial > Soil > Desert | place: Antarctica: Dry Valley...
CTCCGGAGCTGGAGACGTGGGCACGGGTATGCGGCGCGACCACCAGACGACGAGCGAACCGATCACGGCAACCAGCGGCAACCCGAACGCGACGAGCGGGTATCCGCCAATCGCCAGCAGTCCGCCGCCGAGCGATGCGCCCGCCGCCGTCCCGAACCTGACGACCGACGAATTGAGCGCCATCGTCGCGCCCTGCGGGCCGGTCGTCTCGTTCGCTAGGATCGTGACGGCTGTCACTTCAGCAACTCCACCGGCCAACGAGCCAAGAAAGAGCAGCGCCAGCGACACGGGAATTGGGGCCTCCGCGAGGAACATGAGGCCGACGAATGCCCCCATCATTGTCGCGGTCAGCACGAATGTCAGCCGCTGATCGTAGCGACGCAGCCGACCGTTGACGAGCAGGCTGCCTGTCAGGAACCCGGCCGAGAGGAAGACCCACAGGAAGCCGGCAATCCCCAGTGACAGCCCCAGCTCGTCGATGAAGAATGCGCCCACGTAGGTCAGCATCCCGACCCAGCAGGCTCCGCGCAGGAACTGCCCGAGATAGACGAGGGCCAACGTTCGCTGGCGTAGCAGCGGGACATAGGCGCGGCGGACATCTCCAATGCGCATCTTGCCTGTGCGGGAGGGCACATCCGCCGGCACGCCGAACAGGATCAACCCCATTCCGGCGGCGGACACGAACGCAAGCACAATGAACACCCAGCGCCAGGAGCTGACATCGCCGACGGTCGTCAGGATCGGGAATCCGATGATGCTCGCACCGGACGCCGAGGCATAGATGCGGCTGATCGCGCGGCGGCGGTGCTCGCCGGTAAAACGCATGCCAGCAATCGCGCTTGAGAGCGGTGAGACGGTCGCGCCGCTGATGCCGCCGAAGATCTGGACGACGAGCAGCGCGTTCAAGCCCGGCACGAGGGCGATGCCGATATCATAGAGCGCCAGCATCCCGATCCCGAACATCAGCAGCCGCCGGTAGCCCAGGCTATCCGCCAGCGGCCCTGCCAGCAGGCCCAGCAGCGCCCCGCAGACGGCCGTCGCCGTGACCGCCTGCCCGATCAGTGCGACCGACGTGTTCAGGTCGTTCGCCATATCGGACAGAAACGGGGACAGGATCATCGCGTTCAATACACCAAGCGATGACGCGACACAGAGCGCAACGAGCACGAGCGTATCTGATTGAGCTGCGCGAGGCGACTGCTTGTCGTTCGTCGAACGAGCTGCACGAGACGGACGTGTCACTCGTCCCTCATCCTGCGACTTCGCCACGGATGATCTCCAGAACAGGAGCGAACGCCTCGACTCCAGCGGGGGTCATCGGGTCAAGATAAACCTGGACGTGACCGATGCTTTCGCGCTGATACGCTCGCAGACCTTCGGCGATCTCCTCGGCACTTCCCCGGAGCGGGTTCTTCGTTTGCGGATGACCGATCGCGCCGGGCAGGTCGAAGCCGACCAGCACCGTGCAGGTCCGTTCGAGCGTGCCGGGGTCGCGTCCGGCTTCGGTGCAGGCAGCGTCAACCTTCTCGCGAAGCGGCGGGATACCGTCGGGCGAGTTGCCAGTCGTGGCAAAGAACGCATTCCAGGCATCGGCGTAGCGGGCGACTGAACGGAGCATGCGCTCACCGCTGGAGCCGATCAGGATTGGCGGTCCCTGCGGACGGGGGCCACGCGGGCGCAGCTCGCAGTCGCGAGCCGAGTAGTAGCGCCCCTCGAAATCAACGCGACCGTCGCGGAGCAGGCCGTGGATGATCTGAATCGCTTCTTCGAAGCGGGAGATGCGATGGTCGAACGGCAGGCTCATCGCGCGGTATTCCGCCTCCAGCCAGCCAGCACCGAGTCCAAGGGTGAGGCGTCCGCCGGATATTTCGTCGACCGTGTCCGCCATCTTCGCCAGCAGGGCTGGGTTGCGGAAGCTGGTTGGGGTGACGAGTGGCCCAAGCTGTATGTGTTCTGTGGTCGCGGCCAGTGCCGCCAGCAGCGACCAGCACTCCCAGACGCCCTGGTCCGGAGTGTCTGGATACTCGACGGTCCAATGGTCGATCGTCCAGAGCGAGTCGAAGCCGACCTGCTCCGCCTGCTGCGCGATCGCGAGCAGGTCGCTCCAGCGTGCCGTTTCTCCACCGAAGCGCCCTTCGGCGTGCGGCAACAACATGCCGATCTTCAGTTTGTCCGTGTTCGTGGTCATCGTTCCGCCCTTCGCTCCGATGCGTCGTACCTGCGAAGGGTACTGTACGGCATGGTCGGAGAGTCAGGGATAGTTCTCGGGATTGTCGACGGGCAAGCCGAGATGCTGAGCGGCCGCAAGAAGCCGTCGGTCGGCTGAGACGAGTCCAAGTACGGTCAAGCCATCTTGAGTACCGCGATTTAACGCAACCTCTGCACATGCGAGATGTATGGCATCTAATGATCGGATTACCATCGTTGACGGCAACATCAAGATGATTCGCGCCGCACGATCAAGGACTGTGGTGGTCAATTCGATTGTCAGATACGTCGGGTCGTGACTTGAGAAGAGCCGCCGAGCGCGGTCGTGTTGTCCAGGTGAAATGGTGCGGTCATGCTGGCGACGAGTGAACGTCGATGACAGTTCAACGGTTGCGAGCGTCGATATAGAGACCACGCTTGTAGAACAGATTCTGCGCGTCCAACGGGAACCCGTCTCAGTGATATATCGCTTCGCCAACGCACTGGTATCCAGGTAGTATAAATCCATGTGCGCTAATATCGCTCTTCGTCGCGCATCTCGATGAGTGTTTTTGAGAATGGAGGATCAAGGATCGGAGCGGTTCGATAGTATTCTTCCTCTTCTTCGGGAGTCATTGGCCCGCCGAGTTCGTCGAGCCAGCCGCTGAGCCAGCCTTGAGGTACGAGTATGTCACTCAGTGCCTCGCGGACGCGCGCACGTTCTTCCTCAATTGTCATTGTCTGAGGAAGTTCGGGTGGGTAGGCCATCTCCAATGCGTCGACGAGCGCCTGTTCGAGTCCACACCCAGCTTCAGCAGTCCGGCTCCTCACGCGCTCGGCGAGGTCTTCGGAAATCGTCAGTTGTACGGTAATTGCCATGCTTTGTTTCCTTGTCGTCGATACAACAGCGTCGTCGATACAATAGCGCTGCTCTCGCTATTGTAATCCACGATTTCGAGCTACCAGCTACCAGCTACCAGCTCCAGCCGTAGCGCCATGCGTGGTAGTGCTGCCCGACGTTGCCCATCTCGACCTGATAGGCGCTGTCGTTCGTCGGCGTCCAGGTGAGCACGCGGCGCTCGAAGGCCTGCACGAGCACCCACTTCTCCTCGCCACCGACCTTGGCGCGAATCCAGTACGGCTCGGTGATCGGGAACCCGAACGCGAATACCCAGTCAATCACCTTCTGCGTCTCATAGGATGAGCCGTTCCAGACTGATCCGTCGCGATGGAGGTAGTCCCAGAGTACATTCGGGATGTTATGGCCGGTTTCCGGGATGAACGCGCTCAGCGTGGTCATCGCTGGAGGCGAAATGACGGCCAGTGTGCCGTCACGCTGAAGCTGTGTGCTGACCGACGAACCCCTGCCGTCGGGAGAACACCGGAGGTGGTTCGCGAGAGCGCCGTAGCCTGGCGCGCTCGGGTTCAACGAACGTGGGTCGCCGGCCAGCACTTCTTCCGATGCGGTGCGTTGCTCGAAGCGGTTGTCGCCGAGCTGGAGGCGACCGGAAATCATCTCTTGCACGAGCAAGCCGTTCGTCACGAACCAGGGGCTGTTGCGGTCGCCGATCGGATCGTTGATCTCCATGCGCGACTTGTCGAAGTACTGCACGAGGCGCGTTCCGCTAGCGTACTCCTCCTGCATTCCGCCCGTGCGTGCAAAGCCCCAGACCCACGAACGGCTGGCGACACCGTCCCGTACAGCGCGGTCGGTGCGTTCCCATATCTCCAGCATCCTGCTATCGGCGAAACCAGCTGGGCGATTGCGCCACTGCGTCGTGCGTTCGCGGGTGATGTCTAGATACTGGTTGCCGTATTTCTGACTCGGCTCGATATGGCTGCCCTCGTGGAACTCGTTCCAGCTGGTGACGATGACAATGTCGGCGTCGTAGGCGAACGCATCGTCCCAGGTGGCGTGGTAATAGCCGCCGTTCTCGCGTTCGCGCACGTGGCCGTTGCGGTAGGCGAGGTCGTCGTAACCGGGCATAACCGTCGCGACGAACGGCTTGTTCTCTCCGCTCCCTGCGTTGTAGCCGTTTAGCCGACCCGCATAGCTGGCCATGGCCGCGCCTTGCGACGATTCCCATGAGATGTCGTAGTAGTGCAATGCGTCGAAGACTGCGAGGTAGCTGAAGTCGGTGCCGCCACCGAGCCAGTACTGCGACAGGTCTCTGTCCGCGGCAGCACGGAGCCGCTGGAACGAGGCAACCGACGAGTCACCCGGCAGGATGCTGGAGTTCCACCAGACGACGACCGGCTTGCCGTTGATGCGGGTGAAGGCTGGGCTGTTCGCGAGCGCATCTACTTGTGCCAATGCCGCAACAATGGCATCGATTGAGCTGAGGGAGCCATCGGCGGCCGGGTCGAGCGCGATTGCGACCGAGAAGCCGCCCTCATCTTCCGCCAGTTGGAGCAGCCGCTCGCAGTTGTAGCGCCAGGTGCAGATGAACCCATCGATCCCCGTGCCGCGTGCCTCGCGAATCTGGCGGCGCATGACGTTGTCGTTACTGGAGTCGTAGAGCTCTTCCGGCAGATCGCTTGTCGGTTGCCAGTTGCCGGTCGTCCACCAGCCGTAGTACCAGGCCAGCACTGGCTGTTGAAGGTCGTGCGCGGAAGCTGGGACCGGCTGGACGCCAGCAAACGGTGTCGCGACGACGATGAGAACGAACAACAGGAGGACGGCGCGTTTTGCTCGCATGGTGCTCGCTCCACATGTGCTACGCGGACAGAGCATCGGTCATGCTCGATCGAGATCGTACGTATACCACGAGCATGAATAATAGTGCGTGGTTTGGGGTTGATCAGGGGGTCGCGTGAGCGAAGTAAGGACATGGCCGAGCCATGTCCTTACTTCGCTCACGCGACGTTCGATTAGCGGACTGTACTAAGAGACAGATCAATCCAGCACGCCATCGGTGGGCTTACAAGTTAATCAACGCGTATGCCCGCGCGAACCGTTCGTCGTCGAGGCGGAAGCGGTCGGGATTCGTGTCACACGCTATCGCCAACCAGTAGGCGAAGTAATGCAGCGGAACGAGCGTGCTGATGGCCGAGAACGGGTCAGCAATGCGCGGCACGGTGACGACCTCGTCGGTCAGCGCGTCGATCTCCCGCGACGAGCCGTCGGAAACCACGATCAGGTCGAGGCCGATCTCCTTCGTCTCCTTCGCTAGGTCGAGCGTGCGCGCCTGTCCTGGACCTTCCGGCGCGACGAGGATCATCAGGTCGGCGGGATCGACGCACTGGAACGGCCCATGCAGCATCATCTCGGTGGAGAATCCCTCGGCCATCAGGTAAGCGGCCTCCTTGATCTTCAGCGCTACCTCCAGCGCTGTCACTCCCGCCGGGCCGCTCCCCGCGAGCCAGATGCGACGGCGACCAGCGTAGCGGTCGGCCAGTTCCTTCATTTGATCCTGAGTGCCCAGCGCGGCGCGCATCGCGTCCGGCAGCTCGCTGCTGAGGACATTCGCGGCCAACGTTTCAACTCCTGAACGCACGTTCCCGATGCTTCCCGCGAGATCAGCCAGCACCCCGAGTGCGGCGGTGTATGACCAGGTGTAGGTCGCGGAGCCTTCTGGAGGGGTCGTGATAAACAGGTGTTCGACCGCATCATGGCGCGTTGCGCCCTCCTCGCCGGTCACAAGCGCGGTCAGTGCTGGAGACGCCTTGGCTCGTTCGAGCGATTCGAGGCTGTATGACTTACCGCCGGTGTGCGAGATGATGACGACCGCGTCACGATCGGTCAATTCCGGACCGTAGTGGATGAAGTCGAACGAATCAATCGCCTGAGACTGCATCCCACCGCCAAAAGCGCGCACGAAGTACTGTCCCATCAGTGCGGCGTGGTACGACGTGCCAATTCCGACGATATACACGCGGTCGAGCTTGGCGACCTGCGTGGCGTACCCCTCGATTGCCGCATGGTTGCGCGCGACGGCGTTCGCCAGCGCATCTGGCTGGGCAGCGACGTGTGTGTACATATTGAATGGATGCTTCGTTCCTCGTTCGGGAGCGGACATGGTGGTGGTTCCTTTCGGGTGACGCGGTGACGGGTGACGCGGGCAGTCTGTCCCAGCCTTTATGCCGCTGGCATTGGCCCAATGAGTTCCGTGTCGATCTTGCAATCCGGGGATGTATGTCGTAACGACGCGATCAGATCGTCTCCGGCAGTCAATAGCGACTCCATCGAGTATGGGGATAATCGGTCGAGGACGAACCATGCGTTGCGCGTATCTTCGGTGAGCCGCGTGCGATAGCCCTGTCGCCAGTTCCAGCGCCGACAGGTGATGCCGCTGCTGTCGGCCCAGATGACTTCGCCTGGTGGTGGAAGCTCAATCTGCTGCTCCCCACCAGTCATAACATCGAACGGCTCGTCGCCAGCCGCCAACGTCAGCATGACATCGCTCGTCAGCGCGTCAAGATTCTCGCCGCCGATTGGCAGGACGTGACGCACTGAGACAGCGTTGTAACGATCGACAACATCATTGATTGCCGGGAGGTCCTGCCCCTTCAACGTGCGCGTCAGCAACGCCTCGACCGAACATGGGTAGCGGCTCGGCTTCGCCCCGAATTTCCCGAACGCTTCACGCCAGGCAGCAATGTGTGGGTGCGTCTGCGGTTTCTCCTCGCCGAAGGCTGTACGCGCATCAGACTCGGCGGCGCGCAACAGTGCGAGGGATGCGTCGTTGCTCGCACTGTTGATCAGCCCGCGCGCATAGATCACCAGTACCGCGTAGTCTGGGAACGCTTCCTGAACTCGCGGGTCAACCTGAACACGATTGGTCATCTTGCTCTCATCCAACTCGACACAGTGGACAGGCGTCCGCGATGGTTCCGACCCACGTATACTCGCATGAAAGTGGACAATACGATAGTGCCACGAATCTAAGATCTGAGAGAGCCACTCAGGATCATCGACTACGTCGGGGAGAGCGACGCGCATGACCGACTTTCCAATCCGCATAGAGCGTGGTTCCGGTGTTTCGCTGCATCGGCAGCTCACTGAGCAGCTCCGACGCGCGATCCTCGACGGTCGCCTCTCGGCTGGATCGCGGCTGCCGTCAACGCGTTCTCTGTCTGCGACCACGGGAGTCTCCCGCAGTATCGCCCTGGCCGCCTACGACGAACTGTTCGCGGAAGGGTACATCGAAGGGCGGCATGGGTCCGGCACCTATGTAACCGGCGATCTTCCGGCTCTGCCGCGTCCGGCATTGCCTGCCCCGACCGGCTCGCCACGCTGGCTCCAGCCAATGCCCCCGCCTCCTGAACCGGAGCTGGATGTCCCTGGCGCGATCGAATTTCGGCTTGGGCGGCCCTACACCACGCAGCTCCCCGCTGATGTCTGGCGACGGGTCTGGAATGATGTCTCCGGACAGCTGCCTCCGTCAGACTACGGCCCGGCCGCTGGTGATCCTGAACTGCGCGCTGCCGTGGCTGGCTATTTGCGCCGGTCGCGCGGCGTCGCCTGTAGCGCGGAGGATGTGATTATCACCGGCGGAGCGATTCAGGCGTTGGACCTGATCTCCCGCGCCGTGCTTGCACCCGGCCAGCCGGTAGGCTTCGAGGAGCCAGGCTACCCGATGGCACGACAGGTTCTGGAGGCACGCGGGGCAATGCTCGTACCGGTGCCAGTTGACGACGATGGTATGCGCGTCGAGTGTCTGCCATTGGGGCCGGATGCGCCGCTGCTGGTCTATGTCACACCGTCGCACCAATACCCGTTGGGAGCGCGCATGCCGGTTGCTCGGCGTGTGGCGTTGCTCGAATGGGCGCGCGCGAACGATAGTCTGGTTGTTGAAGACGACTACGACTCGGAGTTCCGCTTCGACGCGCCACCGTTGCCCGCACTGGCCGGGCTGGACACGGATGGGCGCGTCGCCTACATCGGCACGTTTTCGAAAGTGCTGTCTCCCGCCCTGCGAGTCGGCTATGTGGTGGCACCGAAGCCGTTGCGTGAACGCGTCGAACGTTATAAACGCCTGACGGATTTCCATACTCCCTGGCCGTTGCAGCGTGCCCTGGCTGCCTTCATGATCGGCGGGCATCTGGAGCGCCACATCCGCCGGATGCGGAAGCACTACGGCGAGAAGCGCGCCGCTTTGAAAGATGGGCTGTCTCCCGTCGCGCATCTGGCGCATCTGCGTGGGCTGGACGCTGGACTGCATGTCTTTCTGGAACTGGAGCCAGGGTTGAACGTGCAGGCTATCGTCGCGCGAGCGATGGCGGCGGGTGTCATCGTCTCGACGGTCGAGAGCTACTACATCGGTCGCCCATCGCGTCATGGGCTATTGCTTGGCTACGGTGGATTGGACCTCGCACAAATTGCGACAGGCGCACATGTGCTGACTGCAGCGATCGGTGCCGAGGCTGAATCAACGTCCGCACGCGGCTGATGACGAAGCCGGGCCATGTCCCTGCGAAACACACGCGACCCGATCGTAGCATTAGCCGCCGATGGAGCGCTGAGGACGTGTTACACTTCGCGTCGACACTCGGACGCTTTCCTTATAGTGTTAGTCGGGGCCTCGCATCACATCCTTTCCAGCACAATCGTCGGAGCTTCACGTACAGGGACATGTACAACGTTCTGGTCTGTCCGCCACGTTCCGGGTTTCGACCCGGGCCCATGCGGACCAACTCGATCGCCTGCCTGTTCGAATGCGTGACAATCGCGGCTTGGATGCTGCTGCATAGTTTCGGTCGTACTGATTGAGCGGATCGGCCGCTCGAGTGTCGGATACGTGTCATGTGCGCATGCCCATCCCGGGTGAGACGATGCATGGCATCCGCAATGTCACCATGCAGGACATGGGGTAGGAGAAGTCAATGGCGTCAACGCAGCCAATCGAGCAGTCCGAACACGAGGAAGGGTCGACCCGGATGCGCCAGGTTATCCTGGTCTTCTTCGTCGTTGGCCCGATACTCGCCACGTTCTACGCGATGTACCGGCTCTGGAACGATATGATCGGCTGGACGGAGCTGGGACTCTTTTTCGTGCTGTATATTGCGACAGGGCTGGGCATCACGGTCGGTTTCCACCGGCTGCTGACGCATCGCAGCTTCGACGTTGGTCCGGTCACGAAGGCAACATTCCTGATTCTCGGCTCGATGGCCGTGCAGGGCCGCGCTATCGACTGGGCCGCGAATCACCTGAAGCACCACGCGCTGGCCGACCAGGAGGGCGATCCGCATTCCCCGCTCGACGGCTTCGTGCACGCACACGTTGGCTGGCTCTTCAACGCGCCACCAGCGGACCGTGAGCGCTACGCCAAGAAATTGATGGCCGACCCGATTATCGCGTTTGTCGACAAGACCTTCCTGGTCTGGGTGGGACTTGGTCTGCTGATCCCGTTCCTGATCGCAGGCGTCAACGGCCTGCTCTGGGGTGGCTTCGTCCGTATCGTCTTCGTGAACCATGTCACCTGGGCTGTGAACTCGATCTGCCACACCTTTGGCGATCGCCCGTTCGAGATCAAGGATGAGAGCCGCAACAACTGGCTGGTCGGTCTGCTGGCGTTCGGAGAGGGCTGGCATCACAACCACCATGCCTTCCCGGCCATGGCCTACCACGGCATGAACTGGCGGCAGTTCGATCTCTCCGCCATCGTCATCAAGTTGCTCAGCAAGACGCACCTTGCCAAGAACGTCAAGATGCCGTCGCCCGAGCTCGTAGAGCGCCGCCGCAAGGGCGCGAAGGCAGCACCGGCGATTGGCGATTAGACCGTATCTCTAAGCGATCACCGGTATGAGTGACAGGGGCGAGCATTGCTCGTCCCTGTTTTACGTTCCTGTTGCGATAGCGTAGAGTAGTTGGCAAAACAGGTTCAATCTGTTCCTGAGAAGGAGTTGCGAATGGCAATCGTCAGCGAACGACTGTATACACTGACTGACCTCGCCGCGCTGCCGAATGACGGCACGCGTTACGAATTGTTGCGAGGAGCGTTACTGCGAGTGTCTTCCTCAAGCATCGGCCACGGGATGTGTGCAGCGCGCATCATGACGCGTATCGGAGCGTACGCCCTTGATCAGAAGCTTGGCGAAACCTTCATCGCGGATGCTGGATTCTTATTAGAAATAGATCCAGCGACGTTACTTGCACCAGACGGCTCGTTCATCAGTGCTGAGCGAATGAAGGACGTAGATAACCATGAGAAGTTCTCGTCCGTTGTCCCTGATCTCGTGGTTGAAGTTGTATCGCCGTCTGATACATCTAACGAAGTCAACGACAACGTGCTGGAGTACCTGAAGGCTGGCGTCGAGATCGTGCTGGTCGTCCACCCGCTCCATAAGACGGTCACGGTCTACGGCTCCGACCGCCAAAGTCAGATTCTCACAGTCGATGATAGGTTTGATGGCGGTAACGTGCTACCGGGTTTTCGATTGCCAGTCTTGGACATCTTCTCCCAGGCTTAGTGCGCTTCCTCCCGCCAGAGTACGGTCACCAGCGTGCTGATCCATGCATCGGTTTCCGGCGTGGCATGCTCGTTGCCGCGCGCGACGGCCAGGGCGCGCGCGTGCGCTTCGGCGGGATGCAGCACTGGGCTTGAGTCGATGTAGCCATGCTCCTCGAACCACGTGTTCAAGTCGACAACTGCCGTTCGTCGAAAGCGGTCGACGCGGCCGATGTACAGTGCCTGCACCAACGCTGCCGCGTCGCCATCCAGGTCGTCCGCGAGCTGGCGAACACGCTCGAAGAACGTGTCGGTGATCTGCCCCGACTGACGTAGCGCAACACGATCGACTGGCCTGCCACGCCCGACGCGCCAACATTCCAGCACGACCTCCGCGATGCGCGCGCGGACGCGGCAGTTGGCCAGCACATTCTCGTGGTCAGGAAGTGCGGAAGAGACGACACTGAAGAGTGCGTCGAGCTGCCCCCAGGTTCCTACGCCCTGATTCAGTAAGTGATGCAGCACGTCCAGATCATCCAGCAGATGCCAGAGGTGCATAGCCCCGAGTGGAGCGTACGGGTCAATGTCTGGCACGCCAATCAGCGCCGAGTAGACCTGCCGATCGTGCCCATTAGGTGCTGGAGACGCGAGGCGGTTGTGGCGCTGTCGCGCTTCCAGCGGGAGTCGGTCTGCCTCAGCGAGGTGCCGCACCGCGACCAGGTCGATCAGTTTGTGATCGACCTGGTCTTCCGCGAGCGCGTTACGCCACTTATCGACTTCATCGTGCTGGGCGGTCAGATAGAAGATCTGGCGTCCGTCCCGTGCCAGCAGGATAGCCGCGTCGATGATCGCCTGGGCGCGCCGTTCGTCGCTGTTGCCGAGTGTCTCGTCCAGGAGCAGCGGCAGCTTCGGACCCAGCTCCTGTTGCTCGACGAACGCGATGCGCACCGAGATGAGCAGTTGCAGGCGCGTCCCGCTCGACAGTTCATCGAGCGTATGCCCTGCCCCGGTTGTCGTGTCCAGGGCATGGAAACGAGGTGGGTCGGACTCTGACATCTCCAGATGGTAGCGTCCCTGCGTGATGAGCTTGAACAGCTCGCGTGCACGGTGGAAGACCTTCGGGCGGTCGCGGTCCCGCGTGTGCGCGCGGATGAAGTCGGCCAGCAGCCAGCCAGCGGCGGTCGCCTGATTCTCGGCGCGGTTGTCCCGCAGCCGATCGAGTTGGCGTTCCTCGTGGGTGATGGCCTGCTCCAGGTCGCTCCGCTGTCGCGCCGCGTCGATGCGGGCGTCGATGGCGCTGATCTCGCCACGTAGCTGCTCGCGCTCCTGAGCGGCTTGCTCAGCGCTGGAGCGACGTTGGAGTAGTTCCCAACCCGGCACATCCGTCAGCGCGGTGTCCATCCCAAGCCGTTGTTCGGCGACCGCGAGCGCAGCGTCGGAGCGTAACAGATGCTGGCGCGCTTTCTGCCACTCGGCGTACTGCCCGAAAAGCTCGTGGAGAGCGGCATCATCACCATCAGCCAAGTCAAGATACGTGAAGAACGCTGTCACCGCCGCCGCGTGCCGTTGGCTTTCGGGTTCCAACTGATCACGGATGCGGCGTTGCGCGCGTTCGATCGCCAGATCGGCATCACTCGCCTCCCGCTCGCGTTGCGCAAAATCGGCGAGGGCACCAACCGCGTCAGCCGGAGTCGCGACCGCCGCGTAGCCGTATGCCGTGAGGTCACATGCGATGTTGCTCTGCAGGTCCCTCTGGCGTTGCTCGGTGGCTGCCCGTACCGCGTCAGCGCCCTCCAGACGCATTGACGCAGCCTGCCAACCGGCGACCAGGCCAGCCAGTGCCACAAGCGTTACGGTCGCGCTGCCTGGAGGCAATCCGAACGCGACCAGCGCGGCTGCCCGTTCGGCCCGGAGTGCCTCGAGCTGCTGCCGCACTCGCTCACGCTGGGCTGGAAGGGCGTGCCAGCGCTGACGCTTGTCCTCGCTGACCCGCATGGCCGCACGCCGCAGGCTGAGCGCGTCGGTCAGGGTTTCGACAGACGCTCGCTCCCAGCGGGCTGGCATCTCCAGGTTAAGACGGCCATACGCCTCCATCACCGGCACTCGCGGGTCGTCGGAGCGCGGTGCGACAGGCACGGGAGTTTGACCGGCTCGCCGATGCAGCACCAGCAGCGTGATCGGGATGATTGCGAGGGCGATCAGTGCGGGATGGGCGACGATCGCCAGGACAATCGCCTCCAGGATGGCGACGATCGTGAGGACGAACAGCCAGGGTGTTGCTGGGGAGGATACCTGACTCGGCACGCTGGTTGGCTGTCCCTGGCGCAGCCATTGATGCAGCTGCGAGACGCCCATGCCGAGCCGTTCGATCTCGTCCGCCTGCGATTCCAACGGGAGCGGGGCCAGCCATTCGAGGAGTGCGTCGAGGCCGCGTAGTTCAGCGGAAGCTTTCTCCAGCCGGTCGGCCAGGTTGGCAAAGGCGCTCACATCGCCGACGGTGAGCGTCGCCAGCCGTTCGTCATCGACAGCATTGCCGATCGCCGCGCGCGCGCGATCCTGCTCGGCACGGGCTGCACGCATGAGATCGTCCTGGTGCTGCATTTCCGCCGCCAGAGTCAGCAGTTCATCGACCCTGGCTCGTAGCTGGGCGAGCAGACCAGTCGGCAGGCCGGCGTCGGGAAGATGTGTGGTCGCGCGCCTGAGCTGTGCATCACTCAACGACTGCTGTTCGGCACGCTGCAGTTCCCGCGCCTTCTCCCACATGTCACGTACGTTCGCCAATGATTCCAGCGTGTCGCTTCGGAGACGCGCGCAGGCGTCAGGAAAGCGCTCGACCGCTGTGGCCGCACGCTCGTGATCTTCGACAGCAGTCTGGTAGTCGAGCGCGGTGGTCAGCGGGCTGATGAGGTCAGCGGCACGCTGCCCGTCTTCCAGTTGTGTCCGCAGACGCTGCAAGCGGCGCTCGTCGTCGACAAGCGCCGCGCTGGCCTGTCGAACCATGATCCTCTCCCCGCGTGCATGCTGAAGAGCGCGAACAGTGGCATTCGATGGTCGCGGCTTTGGGACGAACGCCAGTTCAACGATCGCGGCGCTAATATCATATCCGCCGCTCGATTCGCGGGCGATGTGTGCAGCAAAATCCTGATTGTCGGCGGCGAGCAGGTCGTGGAGTGCGAGGAGATAGCGACCATCTCCAGCAGCGGCGACGGGAGAATCTACCGGCTGCCCGTCGCGCTCGCAGGTTGCCAGCGCGCCGTCGACGGCCAATCGCCAGCCGCGACCATCCATCTGGAAGCGCGCGCTGACGCCGATCGCGTCCGACGGCGCACGAGGCGGCCAGAGCAGGGCGTTGACCGCGCGCACCAGTGTCGTCTTCCCCGCCGCGTTCGGGCCAAAGATGATGTTGATGCCGGGACTCAGGCCATCGACCTTGAACCCGTTGGGGATGCCTGGCATGCGCTGGATGGCGATCTCGTCGAAATGCAGCGCGTGTACCGTTGTTGGTTCCGCTACGTCGCTAGCTTCGCTTGCTCCGCTCATGCGCGCTCCTGCTGCGCCACAAGCGCATCGAGTAATCTCCAGCCCTGTGACATGAGTTCCGTGCGCGCATGACTCGTGTCCGGCTGCACATCGGACGCGATCGCGGCAAAGGAGCTGGCGCGGTGGATATCCATCATCCTGGCCCGTGTGCGCTCGATCAGCTCGCGGTACTCGGGCGGATCGGGATCATGTTCGAGCGCGATCAGGAGCCGGGCGACCTCTCCAGGGGGATCAGCGCTGGTGGCCAACCGCTCCAGGTCGATCGCAGGTCGAGTTTCGTTGTAGACGCCCTCCACCCGCGCAACAACCGGCCCTTCGTGCAGTTGCAGATCGCGTACATTTCCGGCGAGCCGCGCGCCGATATCCCGGTGCAACCGCGTCCGTCCGGTCAGGCGTAAACGGCAACCGACAAACTGGAGGTCGCCGCAGCCATCGACATCTTCGACAAGGCTGACGACGTGTGCCTGCACCGCTCCGGTAATGCGGTCGTTGAATTCTTCAGCGTCGTCTATGCCATCGAGTGCGACAGCAATCGTGTCGTAGCGCACGCACGAGGTGCGCAGGTGGCGCAGCCGCGTCGGTTGTCCCCTGGTCAGCTCAGCGATCCATGCACCGTGCCAGCCGGTTTCGCCGGGATCCATCGCCAGGGGTGAGCCGGGATAGAGCAGGGTTTTTCCGGTCCGGGTTGTGTGCTCACGTGGGATGTGGATGTGGCCGAGCAGCCAGAAATCCGGGATCGTCGCGGTGAATTGGTGATCCATCAGCGGGGCGTAGGTGCTGTTGGGCTGGTCGAGGTCGCCGTGCAGCAGGCCAAACACCGGCGCATCGTCAACCGGGTCGAGCGCGTAACCTTCCAGGGGCGAGGTCATGATGCTGCGCTGCGGAAACGACCAGCCATCGATATACAATGCGACGGCACCGTTGCGTCGGAACGTCTCACGCTCCCAGACACCGCCTTGCCCGATCAAGACGAAGGCGTCCTTGTTGAGTCGTCGTGCGAGCGTCGGCAGCACGTCGTGGTCGTGGTTGCCGGACACGGCGTAGGTCATGATCCCGTGGCCGGCGAGCTGCCGAATGCCCTGTTCGAGGGGGCCGATCGCCTCAAAGTATTTGTTCCCCTCGTCGACGACATCGCCGCTGATCGCGACGACATCGACCTGCTCCTGAATGGCCGTGTCGACCAGTCGTTTCCAAGCCGACGCGCAGGAATACATGGTCCCATCGAGATCGTCGGGGATGCGGCTGGCGCGCCGACCAATATGCAGGTCCCCGGTACACAGCACTCGCACGCTCGGACTCACGCAGCGTTACTCCAACCTTCATAGCCAGATCGGATCGTCTTGACGCAATGTTGCCGTAAAAGGCACTCACTCGCAAGTGACGGAAGTACGTTGTGTCGGCGGAGCCAGCGTGATTTTCGGAACGTCGAATTGCGAGATAGAAGAACCGGCGGCGATTGAACCGTATCTCGCGGCGTTGAGAGGATGTCGATTCGTCCTGCTCGTGCATTTTGGGGCATCCCTTCGGCAGAGAAAGTTCGTAGCCTAGAACAGTAGTTGCAGTGGTTGGACCAACGACCGGGTGACGCGGGCGAGTGCGTCAGACTGAGGACTGGTGAAACCCACTGTCGATTGGCAGGCAGCAGGCAGCAGGCAGCAGGCAGCAGACAGCAGACAGCAGACAGCAGACAGCAGGTATTGGGAAGTAGGAAGAGAGACATTCATGGCTCAGATGTTGGAGACACCTGGAGAATTTGAGCAGCAGCATGGGCAGCCAACCGGATTTACAACCCGCATGACCCGCCGATCGCTGCTGCAATTCGTGGTCGCGTCGGTTGGCGTTGCTGCGGCAGGATCGCTGCTCGCAGCCTGCGGCGGCGGCGATGATGACGACCCCGGTACAGGAGCGGGGACCGATGCGACCGCGACAACGAGCGGCGCTTCAGCAGCCACGGATGAGCCAGAAGAGCCGGATGATGACGACACCAGCACACCGTCGGAAAGCGACGACGACGATGACGGTACGCCAGAAACAGGCGGTGACAAGACGTATGGTGAAGAGGGAACGGCCGACGACGACAGTGATGACGATAGCGACGACGATGACGATGAAGCGAAAGGTGACGGCGGGAAACACACTGTCGAGGCGACCACTGACCTTGTATTCGACCCCGCTGAATTGACGATCAAGGTTGGCGATACCGTGACGTGGGTGGTTGCTGGATCCTTTCCGCACACCTCAACCTGTGACCCGGCGAAAGCGTCGAATCCGGCGAACGCCGTCCTGCCGGAAGGTGCCGAACCGTGGGATTCCGGCATTCTTCAGGATGGCCAGGAGTTCTCACACACCTTCGATGTTGCCGGCGAATACATGTACTTCTGCAAGCCGCACGAAGCGATGGGCATGCTTGGCAAGCTGACCGTCGAGGCGTAGTCGGTGACGGGTGACGGCCCCTCGTAGGGTCGCCGCTTGCCGCGACCGCCGTCGCTGGCTGAACGTTTGGTCACGCCGAAACTGTCTGAAGACGCCGTCGCCGCCTCGCCAGCGCAATCCGTATCGACGGCGTCTACACGTACGGGTTCGCACGTATGAGCGCATGGACAGCGACGCCGGTCGCGGCAAGCGGCGACCCTACGAGGGGCCATCCCCGTTACCCGTCACCCGTCATCCGTTATCCGTCACCGATGCAACGGGCAGCCATTGCGTTGAAAAGGGCAATGTCCGCAGAGCGGGTTGGGGACCGGGGACCAGGTCTGCTCAGTTTCGATGGCCGCGACGAGTTCTTTGATCTCGCGCCAGACATCACGCACCTCGTCCTGTTCCAGGGCGCGGCTGCGGGTTGTCGTCGCGCCCAGGAAGTGGGTCGTGCTGCGGATGCGCGCTTCCTGGAAGGCGCGGCCAACGACGATGCGCCCAGTGGTGTTCTGAATCTCATCGACCCAGGCGCGGGAACTGGTCTTCCAATCTACATGTTCGAGCGACGCGTCTTCGTGCCGCAATACGAGGTCGATGCGCGTTTTGAGGACGAACGGCGGAGCGTCCCGCGAACCGGCAAAGGTGTACTCGTACGCTTTCTCGATGGCGATAATCGACGCGCTTGGATCAAACCAGTCGAGCGCGCTCGCGACGAGGTCCAGCACCAGGTCGAGTTCGTTGGTGTACTGGTCGTCCGAGTCGTACTTGCCGCGCGGCAATCGGCCCTCCGCTCGCTGGCGCAGGTTCTCTGGGAATGTGCCGAGCCGCTTCTGGCTATCGAACGCCTGCGCGAGGATGTTGTGGGTGACGAGTCCACGGGTCAGAAGCGGATCGAAGGCATGCGTGACCGGATGGCGATCAACGTAGCGATGATAGTACGCACGCGGGCAGCGCTTGTACGTTTGCAAGCCGGACGGCCAGAAGACGGGCGGGCGGTCACGAGAGCCTGTTGACACTGGTCATGCCTTCCTCGTCGCTACGACGATGGGAGACAACGCGAACGTGGATAGAGGTAAATTAAGACATGAATCTACGATAGTGGGCTTGCGATCTGGTGTCAACGCGCGTCATCGGCTCGCCAATCGGCAGTCATCGCGACGATCGCGGTATAGGCGGGGCGCGGGTAGCCAGCGGAATCGACGAGCGAAAAACCGGAGAACCCGCTCGAATCATCGTCGAACGCTGCGGTGTTGAGATGCCAGACGAGTGCTACATCGATCCATGACCATTCGGTGCGGATGATCTCGTAGGCGCGGGTGAGATATTCGGCCTGTAGTTCGCGGGTGACATAATCCCCGTAGCCATAGAGCAGATTCATGCGACCAACCGGCCAGCCCATTTCAGTGATCCAGATCGGCTTGTCCCCCAGCCCGGCGTTGACCATGACGGCGCGGAGCTGTTCGATATGCCGGAAATAGAACTCCGGAGCGTTCACCCATTCCGGATGCTCGGCCAGGTTGCTGGGAAAATAGGTGTCCGGTGCGTTGCCCGCACCGTAGCCCTGCACGCCGAGGACATCGAAGTAGCGCGCTGCCTCGCCGTGATTGATGTTCAGCAACGCTTCGAGGTACCAGTCGTCATCAACGGCCCAGTCGTCGTAGTTCAAGCTTGTGGGAGCGAGGCCGGGAAACACGACCAGCGCGTTCGGATCCGCACGCTTAACTGCCAGATAGGCCGCCTTCAGCAGCTGAAAGAAGCTGTTCGGGTCAATTCGCCCGTTGTTCTCGTTGATCAGGTTCGGTTCGTTCCAGATTTGCCAGGCGGCGACCCTCCCATCGAAGTAGGGGATGAATCGTTCGAGGAATGACGCCAGCGCCGCCGGGTCGGCCGGCATCGCATCGTCCTGTGACTCGGCCCAGTCAGGCGCATGCGTGATATTGACAAGCACCTTCAGGCCGCGCTGATGCGCGCGCAGAACGATCGCGACCGCCGCGCCGACGTGCGTCTCCATGTCTGCCGGGCCGGTCGGCTCGATCTGCTCCCAGGGGAATTGCAGCCGAATCCACTCGCAGCCGGATGTGACCGCGAGATCGAGATACCGAAGGTTGCGGTCACGCTCATCCTTGTGACCCCAGAACGCCATGTTGAAGCCACAGTCGACGTTGCTCGGCTCGTGAAGTGGCAGGGGGCCAATCGGCGGCGCGTTGCGTTCTGCGACCGTAGCTGCCTGCGGTTCCAGCGCGATGGCTGGTGTTGGTCGCTCGTGCAGTGCCTCACGACCGAGATGTCCCAGCAGGACCTCGAAGTCGGTGCCAGCCAGCTGAGGGTGATGCTCGAAGCGTCCGCGCTCGAAGTACTGCACGATGCGCGGCACGCCGTCCTCGACACTCGGCTCAACAAACGCGTCCGAGAGCGGGTAGCCGAACGACTGGATTCCTCCGTAGCGCTCCCAATATCGACGGAACGCAGGACTGAGGGCGTGGCCGGTTTCGGTGAAGAAGAGCAGGTCTCTGTCACGAATCGGGTGCCAAGTGCGTGGTTGAAACGGTAGATCGCTTTTGCGCCGTTCAATCGTATTATAGGCACCGAGCCGGACGAGTTGCACCGCCCAGGCAGTCCCAGCGGCATCCTCGTGGTGTTCGAAGATCGCCCGCTCAAAGTACTGTCGGTGGATGCCGTCCTGATAGAACACCCGCGAGAGCGGGTAGCCGAACGTCATCAAGCCGCCGTTCGCCTGCCAGTAGTTGTTGAACAGCGCATCGACCCAGAACCCGGTTTCCGGGTGGTACTCAGGCGTTACCGTGGTGTGATCGACCGTTGCCGGTTCCACGGCGAAGGACAGATTATTGGCAACAACCGCGACCGGCGACAACATCTGCCACAGCACGACGCCGACTATGACGCCGATCATCCGCCCGCGAATACCCGCGACCTGCCCTACACCGACCATACGACACCCGCCTCAGATCACCGACACCAATACCATGACGCGTTGTTGCAGTGGATTCGCGATAGAGATCGGAAGGGTAACACCGGATTGGATTGCCGTGGGTGAAACGATGGATGAGGTGGGCAGTTGTGGAGTGCAGCGTTTGGAACGCTTAGGAGATCGGTCCTCGCGAAGATCGGGATGGGTTTCCCAGCGCAGCACGAGCAATATTCTCGGTGAAACCCATCCCTGCACCGGTATTCAACGGTTCCAGCGAGCGGGGTTATTTCGGATGTAGTTGCGCGTGACACGGAGATGGTCATCGCTGGAGATGATGCTGTCGTGGAATGAAGGTGCCCAGATCGACATCCCGCGTGTCCCATGTAGATTATTCATGCGGCGGCTTGATGACGTCTTCAGCGCGCGGACGATTTCAGATAGGTTGGGGTGACCAGTACAGCACGGGTAGATGTGTGATGGATCGATTACCCTGATGATTCCATGGATGTGATCGGGCATCACGACGAAGGCGTCGAGTTCGATGGTGCCGTAGTGGTTTGAAAGATCATGCCAGCACCAGTCAACGATCCTTCCGTTACTTGTCAGGAACGCGACTCCATCTCGAATCTCCGCTACATCTTCCATGTTTGGACGAAGACGTGCCGTTACAAAGTAGTAGCCGGGGCGCGAATAATCGTAACCCGGCTTTCGCGGCGATGAGCGCCTCTGTTCCCGTTCTCTCCACGACACGACGACTTCCCTCCGGAATCAGCGCATCAATATGATGTTCTCGTTTGCAGGCTCCCGGCGTAGGGACGGGTTTCACCGACCAACGTGGCAAGAATCGCGCTGAGAAACCCGTCCCGAAGTCAGCGAAGAACCAGTACTAACAATCCATAGATGCGTCATTCTGCGAACACCGGGACGGGTTTCACCGACCAACGTGGCATGAATCGCGCTGGGAAACCCGTCCCTACGCCGGGAGCTGAATGACCCGCTGATACGCCATCGCTTACCGGGCGCCCTGCACCCCCAGCACCTCTGCCAGGGTGCGCAGCTGTGCCTGGGCTGGGCGGATGTCGCTTTCGGTGGCGTAGGTGACGATGTCGGTTGCGAGTTCGCGCAGCACATTCACGGCTTCCGGGGTGTTGAGGTCGTCTTCGATTGCGTTGCGGAAACGTGTTTCGAAGCGCTGGCTGTCGAACTCGGCTCCGCCGCGTGACTCGGTCGTGACGGCTTCCTTCAGGAGGCTGGCGAGGGCCTCGTACTCGGCCGGGCCGGTGTCGCGATAGTTCCACGATTCGCGGTAATGGTTCGAGTGCAGGTAGAGCCGCAGCGCGTCCGGCGTGTGGTGGCGCATGACGGTGCGCGCGAGGACGAGGTTGCCGAGCGATTTGCTCATCTTCTCGCCCTGATAGTTGACCATGCCGATGTGCATCCAGAACTGGCAGAAAGGGGCGCTGCCGGTGGCGTGCTGTGATTGCGCGATCTCACACTCGTGGTGTGGATAGATGAGGTCGCTGCCGCCGCCGTGGATGTCGATCTGCGGCCCGAGGTAGCGCATCGCCATAGCTGAGCACTCAATATGCCAGCCGGGGCGACCCGGTCCCCAGGGACTCTTCCAGGCGGGTTCGCCCGGCTGCTGACCCTGCCAGAGAATGAAATCGAGCGGCCCTTCCTTGCGTGGGTCGTCCGGGTCCGCACCGCGTTCGCGGGAGAGTGCGATCATCTCGTCGCGAGTGTACTTCGAGAGGACGCCGTAATCCTCGTCGGCAGCGACGCGGAAGTAGACATTGCCCTCGGACAGGTAGGCGTAGCCGTCGCGTTCGAGCGCGCTCGTCAGCTCGATGATCTTCTCGACCTCTTCGCTGGCACGTGGGTAGGCCTGCGGCCAGAGGACGTTGAGCGCCGATAGGTCTTCCACCAGGCGACGTGTATGCCGGTCGCCGAGATTGTCCCAATTCTCGTCGTCGCGCGTCGCGCGCTTGAGTATGTCGTCGTCGATGTCCGTCACGTTCTGGACGTACTTCACGCGGTAGCCAAGCATCTGGCAGTACCGGTTGAGGACGTCAAACGTCAGGTAGGTCATCGCGTGGCCAACGTGCGTCGTGTCGTAGGGCGTCACGCCGCAGACGTACATGCGAACGGTTCGGCCATCGAGCGGCTTGAACTCGCGCGTTTCGCCGGTCAACGTATCAAACAGCTTCAGCGCCACCAGGCAACCCCATTCCCATTCCCACTCATGACGGGCGCGCGCTATCATTGCGGTCCGCAGCCTCGCCTCTTCCGGTTGTATCACGACTCACTACCGCTTTCGAACGGCAGCGCGACGTGGACTATTCCTTCATCGATTCGTCCCTCGTTGTTGTGTCGCATTGTCGGGGACGGAGTATCACATGGGTTGGTGATGTTGGGAAGAACGACCGCTCTCCCGGCCCTCCACTCAGATGGTACCGGATGGCGCGGGGAGAGTGGTCGGCCACCAAATTGCGAATCCATGCTCACGACGTACTATGCGTCCACGACTGATGAAGCACGATAAGTGAGAGAGTGTATGACTGAGCAACGAGATGTACCCGAGACGAATACGGACGACAGCCGAAGGCGCCGTGGAACTCGACCAAGTTGGGCGGACGGGCCAGGGATGCGGGCTAACCCGTCTCTGAACCAGGGCGACCGTGTCGGGAAGCCGACTGAGGACGAGCAGCTGCTGGAGAGTTCGTCGGCGCAGCCCGATCCGACGGCGTTCCTGCACACGGACCCGTGGCGTGTGTTCCGGATTATGGGCGAGTTCGTCCAGGGATTCGACACGCTGGCGCACATTGGCGCGGCAGTGACGATCTTCGGCTCCGCGCGGACGATCGAAGACGATCCGATGTACACGGCGGCCCGTGAGTTGGCGGCGCGGCTGACTCGTGATGATTTCGCGGTCATCACTGGCGGCGGCCCGGGTATTATGGAAGCGGCCAATCGCGGGGCGAAAGAGGCTGGCGGCATGTCGGTCGGCTGCAACATCGAGCTGCCGTTCGAGCAGGGTATGAACGCGTACGTCGATGTCGCGGTGAACTTCCGCTACTTCTTCGTACGAAAGATGATGTTTGTTAAGTACGCTGAGGCGTTCGTGATCTTCCCTGGAGGTTTCGGGACGCTGGATGAACTCTTCGAATCCCTCACACTGATTCAGACCGGCAAGATCCATAACTTCCCGGTCATCCTGTTCGGGTCCGCGTACTGGAACGGGCTACTCCAGTGGATCAAGGATACGATGCTGGCCGAGGGCAAGGTGTCGCTCGACGACCTGCGCCTGATCGTTGTTACAGACTCCGTTGAGGAGACCGCGCAGATCATCCGAGACTGTTATCAGCAGCAATGCTGGGTGCCGGATGAACAAACCGCGGCATCGAAGCTGGGCGTGATCGGACTGACAACCCCTTCAGCCGGGAACCAGGGGTAGCCAAGGAGCATCCTTTCTGGTACATCATATGTTGCAGGGGAGTAACGAACGTGCGCCGTTTCTGAGTCGCACGAGCAACACAGCAGGTGGGTAGAGGGCCGTTGCCTGATCGCGTATTTTCGGTTCACAGCCTGGCTTAGCCTTCGGGAACTGAGCGGGATGTGGGTGCGACAGGACACGCGGAACGTGTAGTTCGGGAGGTCAACGTAACCCTGGTGCGCAGCATGACGCCATCCCTGGCTTGGCGCGAATCCATCTCCACGTCCGCAACGCTCGGATTGGCGCTCGTCGTCTGTCTGCTCGTTGGCTTGGCCGTGGCACCAGGTCACGCGGCAGCGCGCATTGTCGTCGACAGCCGAGACTTCCCCTCCAATCAACTCCTGATCACCGCTCGCGAGGGCTTCCTGCCGTCCGCCATCGCTTCGGCAACTGGCGACGGACTTCGCTCGACGGCAGGGATCGGGGATGAACGCCAGCTCGCAGTGTTCGAGTACCGTGATTCCGACAGCGCGGCGCGGGCGCTCCGTGATCTCCGCGCGAATCCCGCTGTGCGGAATGTCGAACCGAATGCGACTCGCCACCTCGCCTGGACCCCCTCGGAACAATATATTGACGAGCAAGCCTGGTGGCTGGAGCAGATCGGCGCGCCCGCCGCGTGGAACATGGCGACCGGGGATGAGCGTGTGATCGTGGCCGTCATCGACAGCGGTGTCAGCCCAACGCAGCAGGACCTCGTCGGTCGGCTGGTCCCAGGCTACAACGCTATTGATGGAAGCAGCGATAGTGCGGACATCAACGGCCACGGCACGCATGTTGCCGGGATCATCGCTGCGCAGCCGAATGACGTTGGCACTGTCGGCGTAGCCATGGATGTGCGCATTATGCCGATTCGCGTACTGGACGAGTTCGGTAACATCGACGTCGCGGATGAGATCGAGGCGATCGACTGGGCCGTCGCCAACGGCGCGGACGTAATCAATCTCAGCTTTGGCTCCGATGACTATGTTCAGGCCGAGCGTGATGCGATCGTCCGTGCAACTGGGGCAGGCGTCGTCGTGATCGCGTCGGCTGGGAATGTCGCGAGCGACGTGTCGTACCCCGCGCACTACGATGAAGTCATCTCAGTTGGTTCAGTCGGCCAGGGCGGTCAACCATCGTCGTTTACATCACAAGTGACACGTGTCGATCTCGCTGCTCCTGGCGAATCGATTTTTTCAGCTGGCTGGGATTCGTTCTACGGCGACTATTGGGACGCGCGGTTCTACTCAGACGCGTCGTCGGTCTCCGGCACATCGTTTTCGACAGCCATGGTCTCAGGAGCAGCGGCGTTGCTGCGTTCGGTATCGCCCGACGCACCGGTCGAGGTTGTCCGAGGGTTGTTGACCGGCAGCGCGATACCCACCGAAGGGGTAGAGTCGTCCGCCGGAATGGGCGCAGGCCAGCTCAATATCGAGGGGGCAGTGCGGCAGGCACTATTTGGTGAAGTAGACGGCACCTGGCGACGCACCGACGGACCTGTCATTGACGGTTCTGTCAGTCGTACCTGGTTGTGGGGCCAGCAATGGCTGACCTGGGCCTACGAGACGTACGAAGAATCGGCGCACGGCAGTCGCCTGGTTTACTACTACGACAAGAGCCGTATGGAAGTGACCGATCCGCTCGACGATAGTCAGGACGCCTGGTACATCACGAACGGCTTGCTGGTGACTGAGCTGATTACCGGACGAATGCAATTTGGCGACAACGATTTTGCTGTGCGTACACCAGCCGGAGTAAATGTAGCTGGCGACGTGGACGATCCGCTGGGACCAACCTACGAGTCGTTCAGCGGACTCCTGACGATGCCTGCCTCAACCCGGGGCAACCCGAGCATCCTGACCATCGATCGCACAGGGAAAGTGAACGCAGACTCAGCTCTGGCACGCTACAACGTCACCGGAGACTTCTATGTTGAGGAGACGAATCACCGCGTTGCCAGTGTCTTCTGGGACTACCTCAATTCAACGGGCCTAGTGGCGGACGCTGAGGGCAACCTCGCGACTGGCCGACTGTTCGATCCCTGGTTCTACGCAACCGGCTATCCGGTGACGGAGCCATTCTGGTCGCGCGTTAAGGTCAACAACGAGTACGAGGATGTCCTGATCCAGTGCTTCGAGCGCCGCTGCATGACCTACACCCCGTCGAATGTACTCGGCTGGCAGGTGGAGATGGGCAATGTCGGGCTGCACTACTACACCTGGCGCTACGGTAACGTGCCGATCGTTGGCACTGGCACCGGGTCAACCGAGACTGTCATTGCCGATAGCCCCGACCGTGAACTTACGAAAACTCGCTAACCTCTACGCGGTGGTCCACACCGCGGTCCATTCCTCCAGTAGATTTCGCCAATGCGATATGCGTGATGAATGATGGGTGATGGGCGGAGTACTGGACGATTCCACTCGGTTCCTGGCTCACTCTGATCGCGGCAGTCGAACACAACTCGCTACGAAGTCCTATTGGTATGGTGGGTAATCAAACGTTATGCTTGACGGGCATTTGCACGTGATGATGTCCATGAGCGCGTGTTGGACACTGAATCCACCAAATCTTCGGTGTTATGACGTATAACGAGAACCGTCGGTCGAACGTGGTCCCGCTGCCGCCCCGGCCTCCTGAGAGGGTTTCCTGTGTTCCCATCACTTCGACTGACGCACACTGGACGCGTATCCCGTCCAGTGTCACTGCTTGTTCTCGCACTACTCCTGCTGACAGCGGGGATTGGCTTCCCAGCCTCGGCTGCTGATCCTGGCGATGAGCGGCTCGGGTCGTTTAACGGCACCCTCAAACATCCGACGCTCGATTCCACCCTGGCCGCGCTAGCGCGTGACGCAGAGCAGGGACGTGGCTCAATTGGGCGGTTCAGTCCCGATGGACTCCAGATGGATGGCGAAACGGTCGCTGTCTCCGTTCGCACCAGCATTGCTCCGGATGCCGTGGCGGCCTGGCTGCGAGCGCACGGGGTGCGCGTCGCGAACATCGGGTCGCGGACGATCGAGGCGTACCTTCCGGTCGACGAGCTTGCCGAGCTCGGCAGCGCGACTGGCGTTGCATCGGTCTCCACGCTGAAGCGTCCGGTCGCGCATGTGGTGTCCCAAGGTGTTGGGCTGCATGGCTCTCTCGGCTGGAACGCCGGCGGGTTTGGTGGGGCTGGGGTGAAGGTCGGCGTCATCGATGTCGGATTCGATGGCTTCGATCTGCTGATCGGGACCGAGCTGACGCAGCCACACATGCGCTGCTACCGCCTCGTCGGCGACCCAGGCACGAACATCTCCGATTGCGACCGAATTACCGAACACGGCACTGCTGTATCCGAGACATTGCTCGATGTCGCACCGCAGGCTGAGTTGTACATCGCCAACCCTCAGTCAAATCTCGATCTGCACAATACCGTTGAGTGGATGATGTCCGAGGGCGTCTCCGTCATCAATCATTCGGTCGGCTGGACCTGGGAGGGGCCGGGCGACGGCACCTCGGTGTATGACGATGGCATCCTCGCGGCAGTCCAGAAGGCTGTTGCAGCGGGTATCACCTGGGTCAATTCGTCGGGGAACGAAGGTGAGAGCACCTGGTCCGGTGGATTCACGGATGTCGACGACGACGGAACCATGGAGTTCGCCGAAGATGGCGGTGTCGAGCGCAACGCTGTACAGGGGTTCGCGGGGTTTGAGCTGACCTTTCAGCTGCGCTGGGACGACTCGTGGCGGAACGCGACCAACGATCTTGATCTGTATCTGGTCGATAGTGCCGGAGAGGTCATCCGCGAGAGTGCGGACGGTCAGAACGGCAGGCCCGGCGACGCGCCGTTCGAGTACTTGAGCTTCATACCACCGGTCAACAAGACGTACTTCCTCGAAGTCCGCCAGTTCGGTGGAGGCACACCGAACTGGGTGCAGCTGCAGGAGTTCAACGGCTATGCGCTCGAATATGCGTCCGCCGCTGGTAGCGTTGGCAACCCGGCCGAGAGCGGCGTCCCTGGCGTGCTGGCGGTTGGCGCGGCCAACTGGAAGACGCCTTCCACTATTGAGCGCTTCTCCAGCCGCGGCCCGACGCGCGACAATCGCATCAAGCCCGACCTCGTTGGCTTCGACTTCGCCGACACAGTGACTTATGGTCCGTCCGGTTTCTCCGGCACCAGCCAGGCGTCGCCGCACATCGCCGGTCTGGCCGCACTGGTGAAGCAACGCTTCGCGGACTACAGCCCAGCCCAGATTGCCGAGTACCTGAAGGCAAACGCCGATCGCGCAGCCTCGCCCGACAATGTCTGGGGCTGGGGGTTTGCCAGTCTGCCCGACGTCGACGCGACGATGAATCCGGTTCCGGAGATCACTCGGATCGACCCGAGCACGCTCACGTCTGGCAGTCTTTCGGTGGACATCACCGTTGACGGCAGCGGCTTCACCGAGGAATCAATCGCGCGCTTGAACGGCCAGGGCCGCCCGACGACGTTCATCTCTGCTACAGAGCTGACGGTCGCAGCTGTGATTCTCGATATTGAGACGCCGGGCCAGATCGCGATCACCGTCTTCAATCCCGGCCCCGGAGGTGGATCGTCGAACGCCGTGATGCTGACCGTCGGAGAGAGCCTCGCCATCGTTACTGACGCGTTCGAGCGTACCTGGCAGCGCACCGATAAGCCGGTCAACGATCTGATCCGCTCGCGTACCTGGATGTGGGGCCAGTCGCCTTTCACCGGCTTCGTGACCGAGGACTATATCGAGGGACCGAACGGAGAGCGCACCGTCGTCTACTACGACAAGTCGCGCATGGAAATCACCGATCCCAACTACGACCAAACGAGCATCTGGTACGTGACCAACGGACTGCTGGTGCAGGAGCTCATCACCGGCGAACGTCAGATGGGAGACGGCGAGTTCGATGAGTTCTCCCCCTCGACGGTCAACATCGCTGGCGACCTGGATGGAGAGACGGGGCCGACCTATGCCGCCCTCGGCAATTTGCTCAACACCGCCCCAGCGGAAGATAACACGATCATCAGGCAGCGGGTTGATGCGGATGGCACGGTTACGATTGATGAGGCATTGGCCGACTATGCGGTCACAGCTGATGAGCATGTGGTTCAGGATGACATCGATCATCAGGTCGCGAGCGTCTTCTGGACCTTCATGACATCGACCGATACCATCTATGAAGATGGACAGTTTATCGACGATCGGCTCTTCGAGAACCCGTTCTACGCCACCGGGTTTCCGATTACCGAGGCGTACTGGACGACGGTTCCGGTGGCTGGGATCGCGCAGGATGTTCTGGTGCAGTGCTTCGAACGACGCTGCCTGACCTGGACGCCGGAGAACGATCCAGGTTGGGAAGTTGAAGCCGGTAACGTCGGCCAGCACTATTACATCTGGCGCTACGGGACGATGCCATAGGCTGTGTATCCGCTGGTAACCCGTGACAGGATGCGCGCGCCGAAACCATGTTTATGACTATCCGATGCTCGGAATGAAGGATCCCGGACATGCAGCGTAGGACCATATCACTCGTCGCCGCGTTCGCGGCGTGTCTGCTGATCGTGTCGGTGATCCAGGTGAACGCGCTGCGTTTATCGGCCAGCGAAGCCCCAAGGCCCGCCTACACTCTGGCCGAACCGTCCTATCCTGTCGCGGGGACTGGTATCGACGCGTCACCTGACGAAAACGGCCAGCAGCAGACGTTGCGTCGCGACCTGAGTGCTTCCAACTTCCACGTGCTGCCTGCCACGCGCCAGCACCTGGTTCCGAAACCAACGACGATCTTTGGTCCAGATGATCGCCGCCAGCTCTCGCCGACGTTCGCACCCGTCTCGTGGCTCATCCTGTGGGATGCGACCCCCGCGCTGATCGCACAGTGTTCTGGCACGTTCATTGGGCCGAACGTTGTCCTCACCGCCGCGCATTGCGTTTACAACACCGCGTTCGGCGGCTGGATAACGGCTGTCGACGTTGGGCCTGGCAACGACGGCGACGACAGCCCGAACGGTTGGGAACTGGCCAGCAATGCCTGGGTGCCGCAGGACTGGATCGATGGACAGGGCTCCGGCCTACCGAACTGGGAGTGGGATTACGCGATCGTCACGCTGGAGTCGCCGGCATTGGGCAATGCCGTTGGCTGGGTCGAGATGGCATCGCTGACAACCGAAGCACTGCAATCCGGTTCCCTCAACCCCACCACGATCGGCTATCCGGGCGACAAGCCGTCGGGCACCCAGTGGGCGACCGGCCAGTCGTCGTTGAAGAATGTCATGGACGCCTTCCTGGTCAACGAGCTCGACGCATATCCTGGCCAGAGTGGATCCGGCATGTTTCGTGGTGCGGATGGCAAGCTCGTCGGCATCGTCTCCGCCGAGAGTCCGTCGTTCAACCTCGCCAATCGCGTTCGCTCGCGCATGATCGCCGACTTGAACGGTGCCTGCGCCAACCTCGACTGCTGGTTCGCCTACTCCGAGGAAATTGGCCCGGAGGCGACGCCTACTCCACAGCCGCCACCGCCGACCGCGACACCAACTGAGCCAC
>Ga0136611_10000352_pt1 | contig 29451 bp, 19 predicted proteins | sample AntDrymUQ2232306_2_FD_106645 | JGI IMG/M metagenome (GOLD analysis project Ga0136611, IMG submission 106645) | Polar desert sand microbial communities from Dry Valleys, Antarctica - metaG UQ223 (23.06) | ecosystem: Environmental > Terrestrial > Soil > Desert | place: Antarctica: Dry Valley...
CCATAGAGATTTTTCATCTCCGTAGGGTCTGTCTGAAGATCATAGAGTTCCCAGAAATTTTGGTGGTCATAAAAGCGGATCAGTTTATATCGGTTGGTGCGAATACCAAAATGTTTTAACACGCTATGTTCGCCTGGGTATTCATAGAAATGGTAGTATGCGGACTTCCTGTTACTTGCCTTAGGATTTTTGAAAAGCGGCATCATTGACCGGCCTTGTATCTCGTCGGGGATTGCTGTCCTGGCGGCGTCCAAAAATGTGGGAGCAAAATCTACATTAGAAATCAGCTGATCTGAAACAGTGCCGGGTTTAATAACTCCGGGGTACCGGATGATCAAAGGCATCCGCATCGATTCTTCATACATAAAACGTTTGTCGAACCACCCATGTTCACCCAGGTAAAAACCCTGGTCTGAAGTATACACCACAATTGTATTCTTCGTCAAATTGTTTTGGTCGAGATAATCCAGAATTTTGCCAATATTGCGATCCAGTGATAAAGTTGTGCTATAATAGTCCTTCATGTAACGCTGAAACTTCCATTCTGTCAGCGCTCTGCCGGTTAGTTTTCGTTTTAAAAAATCTTTTTCGATCTGATCATAATAAGCGTTCCATTTTTGCTTTTGTTCGGGGTTCATTCTGTCAAGGAAGGCAGAAGCAAGACTATCCGGGTCGCTTTTCATTTTAAGGTCGTAACCGATCTTCATAGTCTTCTCGACCGACATATCCTGCATTGCTGCTGCCATCCGTTTATCATAAGTATCGTAAAAATTATCGGGGAGCGGAAAGTTAACATTATCGAACTTTCCAAGATCTTGTAGATCTGGCATCCAGGTGCGATGAGGAGCTTTTTCTCCTACCACTACAAAGAAGGGTTTTGCTTGGTCGCGGTTAGTCAGCCAGCTGAGGGCAAGATCTGTGGTAATATCTGTACAATATCCTTTGATGCGGCTGGTGTCGCCTTTCATACTTATAAAAGAAGGGTTATAATATTGGCCTTGGCCGGGTAAGATATTCCAGTAGTCAAATCCCTGCGGGTACGATGAGAGATGCCATTTTCCTACCCATGCAGTCTGGAACCCTGAGCTTTGCAGCCTTTTAGGAAAGATATCCTGCGACGCATCAAATTTGTCATGATTATCTTTGAAGCCATTGATATGACTATACTTTCCGGTTAACAGAATAGCACGAGTAGGGCCGCAGATTGAATTTGCAACAAAAGCTTTATTAAAGACAGCACCCTGTTTAGCAAGTCGGTCTAAATTTGGTGTTGCACCATGTTTGGAGCCATACGCGCCGATAGATTGTACCGCATGGTCATCGGTAAGGATGACAATTATATTAGGTTTAGAACTTTGCTGAGCAAAAACGTTTAATCCTAATATCAGACTAAAAAGCAGAAATATCTCTCTTTTCATAAGACTCCTGAAAACTAAAAATTCCAGCGGACAAAAGCTTCCATTGCTTCGTATTCAGCTAAACCTAACCTGTCATAGGATTTAGCAGTTTCTCGTGTACGATCTTCTGCACGAACCCAAAACTCTCTGGCGTCGTCACCCGGGAAAACTGGCCGGTCTTTCTGTGATTGATGTTTGAAGATTGCAAACCTTTTTCGTTCAACTTCCTGGGGGGAAAGTGGCACGGCCATTTGTATCTCGTGTGTTTCGAATTCATGCCATGCACCGCGATACATCCACAACCAGCAATCTTTAACCCACGATTCGTCTTTCAAGCGATGAAGTGCCTGTATTATTATATCAAAGCAGACTTTGTGCGTACCATGAGGATCAGCGAAATCACCGGCTGCAAAAATCTGATGAGGCTTTACTTTTTGAAGTAGATCGATCGTAATTTTTATGTCGTCTTCTGAAACTGGGTTTCGTTCTGTTTTCCCGCGGTCGTAGAAGGGTAGAGCCATAAAATGAATATGATCATCTGCTAATCCTGCGAAACGAGCACCGCTTATCGCTTCCCCTTTACGTATCAGCCCTTTCAAAGTTTGAATTTCCGGTGTGTCAGCCTGATTGGGCTGTTTACTTTTCATGAACTTACGCATTGACAAATATAAATCGTCAAGGTTTTGGGTTTTGATATTAATTGCTTTGCTAAAATCGCGCGCAAATTCGACAAAACGGAGCGCATCATCATCCCAAACAGCCGTATTTCCGGATGTCTGATAAGCAACGTTTACATCGTGCCCCTGGTCAACAAGTCGAATGAAAGTGCCTCCCATAGAAATCACATCGTCGTCAGGATGTGGAGAAAATATAATTATCCTTTTTTTATCGGGATTTGCACGTTCAGGACGCTGGATGTCATCAGCGTTGGGTTTGCCTCCCGGCCAGCCGGTAATTGTGTGTTGTACCTTATTAAAAATGTCGATATTAATATTGTAAACCGGCCCCTTTTCAGTTGCTAGTTCTGCCATGCCGTTATTATTATAATCCTCTTCAGTAAGCTTTAAGATCGGCTTATCAAGATGGTTTGCAAGCCATATCACAGCTTTTTTAATCAGAGAGTCATCCCAAACACAGTCTTTAACAAGCCATGGAGTATTAAAACGAGTCAGTTCTGATGCTGCGTCCTGGTCAAGAACAAATTCTACATGTTCGGAAAGCTGCAGATATGTTGCTGGAACATCCGACGATATTTCCCCTTCAACAGCTTTTTTAATTATCGAAGCTTTTTTCCTGTTCCAGGCCATTAAAATGATTTCACGGGCTTTAAATATGGTTCCGATCCCCATAGTAATTGCCTTTGTTGGAACATTTTCTTTACCACCAAAATCGCGGGAAGCATCACGCCTGGTTAGATCAGCGAGTGTTACCAGTCGTGTGCCTGAATTAGGCGCTGACCCCGGCTCGTTAAACCCAATGTGACCTGTACGGCCTATTCCAAGAATTTGAAGATCAAGTCCGCCTAAATCAGTTATTTTTTTCTCATAATCAAGACACAGCGCGGGGATTTGTTCTATATCAAGGGTTCCATCAGGAATATGAACATTGGACATGTCAATGTCGATATGATCAAATAAATTTTCCTTCATGAAGCTGACATAACTTTGAGGAGAGGTCGGTTTCATTGGAAAATATTCATCCAGGTTAAAAGTGATGACATTTTTAAAGCTCAGCTTTTCATCTTTATGAATACGAACGAGTTCCTGGTATACTCCGATAGGAGTTACACCGGTTGCAAGCCCTAGTATAGCACTCTCGCCGTTTTTACTCTTTTTCTGAATAAGATCAGCGATTCTGCGGGCGACTTTGCGGGAAGCAATGTCAGTATTTGGATAGACGGTAACGGGAAGTTTTTCGAAACGGGTTTCTTCCAGTAAATTTAATCGAGCCATGTGGGACAGACTTTTTAGGTAAGGCGCAAATATAAAGATTTTAAACCTATGGGGCTAACCATCCACTTTCCCCATTTTATTTTGCGTTTTTATGCCGATTTATCTTAATAGCTCATTGAGCTTTAGTTTTACAAATCTTGGGGTGTCACGTAATTATTACACGATTAGTGTACCTGGTACACTAATCATTAACGCGGCTATTTGACAACTAGTTGCTCTTTTTGTAAATTAATTTGGCAAATAACCGCAAATACAGTTAGTTTTGTACCGTAAGCATCACAAATACTGCAAAAACCAGAATATTTGAATCTTTACATCATGTATAATAGTGGAAATAATATGTAAAAGCTTAAAACCATACATTTTACCTAGGAAAACAACACGTCCAGTAGTTTAATCCAACAATCAATTTATTATCAAATCGAAAATTAACTCCATTTAAATGAGAAAAATTTACTCTTCCGGATGGCCAAAACACGTTCTGGCATTCGGCGTTATGCTTTTTTTAGTTACCCTAGGTGTACAGCTTAGTGCACAAACAAGCAGGTATGTAATTAGCGGAAAAGTAACTGACGCAAAAACTAAAGAAACTTTACCTGGTGTGGCAGTGCGCGTAACTTCAACCGCTTTCGCTATGTCAACCAATGTGAACGGAGAATATTCTTTAGTAACCAGCCTGAACCCTGGTCAATACACCGTTACATTTTCCTATATAGGATACAAAACCTTAAGCAAGACAGTTCAGGTTTCGGCCGCAGGAACAGTGAATCTTGATGCAGAACTTGCTCAAGATGCAGTCGGCCTGGACGAAGTTATTATAACCGGTACTTCAGAAGGTACAACACGTCGTCAGCTAGGGAGTTATGTAGGTTCTGTAAGTGGAGATGATTTGAATAAGAATGCAGCCGGAAATGTGCTAAGTGGACTTCAAGGAAAAGTCGCAGGAGCTCAGATTTCTCAAAATCAGGGTGATCCTGCAGGTGGAATGTCTGTTCGTTTGCGTGGTATTAGTTCTATAAACTCGTCATCTGATCCATTATACATCATTGACGGAGTTATAGCGAATAACTCAACGACAAATGTTACGGATAATCAGCAGAATAGATTGGTTGATATTAACCCGGCCGATATAGAACGCGTTGAGATCCTGAATGGTGCTGCAGCTGCTGCAATCTACGGATCACGTGCAAATGCTGGTGTGGTACAGATCTTTACTAAAAGAGGTGCTTCAGGTGAACCACAAGTAAGTTTTTCTTCGACCTATATGAATAGCGAACTTCGTAAGAAGTTGCCAATAAATATGTCCCCGGTTAAATTTGGTGGACCTACAGATGGACCAGGAGCTTTAACTCAGGATATTTTAATTCTAAGTGCTACAACCACTTCTCCCGTTACCAGATATGATTACCAGGATTATATTTTTAGAACAGCTTCTGGTGTCGATAATAATATTGCTGTAAGCGGTGGAAATGATAAAACGAAATTTTATACTTCAGCAACATACTTCACTAATCAGGGTATTGTTAAGAACACAAATTACACTCGGTTTGGTTTAAGGGCAAATGTGGATCAGGTGCTTTCCAAATGGGCAACAGTTAGAGCTGGATTATCTTACTCGAATAGTGACGCAGATGAGAAACCATATGGTAACGGATTGATCGTTCCCGTAGGTATCCAATGGATTATTGCCAATTTCCACGATATTCAAAAGAGAGATGCACTTGGAAATCTTCAGGCAATTGGTGAGAGGGGTCGTGTTAACCCGGTTTCAATCATCGAAGATATCAAACAAAGATCGGCAACAAATAGGATTCTGGCGAATGCCGGCCTCAAATTATTTCCTCTTAAGGGGCTTACTGTCGACTTTAACCTGGGAATAGATAACGCCGCGTCCGCAGGAACATTGTTTATTCCGCCTTATGCCTATAACGTAAGTACTGGCGAAGGATCATGGGGTGGAGGTGCTTCGCTTGATCCCGCGCTAAATGGATATTCAAGAAAAGCTTCATCAAGTCAATATTTCTTCAACAATGACTTGAATGTAACGTATAGCTTCGATATTACAAGTAAGATCAGCTCAACAAGTCAGATTGGATATTCACAACAGTATGAGAACAGATCACGCTCGATTCTGGCAGGCAGAGGACTGGCGGCTGAAATCGAAGCCTTAAATGGCGCCAGTACAGTTCTTGCCTCAACGGATGATAGAAGTGAATATTCTGTGCTTGGTACTTTCTTTCAGCAAAATTTCAAAGTTAATAACAACTTCTTTTTAACCGGTGCGGTTCGTGTAGATGGGTCAAGTGTTTTTGGGGAAGATCAACGTAATCAGGTTTACATGAAAGGAAGCGGAAGTTATGTGCTTTCAGATACTAAGTTCTGGAAAGGCCTCGGTGTTTCCTGGTGGAATGTATTAAAAATCAGAGCCGCCTATGGCGAATCTGGTAACATGACGGGAATCGGTGCTTATGACAGGTATAATTCATATAATGTGAATTCCTATCTGGGAAAGACATTCTTCCAAACAAAAGGCCAACTAGCTAATACTAATGTTAAACCTGAGCGTCAGAATGAGTTGGAGTTTGGTACTGACCTGTATTTTCTTGACAATAGGGTTGGTTTAACAGTTAACGTTTATTCGAAAAAAGTTACTGACCTTTTACTTGAAAGACAAATTGCTCCAACCACCGGTTTCACTACTCTATTGGACAACTTTGGTTCTCTTGAAAATAAGGGCGTCGAGTTGCTTCTTCAGTTAAACCCAATCAGAAAAGCTGATTTTAACTGGAATTCAACAGTTATCTACAATAGAAACAGAAACAAAGCAACAAATGTTGGTCCTGGAGTTACTGCCTTTGCTAATAGTTCATCAGGCCCGGTATCGTTAATAAATGGTCAACCTTTAGGATTGTACTACGGTTCTTTCTTTGCCAGAGATGCTCAGGGTGAATTATTGCTTACACCAGCTGGTTTACCTCAAACGGAAAGAGGAGTTCAGAGTGATCCTCTTAATCCTGTGCCTCAGCGAAATGCTTCAGGCCAGCCAACGGGTTCTGTTTTGCGTAAAGTAATCGGCAATCCGAATCCAGACTGGAATGGCTCAATAGTTAATGAATTAAGTTATAAAAAACTGGGTTTCCGTTTTCAGCTTGACACCGAACAAGGTGGTGAAAGATGGGCAGCAGATTGGAGAACTGCACAGGGTGTTGGCGCAGGGTTAGTTGCTGAAGCTGAACAGTTAGGCAAAGTTCCACGCGGATTTGTGAGCGCAAACTATAATATTGAAGAATGGCGGTCTCAGTCAGCGAACTGGATAAAATTAAGGGAGATTGCTTTGACTTACAGTGTAGGTAAAGTAAAATATTTTAAAGACCTGACATTGACTATAGCAGGTAGAAACTTGGTATCATGGGATAATTTTGAAGCAGGTTATGACCCGGAAGTAAGTTCAGGAGGTCAAAGTTCATTAGTTAGAGGGATAGATTTCGGTGCTGTTCCAGTTCCCAGATCGTTCAATTTTGGAGTACAGGCTAAATTTTAATTAAGAAACATGAAAAAGAAATTATATATAACATATTTAGTACTAGCTGCTTTAGCTGTAAATATGTCTGGCTGTATTAAGGATTATGCAGATCCATCAAGCGCTACAGAAGAAAACGTCGCGACAAATCCTAAAGCATTGGCTGGAGTAATTACATCACTTCAATCAAGATATGCTTCAGGACGTAACAATATATACAATACCGTTACTGCAAGTGGGTTTCTTACTGGGGAATTAACCCTGTTAAACCAGGGTAATACGGCAGAATTACAGTTAAGTCTTGGTGGCAACGCTTTAGACGGTAGTAATACTGTGATGTCTGGTTTGTGGACCAATAGTAATAAGATTATTTATGAAGCTAATGTCGTTTTGACTAATTCGGCGGGTATTGCTGACAAAGCGTTCTCGAGTGGCTTGATTGGTTATGCTACAATTTTTAAGTCGCTGGCGATGGGCGATTTGGCGGCATTTTGGGAAAAAATACCTTCAGGAATTGGAGAGAATGTTACGTTCATAACCCGTCAGGAGGCTTATGTCAAAATCATTGCAGATATTGATTTAGCCTTGGCTGGTATCACTGCTAATCCGATAAGCTCAGCGTTTTACACGAATGTTCCAGCGGGTATTGATGTAGTGAATACTCTTCGTGCTTTGAAAGCACGGTATGCATTATATTCAGGTAACTTTTCGCTTGCGTTAACAACCGCAAATACTGTAGACTTAACAAAGAAGTCGGGTTTCCAGCATAACTCCACACTTAACACTAATGGAATTTTCGCAGCAGTTACCGGTACTAATAACTTATGGCAACCAGTTGGTGTTAATTTAGGTTTGCCAACAACATTAGCTCCAAATGCAGGTGACAAGCGTATTCCATTTTACCTTTCTGAAAACTTAACAGTTGCTCCTAGATATCGCATGGCAGGCTTTGCAGCAACAATAAGCTCCGAATGGCCGGTTTACCTTCCAGGAGAGATGACGCTGATTAAAGCTGAAGCTTACGCACGTCAGGCAAGTCCGGACCCTGCATTAGCACTAATTGAATTGAACAAGATCGTGACGAAAAAGCCGGCAGCTGATCCTTATGGTGTAGGCGCCGATCTTCCGCCATTGGTAGGACCGCTTACAACAGCACAGATTTTGGCAGAAGTTTTCAAACAGCGTTCTATAGAAATGTTTCTTTCCGGACAAAGACTGGAAGATTCCCGCCGTTTAGCTCGCCCTCAAACAGAGAGGAAGCGCAATTTTGTTAATTATCCTTTCCGCGAAAGAGATCAGAATCCAAATACACCGGCTGATCCAGCGTTTTAATTTAAAGTAGGTTCCCAACTTTTGTGGGGGCGATACAGATAAGGGGATAATACTGCACAAGAACGGAGCAGTTTTATCCCCTTTATAATTGGGGGCTTTCATAACGAAGCCATTGTTTAGCATCCTTTTCTTATACGCTTTTTATGAAAATGTATATTATTAGCTTATTTGCCTTTTTTATTGTCCTTGAAGGGTCACAGGCTCAAACCTTAAAAGTGATGTCTTACAATATTCACGTCGGACAGGACGCTTCCAATAGAGATCAACTTCAAAACATAGCCGATTTTATCAAATCATCAAACGTAGATATTGTAGGTCTTCAGGAAGTTGATAGCGTTTGTAACCGTTCGGGAAAGGTGGATCAAATGAAATTTTTAGCAGAAAACACAGGCATGTATTACGCTTATGCCCGTCATTTTGCATTTGATGGAGGTTCTTATGGAATTGGTATTTTGTCGAAATGCCCTATTAAAAATACTATAGATCACCGGATTATATTAACAAGTGATGGAAAGGCAGACGGGGCCACCCGAGCATTATTGACAGCAACTCTATTTTCAGGGAAGAAGGAGATTATGTTCGCAACAGTCCATATGGATTACCGTGATTCGAATTCACGTTTCGCTCAATCTCAAGAATTGGTGAGGCTCCTGGAAAAAATAACATTGCCCGTTATTTTAACCGGGGATTTTAACGCTGAGCCGGGTACTAAAGAGATTTCTAACCTGCAGTCGATTTTAACTGATACAGGAATTAACTCGGATTTTTCCTACCCTGCCCTTAAGCCGCGTAAAAAGATAGATTTTGTAATGGTGAGTAAAGGCAGCCTGGTTAGAGTTAAACGAGTTGAAGTTACACCTGTTTTATATTCGGATCATCTACCTGTAACTTCGGTATTTAAAATAAGAAAGGAATAGCTGATCCTTCATCAATACTTAAATCCTTCAAAAAGGTTTCAGTTCTACAGCAATCATAAAATTTTTGTATAGCTTTCATAGAGAAGAACTTTCGGGTCTGTAGGTTGCAGGTCGGTAATGAGATAATCGATCGTATTAATAGAGCACACTTTCATTTTTTTAACGGAGTTAAGTTTCTCTCCTATACACATAATTGCGATGCGGGCCGATGCTTTGATCATCGCTTTTTTTACCTGCAGCACTTCCCATTCGGAATCTGTTATTCCCTCATTCACGTCTATGCCGTTAGTTCCGAGGAAGCAGAGGTCGACGCCAATTTCAGAGAGGTCTCCTATCGTTTTTGAGCCCATATTTACCTGCGCGTTTTTATTGAGTGTGCCTCCAATCAGGATTACGGTCAATAGTTTTTTTTCCGAAAGCTCAAGCGCAACAACCGGACTAATTGTAAAAAAGGTGGCCTCAAGGTCATCAGGAACTAATCTGGCCATTTCTAGCATCGTGGTTCCACCTCCCGTAAGCACGGTCATTCCTTCAGAGATCAGGCTTATTGCTTTTCTCGCTACTTCTTTCTTTAATTCCTGCGCGTAGACATCTTTTTGTTCAAAAGGGAAGTGGAAAGATTTGGAAAGAGCACCGCCATGGACTTTGATGATCTTGCCACTTTCAGATAATTCATTCAAATCCCTCCTTACTGTATCTTCTGAAACCTGTAACTGTAAACTTAAGTCAGACGACAAAACCTTATTATGCAAATTAATTTGTCGTATTATAAATGCATGGCGCTCTTTTTTTAGCATTCCGGTGGTAATTATCTTCATCTATCTGTGAAATCTATCTTCCTAAAGTTGCGGTTTTTTTCGGGAATTTAAAGAAAACTTAGACTATCGGTAAGCAGTTTTGCTTATTGCGGGCGTCGAAGAAAAGAGATGAACTAAAACATTCTTCCCACAAAGAACCCCTTGCTGTTATTTGCAAGGATTTTTTATGGGTGATAGCTTAAAATATTTTATAACCCAGACTAAGATGCCATAAATTTGTTTTTTGATCGTATTTGTCGGTTTTGTTAATATTACTTATACCGGCTTCATATCTTACATCGAATGTTAATTTCGAAACGTCAACTCCAACGCCTGCCTGCAAACCAAAAGCTTGATCTTTATAACTCCTGAAATCTTTGACATCCTGGGATGCAGACGACACTGGTTCCTCATTATCCAACAGGAAGGAAACAACCGGCCCGGCCATGAAACGAACATTAAAAGCGCCCGGACCAACTTTAGTACCGATCAGTAATGGTAAGTCAAGTGTTGTAAAGTTTATTTTTTCATCACCACTATATACCTGAGCTGCAGTCGGATAAGTACTTCCTTTGCTTCCAAGGTACAACTCTGGTTGAAAATACAGACCCGCTCCGCCGAAACGTGCAAATACACCTGCCTGATAGCCAGTACGATTTTCCTCGGCAGTAACATCGGATTTTAGTTTTGAAACATTTAAGCCTGCCTTAATTCCGAAATCGAACGAAGGTAGTTGAGCTATTGCTGCCATACCCATAGTTAGGATGGTAAAAGTCAGTAAAATAATCTTTTTCATGTTTTTAAGTTTTAGTATATACGAGACCAACTCCCGTACCATAAAGACGTTCTTTTTGCAATAAAGTTGCCGAATGCCTGTAAAAATAAATCAACTTGGCATTTGTCGGGATAAAACATAATTTTGTACAAATTCAAACCATGGCAGAGATCAGTATCAGCAATTCGGAATGGGAGCGTTTAAAGCTGAAGATTAAAAGGAAATATATCCACCTGAGTGAGGAAGACCTTGCCTACAATGAAGGACAAGAAGAAGAACTGATCGTCCGTTTAATGGCAAGGGTTAAACGCAACAGAGAATACATCGTGTTTACCCTGAGAAAGGGTATGGTCCATCTGGAGACTAACAGGTTGTAATTCCTTTATTACAAACACCTTAAGAATAAGTTTTTCTGGTCCGGTCTGTACTAAACAGTAGCGCTTTTTCGTACTTTTAAGTATCACAACTGTTTGTATGAAGAATTACATAGTCTCGAAGCCGAAAAAATCAGCATTAAGTAGAAAAATCCTGATTGGTACTTTAGCAGTTTCCCTGTTTTCCTTATCATTTGTTGAGGATCTTTTTCAGGTTTCTAAGAATCTCGACATCTTTGCTTCAGTGTATAAAAACCTGAGTATAAATTATGTTGATAACGTCAATTCCTCAGAAATGATGCGAACCGGTATAGATGCAATGCTGGAGAATCTTGACCCCTATACCGAATATATTCCTGAATCTGATATTGAAGATTATAAATTGAAATATGTTAGTACCCAATATGGTGGGATTGGCGCAACAATTTCTAATCGCGATGGCAAAGTAATAGTAGCTGAGCCTTACGAAGGCTTCCCTGCGCAAAAAGCAGGCGTTCGTGCTGGCGACGAAATATTAGAAATAAATGGTGTTTCATTAAGTGGAAAAGTAAATAGTCAGGTAAGCTCAATGCTTAAAGGGTCTAAGGGAACGCCCGTAAAGATGCTAATTCTAAGACCAGGCACCGCCAGGCAATTGGAGGTAAACCTTCAGCGAGAGGAGATTAAACAGGATAATGTACCTTACTACGGAATGTTGGAAGGGAATGTCGGCTATATAAAACTCGATAAATTTCTAGAAAATTCTGCACAGGAAGTCAAGACTGCACTCGTCGATCTCAAAAAGAATGAGTTAAAAGGACTTGTACTGGATTTGAGATATAATGGTGGGGGTATTTTACAGGAGGCCGTTAAAATCGTTAATCTTTTTGTAGATAAGGGTGTGACTGTCGTGATTCAAAAAGGCAGAAATCGTGAAAAGTCAATAACTTATAATACATTTAATTCTCCTGAAGAACCTAACTTACCTTTAGTGGTGCTTGTTAACAATCGCGCGGCATCTGCTTCAGAAATCGTTGCCGGTTCGTTGCAGGACCTTGACCGGGCAGTAATCATTGGCCAGAGAAGCTTTGGCAAAGGTCTTGTTCAGCAAACATTTAATCTTCCATATAATAGCCTGGTAAAAGTGACGGTTGCCAAGTATTACACGCCTTCAGGAAGATGTATTCAGGCTCTTGATTACACTCACCGGGACAACGAAGGCAGCGTGGTTAAAGTTGCAGACTCGCTCATCACTGAATATAAAACTAAAGCCGGACGAGCTGTTTATGACGGAAGTGGCATTTACCCGGATGTTTTTGTAAAACCTGTTAAATACAATCTCATTACCCAAACACTAGCGTCGAAATATCATATTTTTGATTATGCTACACTCTACCGCAATGAACGGAATACTATTCCGGATGCAAAAAGTTTTACGCTAAGCGACGTTGAATACGCCAAATTTATTTCATACCTATCTACCCGTGACTTTAATTACAACACAAGAACTGAGAAAATTCTCAACGAACTTCGTGACGAAGCAGAAAAGGAAAGCAAAATGGCCGATATAAAGGCTGAATACGAAGCATTAAAAGCGAAAGTATCGCACAGTAAGAAAAACGATCTCACGCAATTTAAAGACGAGATCAGGAAAGTACTGGAAGCCGAAATAGTTTCCAGGTATTTCTATGAAAAGGGCAGGCTCGAACACGGATTTAAGTACGACGTCGACCTTAGTGAGTCTCTTAAGATCATCAGCAATAAAACAGTACTGGCGTCAATACTAAACGGTGAAGGAAGTTATAAGTCCATAGGAAAGCCGGGAATAGATTTTTCGGCGAATGCAAACTAGTAACTTCTTCTAATTCTTAAATCTCATTTTACATACCCCAATCCCATATTATACAACATAAACGCCCATTTATCTACCTGCTCTTCAATTACTTTTACTGTAGGTTTTCCTGCACCATGACCAGCGTTGGTTTCAATCCGTATAAGTGCAGGGCTTGCACCCTTTTGAAACTCTTGTAAACGCGCGGCAAACTTAAACGAGTGTGCCGGTACGACACGGTCATCATGATCTGCAGTAGTAATTAATGTCGCCGGATAAGATACACCTGCCTTTAATGTATGATAAGGTGAGTATTTATACAGATATTCAAACATCTCTTTCGATTCTTCGGCCGTACCGTAGTCGTATGCCCATCCCGCACCAGCTGTAAACTTGTTGTAACGAAGCATATCCAAAACACCCACTGCTGGAAGTGCCACTCTGAACAGTTCGGGTTTTTGGCTCATTACCGCCCCAACCAGTAATCCCCCGTTCGACCCGCCGGAGATTGCCAGGAACTGGCTCGACGTGTAATTATTGCTTATCAGGTATTCCGCCGCCGCTATGAAATCATCGAATACATTCTGTTTATTCATTTTGGTTCCACCCAGATGCCACTTCTCCCCATATTCGCCACCGCCGCGAAGATTTGGAACAGCATAGATTCCGCCCTGTTCCAGAAGCACAATAGTCGAAGTGCTAAAGGCTGGCGTCAGACTCACACTGAACCCACCATATCCATAAAGGAGAGTTGGATTTTTTCCATCCAACTCAATATCTTTTTTGTGGGTGATGATCATCGGAATCTTGTTGCCATCTTTTGATTGGTAAAAAACTTGTTTAGAAACATATAATGAGGGGTCGAATGAAACCCCTGATTTCTTAAATTCTAAAGACTGTCCTGTACCGATAATATACTTAAAAATTGTTGGCGGATAAATATAAGAGGTGAACGTGTAATAGAGTTCTTTCTCAGATTTTTTCGCACTAAATCCGCTCGCCGATCCTACGCCCGGAAGCGTAACTGTTCGCTCCAACCTGCCCTCCATATCATACTGCATAACAAGTGAAGTAGCATCTTTAAGATAATTCGCAAAGATTTTGCCCCCGCCTGTACTCACATTTAAAACATTTTCAGTTTCAGGGATAAGATCTTTCCAATTTTCCGGTGAAGGGTTAGAAGCATCAACCGTTACAACTCTATAATTAGGAGCATTGAGGTTTGTGAAGATGTACAATTTACTGTCGATATTATCGATTACAGAATGCTCGCTTTCAAAATTGTTTACAAGGTTCAGGATGGGACTTCCTGGCTTGGACAAATCCTGAATATAGAGTTCATTTCCAGTCGTTGATTTAGCAGCTGTTATAATCAGGAAACGATCATCCTCTGTTACATTGCCGCCAATATACCTTCTTGGTGTTTTATCGCCGCCAAATAATAACAAATCGGCCGATTGTTTTGTGCCTATCTGGTGAAAGTAAAGCTTATGAAATTGTGTTAAACCTGAAAGCTGACTTCCTTCTTTTGGCTTGTCATAGCTGCTGTAGTAAAAGCCTTCCTTCCCCTTCCACGATAATCCCGAAAATTTAACATCGTTTAGTGTATCACCTACTTTTTTAAGGTCACTGGTGTTTAATACAACTACCTTACGCCAATCTGATCCTCCTTCAGAGAGTTGGTACGCCGCCATGCTACCATCTTTGGTGAATTCAATCCCGGCCAGCGACGTGGTAGCGTCTTTCGAAAATTTGTTAGGATCTAAGAAAATCTCAGGGGTGGATTTGTCTTTCTGTCTATACAATACATATTGATTCTGCAGACCATCGTTTTTATAATAGTAGCTGTAAGAACCTTCTTTGAAAGGAGCGGTGAACTTTTCGTAGTTCCATAAGGTCTCGAGCCGTTTTTTAATGTCATCCCGGAAAGGAATCTTTGATAAATAATTTTGGGTAACCTTATTTTCAGCATCAACCCATTCTTTTGTATTTTCTGCCCGATCATCTTCCAGCCACCTATAAGGATCGTTAACAGTTATTCCAAAATAAGTATCAGAAACATCAACTTTATTTGTTTTCGGATAGTTCATTGTAGTTGGATTTGGACTTGTGTGCTGAGCTAAAAGTTTAAAAGGATTAATTAGAACAGCAATAACCATACAGATGTATTTGATTGGTTTCATGGCAATTTTCAAATTAAGTGGGTTTAAAAATAGTAAAAAAGAATAGAAATTGTTGCCCATTAGCACCCATTTAAACCCGATCGCCGCAGATAGCTTTTGCCTTAATTCTTTTGAAAATCAAGAAAGTATCCATGGCAAAGCTAACCCCCAAGAGCGGGACTACCGGAACCGATACAAAACTTGCAATGCTTTTAAAAAAGAAACAGCATTATCACGCCAGTTTCAAAACAACAATTATTTTTTTCGGTTAAAATTGTACTGCGCACTCCACTGATCCTTTGCATTAATCAAATACTCCCCAAAACAAAATTTATGTACTTTTGATCTCATGCCCGGTTCTAAAATTTACTTCGCATCTGATTTTCATCTGGGCATTCCTGACAGTCTAACGAGTCGTGAACGAGAAAATTGCATCGTTAGATGGCTGGATTTTATTAAAGCTGATGCTTCAGAGATCTTCCTGATGGGAGATGTTTTCGACTTCTGGTTCGAGTACGCAACAGTTATACCTAAAGGGTTTATTCGTTTTCAGGGTAAGCTCGCTGAACTTAGCGATTCAGGGATAAAAATCACTTTTTTCAAGGGTAACCACGATATGTGGATGTTTGATTATTTTGCTAAGGAAATGGGTATTGACATTGTTTCTGATCAATTGATACTTGAAAGGAATGGTAAGAGATTTTATCTCCACCATGGCGATGGACTGGGGCCGGGTGATGAAATGTATAAGATCTTGAAAAAAATATTCAGGAGCAAAACATGTCAGTGGCTTTTTGCTCGTCTGCACCCCAATCTTGGAGTCGGCATAGCCCAAAGATGGTCTAAAAATAGCCGTGCGCAAAACGCAAAGCTGGAGATTTTCAAAGATGTTGAAGATGAATGGCTCTATTCTCATTCGCGGGAATTGCTACAAAAAGACTATTATGACTTTCTGATTTTCGGCCACAGGCATTTACCTCTTGACCTCAGCCTTGGCAAGAGTCGATATATCAATCTTGGGGAGTGGCTTAACTTTAATTCGTATGCCGTTTTTGATGGTGACCATTTAGAATTAAAGTATTTTGAGCAAGTAATTACCTAGCTTTCGTCATAGAATTTTCCTGTTCTGCCCGGTAATAACTTATTATCTGAAAAAGCCGTATTTTTGTGAAAAATGCGCAGTATCTCTATTTCAACTACTGCAGTCCGAAACACACAATGTTAGATAAATTAGAATTAATAAAGGAGCGCTGGCACGACGTGGAGCGGGAGCTAAGTAACCCGGCTACCATGAGCGACATGAAGCGGTTTGCCCAGCTCAATAAAGAATATAAAGACCTTACGAAAATTGTAGAGGAGTATAAAATCTACAGTCTTGTAGTAAGCAATATTGAAGCTAATAAAAGCCTGCTTTCCACCGAAAAGGACGAAGAGCTTCGTGAAATGGCAAAAATGGAGCTGGAAGAGCTGGTTCCTCAACAGGAAGAATTGGAAGAGAAGATTCGCATGATGCTCATCCCGCAAGATCCGGAAGATGGTAAAAATGCCATTGTGGAAATTCGTGGGGGAACCGGTGGCGATGAAGCAGCTCTTTTCGCAGGCGATCTTTACAGGATGTATACCCGTTTTTGTGAGCGAAAAGGCTGGAGAATGGAAGTAGTGGATGTTACCGAAGGCACAGCTGGGGGATATAAAGAAGTTGTTTTTAATGTGAATGGGGAAGATGCTTATGGTCAATTAAAATATGAGTCGGGAGTGCATCGTGTACAGCGTGTGCCTGATACGGAGACAGCTGGCCGGGTGCATACCTCAGCAGCGTCTGTGGTAGTTTTGCCGGAGGCGGATGAATTTGATGTGCAGATCAGTATGAATGATGTGCGGAAAGATTTGTTCTGTTCTTCAGGACCAGGCGGGCAGTCGGTAAACACAACGTATTCTGCTGTACGTTTAACCCACCTCCCGACAGGTATTGTCGCTCAATGTCAGGATCAGAAATCGCAGCTCAAAAATTTCGATAAAGCATTTGCAGTTTTAAGAAGTCGTGTGTACGAACTTGAGCATGCAAAGATGCTGGAAGAAACTTCAAAAAAGCGCAAGACAATGGTAGCAACAGGCGACCGTTCAGCCAAGATCCGGACTTATAATTATCCTCAGGGTAGAGTTACAGAACACCGAATCGGTTTGACAATCTATAATCTCCCTAATGTTATGAACGGCGACATTCAGGAAGTTATCGACCAATTACAGCTCGCCGAGAATGCCGAAAAGATGAAAGAAGGATCATTCGCCTGATTTACGAACGAAAAACTCCGTAATTCTATTCGTTCGATCCATTGTTTTTAATTGAATATTAGGAGGTTAAGTGGCCCTAACAAATTAGGCTTTTTATTATTTGCACTATAAGGGTTATTGCCGTATATTTGCCTCACTTTTAAGAAAAACGATCGCAAAAGTAGTTCTAATAATGATTCCGTAGCTCAGCTGGTAGAGCATTACACTTTTAATGTAGTGGTCCTGGGTTCGAATCCCAGCGGGATCACAGAAATAAATTGTATCTTTCCTGAGCTTATCAGGGATTAGCCGTAGGGCAGATATAGCGAAAGCAAACGGACCGGTAGTTCAGTTGGTTAGAATGCCGCCCTGTCACGGCGGAGGTCGCGGGTTCGAGTCCCGTCCGGTCCGCTTTTTTAATGTTAAATGACACAAAAACCCTCAAATGATATGATTTGAGGGTTTTTTGTTTTCAGAGCATATCCAAACATTCAATTTTTCGCATACAATCCCGATTTCATGCCTGAATCGTTGATTTATTTATGGGGATTTTAGGATGCTATTAGGGGAATGCTGACGTGAAATCCATTGTCATACAGATTACGAATTTTAATATAATTAATTAGGATGTCCTTAATTCCAGACTATGCTATCTCGGATTTAGGTCATTGGTTTTTTTAGACAAAAAAAATCCCGTGGGGACGGGATTCTTCTTTGTTGTTTAACTTTTAACTGAGGAAAAAGAACGATCTTATGGTTTAGAGGAATAAGATACATTAGTAAATACAAAAAGTCTGCCAATCTCGAAAATGCAAGTTTAGAATAGAGGCGATTAAAAATCAAGGCAGCGTTAGATGACAACGCATTTAATAAATCATCGGAATTTATCATGGACGGCCGGTAAATATTGCAATTCCTTAGTGTAGGTTCTGCGCTTTATTTTACGATATTGCTTATTGATTCAAATACTGAAATCATTTTAACAGATGACGAATTTTATATTAAAACAAACAATCGGACTACATACGCAACTCAATTAATCGTTAAAGCATGAAAAAAATGACCAATTACCGCTGGACGATATGTTCTCTGGTATTTTTTGCTACCACTATTAATTATCTTGACCGACAGGTTATCAGTCTGTTGAAACCTGTTCTTGAAAAGGAATTTCAATGGACCGAATCTGATTATGCTAATATAGTGGCATCATTCCAACTCGCATATGCGCTTGGTATGGTGGGAATTGGGAGTGTGATAGATAGAATAGGAAGCAAACTGGGCTATGCAATTTCTTTGTTCTTATGGAGCATTGCTTCTGTGATGCATGCATTTGCAACTTCTACATTCGGTTTTGGTATTTTCAGAGCATTTTTAGGAGTAACAGAGGCAGGTAATTTTCCAGCTGCTATTAAAGTTGTTGCGGAATGGTTCCCTAAAAAAGAGAGAGCGCTTGCGACGGGTATTTTCAATTGCGGCACTAACATAGGCGCTGTTATTGCCCCCCTCGTAGTTCCATGGCTAGCGGTAGCTTATGGCTGGCAAATGGCCTTTATAGCAACGGGCGCGGTCGGCTTTTTATGGCTGGCCTTTTGGTTTGTAATGTATGAGCTACCAGCTAAGCATAAGCGTGTTTCAGAGGCCGAATTAGCATACATCCACAGCGATCCTGATATGGACCAAACTGCCTCGGAGGAAAAGAAGCCTGTGATTCCATGGACTAAATTATTGACCTATAGGCAGACTTGGGCGTTTGCAGTGGGAAAGTTTTTGTCGGACGGTGTATGGTGGTTTTTTCTGTTTTGGCTGCCGGCTTTCCTTATCGCTGAATATGGCTTGGTTGGAATGGAAGTGAGTGTTCCGGTTGCAGTAGTATATATGATGGCTGGAGTCGGAAGTATTTTAGGCGGCTGGCTCCCGATGTGGTTTGTTAAAAGTAAGGGATGGAGTATGGTGCGGGCCAGAAAAACTTCGATGCTTATTTATGCGATATTCCCCGCACTTGTCATGTTTTCTCAGGAAGCAGGTTCCTATAATATGTGGTACGCGGTAATAATTATAGGAATTGCAGCTTCGGCGCACCAGGCCTGGTCAGCAAATATTTTTACAACTGTTTCAGATATGTTTCCCAAGAGCTCAATTGGTGCTGTAATAGGCATCGGCGGAATGTTCGGCGGTTTCGGGGCAATTCTGATTGCGAAAACTGCGGGGATGCTGTTGGATCATTACAGGTCATTAGGCCAGGTCGAAACAGGATATTATATTCTGTTTCTGTATTGCGGAACAGCATATCTTATTGCATGGTTCCTAATGTTCCGTGTTCTGGTGCCAAGAATGACACCGATTGATGATCTGTGAAATAAGGATCTTTTTGCGTTAATTTGAGAATAGAAAACAGACAGTGTGTTAAGGAATTTAGTTAATTCTAACAGCTGGTAATGCCTGGCTCAAGTGATAATCAATAAATCAATATCACGGCATTCGCCGGGTAAAATAAATTTGTTATGAGTAATAAGTCAAAGTCACGTAGGGATTTTATTAAAAAGACTGTAACCGGCGCCGCAGCTTTATCCTTTGGGGGTATTTTACCGGGGTTTAATGCCAGTAGTTATGCCCGTATTATGGGCGCAAATGAACGTATTAAGATTGCCGTAATGGGGGTTAATTCCCGGGGCCTGGCACTTTCCAACAACCTTGCTGCACAGAAAAACTTCGATGTATATAATATATGCGATGTGGATAGTCGTGCTGCACAAGTTTGTATTGACAGCGTCCGGAAGATCCAGGACACAAGTCCCAAAGCTGTGCCTGATTTTAGAAAAGCTTTGGAAGACAAAGACGTGGATGCGTTGGTTGTAGCCGCTCCCGACCATTGGCATGCGCCAGCAGCCTTACTTGCTTCGGCCGCAGGTAAACATGTCTATCTGGAAAAGCCATGTAGTCACAACCCTCATGAAGGAGAGATGTTAGTAGCTGCAGCTGCAAAGTACAAGAATGTCATACAAATGGGTAACCAGCGCCGATCCTGGCCAAATGTTGTCAAAGGAATTGAAGAGCTTCATGCAGGTGTAATTGGCCGGCCGTATTTTGCCAAAACCTGGTATACAAATAACCGCCCATCAATAGGAATTGGGAAAGTTGTTCCTGTACCAGCCTGGTTGGATTATGACTTGTGGCAGGGACCTGCGCCAAGAATGGATTATAAGGATAATCTTATTCATTATAACTGGCATTGGCATTGGCATTGGGGAACAGGCGAAGCTTTGAATAATGGTACTCATATGGTAGACCTTGCCCGTTGGGGGCTGGGGGTTGACTATCCGACTAAAGTAAGCTCTGCAGGTGGACGTTATCGTTATCAGGATGATTGGGAAACTCCAGACACACAGGTAATAACCATGGAATTTGCCAATAAAGCTACGATCGCATGGGAGGGCCGAAGCTGTAACCCACATCAGATTGAAGGAGATAGTGTTGGAGTAATATTTTATGGCGAGAATGGTTCACTTGTTATAACCGGAGGCAATTCTTACACGATATACGATACTAAAAATAAGATTGTTAAACAGGTTAAGGCAACTTCCGTGGTGAACACCAGCAGCCTAACCAGTCCGTCTCAGCAACTGGACGCATTTCATCTCCAAAATTTTTATGATGGAATAAAAAATGGAAAAGCTTTAAACGCTGATATTGTAAGCGGTCATAAAAGTACCTTACTGGTTCAGCTTGGAAATATAGCGCAGCGGTCGGGTAAAACGTTGAATATCGATCCAACTAATGGCCATATCAAAAATGATAAGGATGCGATGAAATTTTGGAAGCGGGAGTATCAGAAAGGTTGGGAGCCGAAGGTGTAAATAGGTCATTCGGTTCGTAATGTTTTCAATGTTTTTTCTACCCTTCAAAAATGTAGGTTTTTTGCGGATTGAAAATTTGCGAAATTCTGGAAGGGATAAAATAGTATCAAGATATGTTTCCGATCGATTTTTGTTATTTTTTCGGAAAGGTGCTGCTTTGTTCTTCGTTTACGGCAATCGCGCTTTACGCTTTAGCTTGCCGATAACATTCAAGGCATAAAGAAAATCGCATTCGGCAAGGCTGTCGCTTCAATCGCGTTTATGATGAACGGTCAGTGTTCATGGCAAAACCTAAACGCTCGGCTGGCGGAGAAAATATGTCATGGTGCACTAACAAACAAACCTTTTTTGCGGTAATAAGCCATGGAAAGCTTAATCATCCTATTATAAGTTTTTAGGCCACCCGGCTGTTTATTGGCTTTCAAATAATTATCGTAAAATATGCTGCTTAATCGGGCGGCGCCACCCTGGTATTTTGTCCAGTATTCTCGCTCAGTTTCCAGATCGTTAATTACTGCTGGTGAAATCTTTTCTTTCATTTGTTTAAAGGAAGTGCTATCTGTCCTCCATACCTCGTTCATGAATTCCTGAGCAGCGAGATAGTAAGCAGAGTATTTTAACAGCTTATTTTCTGAAGACTTTCCCGCGATAAATCCTGCAAAATTAGCTTCGTCTTCGGCACCAAATCCCATCTGATGGGCCATTTCGTGACATGCGACAAAGGGTTGGGTAAAAATAGGCATCAGGCTATTGAATTGTGCTTCGCCTGTAAATGGATTATAATATCCGGCTGTGCCCAGGTAATTTAAAATCGGACTTAAAAGGCTTACTTTTGCCATTGGTTTGATTGCAAACTGTGGCGGATCGAAAGATGATAGCGCGCTAATCGCTTTAACTGCCGGATCTAATATTTGCTGGTCCGAAACGTTTAAATCCGAAGGCTTTAGTGCGGACCGGCTTACATTGGCAGAGTCAATGAGCATAGAGGTAACTGTAACGAGTTGAGTTAAAGTGTATTCGTAATTCTGGAGTCTCAATCGCTCAATCGCCGGCTGCCTGAAATAGTTTAGAGCCCAAAGCATATAGAATGCAGCAATTGCGATCTCCAGCTTCAAAATAAACCCTAAAAATAGAATACCCGCTCTGCGAAAATGTTTGCGTATCAATAGCCTGATAAGCTGGAAGAACCCAATCGTAAGTAGAATAATAATTACAGTGTACAAAATATCTCCGACACTAAATGGAAGGTAATTAAACACGAATTGGAATCCTTTTCGGATGAAGGTGTACAATCCGTTTGAGTAATATCTTTCAACAAATTCAGGATTGCGTTTCAAGCTAAATATCAGAACCAGCAAGAAAAACATGACGGTTACGGCAGTTAACCTTGGTTTTGATCCCAGAATTTTATTTTCCCCTACCATCTGATTTATCATCTGTATCCCATCGCCTGCAGATTGAATAACTCTGCATACCTTCCGCCCTTTGTTAGTAATTCTTCGTGGCTACCTATTTCAATAAGTTCACCTTTGTCGAGCACAAGAATACGGTCGGCCATACGCACTGTTGAGAAACGGTGTGATATCAAAACTGCTGATTTTCCTTTTGTAAGTTCCGAAAAGCGTTCAAATACTTCATACTCAGCCCTTGCATCCAACGCTGCCGTCGGCTCATCAAGGATCATTAACTGAGTATCTTTCATGTATGCTCGGGCAAGGGCCACTTTTTGCCATTCGCCACCCGATAGTTCCACACCATCTGCAAAGCGTTTCCCCAGCATTTGATCGTAATGATCAGGTAAACGTTTGGCCAGCATATCTGCAAGGCTCTTTTGGGCAGCTATTTTAATTAGTTCTCGATTATCTTTTTCCAGAATATTCCCGGCGGCAATATTTTGGGCGAACGTCATTTGATATTTTAAAAAATCCTGGAAAATAATACCCATGTTTTTTCGCAGATCGAAAAGGTCATAATTTTTAAGGTCGATTCCGTCAAGAAGTATCCTCCCTTCCGTTGGGTCATACAAACGTGCCAGTAACTTCACCAGCGTAGATTTGCCCGCTCCATTTTCTCCAACTAATGCAAGTTTCTCGCCGAGGTGTAACGTAAAGCTTAAATGCCGGTTGGCCCACAATTCAGAATTCACGTAACGAAATCCAACATTTTCAAAGGTAAAGCCAGTTTTTAATGGAACGGGGAATGGCAGTGAACCCTCGACCGGAACAATCCTGGGCTGTATTTCGAAAAACTCGAAGAAATCGTTAAGATATATTGCTCCCTGAGAGATACCCGTAAACCTGGTTAAAATTCCTTCTAAAAGCGACCTCATTTGCCTGAAAGAGCCTGCAAGGAAGGTTAATTCGCCTATGCTCACTTTACCTTCAATTGTTCTTAAAATAATGATAACATAGGCAAGGTAATAACCGGCACTGCCTAGCACAGAGAAAAATGCACCCCAGCCTGCCCGGCCTATCACTAACTTCCGATTATCATTATAAAATTTTCCCGACAGAGTTTTGAATCGGTCAGTTATGAAACCAGACAGGTTAAATATCTTCACTTCTTTGGCGGTTTCATCACTCGCGCCCAGAAATCGAATGTAATCTAACTCCCTTCGCTCCGGAGTCTGGCCACGGGTGAGAGCATAGCTTTTATCATTAAAATAAGACTCTCCCAGGAAAGAAGGGATTATCGCAACAAATAGCAAAAGTATAAGCCATGGATTGAAAGCAATTAGACCGCCAGCAAGAAAGAGCATTGTAATAATATCCTGGATCTGGCTCATCACCTGCGATAAAAGCATTGTCCTTCCAATCGTTTGTTGTCTGGCACGCTCCATCCTATCGTAAAAAATTGAATCTTCAAATTGGTCAAGGTCAAGTAATGCTGCATGCTCCATGATCCGTACCGAAGTGTAATTGGAGAACAAGTCGCCTAACAAGCTATCAATCAACGTTATAGTTCTGTTTAGCACGTCCATTGCTATTGCTAGCCCGAATTCAATTACAACAAGCAGCCAGACATGATCCGTGGCGACACCAGAAGCTCCATTGCTTATCATCACTACTTCATCGATAATCAGCTTTCCAATATAAAGCATAGCGAGGGGAAGCGTAGACCTGATAAGCCGCAGGAATGCACTCCCAAGCGTCAATCCTCGGTTAGTTTGCCATACAAGTTTAAGAAATGCCGGTAAGTTTGAAAGCGCCGATAAGCGATCCTTTAAGGTTAAAGTATCAGCAGAAATTGAGTTTTTGGGTTTTCTCTCGAACCGGTTTTTTTCACTCATTGCCACAAAATTAGATAATTTGTTTTAAATACAATTTCGGTTGATTTTCATTTTTACAATAAGATTTTTTAACTAATTGCAGATCTCTGACATTCAAAAAGATTTTACGTCATATTGAAAAGCTTTACTATATTCATGTCAATTAACGGAGAATTGCTAAGGTTATATTAGTTCTGAGAAAAATGATAGTTATAAAGAATTACGCTGAATTCGAAGCTTATCTTAACAAAGATCTGGGGACCTCTCCTTATCATAAAATTGATCAGAAACAAATCAATCAGTTTGCCGATGCAACTCTTGATCATCAATGGATCCATACGGATCCTGCCAAAGCTGAAAATGAAGGTTCTTTTAAAGCTACCATTGCTCATGGTTATCTCACACTTTCTCTAATTCCATATTTATGGAAAAAGATAGTTGACATACAAAACCTAAAGATGGAAATCAATTATGGCATCGAGGAACTTAGGTTTGGTCAGGCTGTTCTAGTAGATAGTGAGGTACGTTTAAATGTTAAACTTTCAGCTATTGTCAATCTGCGTGGCATTACAAAAGCTACCATCGGTGTTGAACTAGAAATAAAGGATCAAAAAAAACCGGCATTTTCCGGGCAGGTAGTATTTCTATACCATTTCATTGAATAACTCAACGGGAGCCCTGAGCCTCGATTATTTGTTTTAGCTCAATTGCCTGCATCACACCAGACTGTCGCCACTTAACTTCTCCATTTTTAAAAAGTATTAAGGTAGGAACACTTTGTACATTGTACTGACGTGCAATCTTAGGATTTTTATCAATATCAATTTTAAGGATTTTGGCCTGGTCACCCACCATAGCCTTTAATTGCTGTAAAATGGGGGCCATAATCTTACAAGGACCACACCATTCGGCAGAAAAATCTACCAGCACTGGCTGTTCCGATTTTAAAATATCACTAAATGCAGACATAAGTTCCGTTTATAATTTATGATGAAGAATTGCGTTCGATAAAATCTCAGATATTGCTTATTTTTAACACTTTTATGGGGTAAACCACGTATATACACCATACGTTTACCTAACTGTTTAAAAGGCATATTGTTTACTTTCGAAATTTTTATCTGCAGCAAATGAATTCCCAAGTTGATCAATTAGTTAATATCATTTCAGCCACTCCAACAGCAATAGCTGTTGTGGATATGGAAATGAGATATATTGCTGCTTCTCAACAATGGATTGACGACTATAATCTGCAAGGTAAAACACTGATTGGCGTATCGCATTATGATCTTTTCCCGGAAATAGGGGTTGAATGGAAAGCTATTCATGCTGAATGCCTTAAAGGGAAAGCCCAAAAGAATCCGCGAGATCAATTCGTCAGGCTGGATGGGGAAGTACAATGGTTAAGTTGGGAGATTCGTCCCTGGATGGATGATGAGCGAAATATCTGTGGTATGATCATGTACTCTGAAGATATTACTGAGCGGATCCTGGATGAAACTCGATTAAAAAGAAACCTTGACCTGTTTTATGAAACTAATGAGGCTGCGCGCATAGGTTCCTGGGAATATGATATTCCTACGGAGACCGTTTATTGGTCTCCAATGGTTCGGCATATTTTCGGAGTGACTGAAGACTTTATTCCAGATCTTGCCCGAATTAGAAGTTTTTTGAAGAGTGAATCCGACCGGCTTGTTATGGATAGGTCTATGGATGAAGCTATCAACAGTAAGCAGACTTTTGACATTGATCAGGAAATAATCACCGCTAAGGGAAACAGCTTATGGATAAAGGTACGTGGAAACCCTCATTTCAAAGACAAAAAGTGTACACGGGTTTCAGGTACGGTTCAGGATATTCAGGAGTTGAAAATGCACAGCATTTTACTGAAGGACAGCGAAGAGAAGTATAAATCAATTCTTGAAAACTCAATAAACGCGCATTTCTTAATACAGCCGGACGGTTATATTCTGGAAGCTAACAAGGCTGCCCTGGATATGTTTGGCTATACTATCGATGAGATGCGGGATCTGGGGCGGAAAGGAATTATGGATACATCTGACCCTAATCTGGAAGTGTATATCAAAAAGCGGGTGCAAACTGGATTCGCCAGCGCAGAGCTCACGGGAATCCGGAAAAATGGAGAACATTTCCCTCATGAAGCATCTTCGGTTTCCTTTGTGGACTCAAACGGTATACAGCGAACTAGTGTATCAATGGTTGATATTACAGAACGGAAAAAGGCTGAAGAGAATCTGCGTTTAAGCGAGGCAGAATTCCGTGCTGCTTTTGAATATTCCGCGTTGGGAATGTCCCTGATGGGTATCGACGGCAAGTGGATACGGGTAAACGAGAGTTTCTGTCGGATTTTGGGTTATACTAATCGAGAGCTGATGGCGCGCAATTTAGCTGAAATAACTCATCCTGAAGATCGTGATAAGGATCTGCCTTTAATGGAGGAAGTGTTAAAGGGATCCAAAAGATCTTATCATCTTGAAAAGCGCTTTATTCACAAAAACGGAGCAGTTATTTGGGTTCATCAGGCAAGCTCTGTTGTTCATGATATGGAATATAAAGTCTCCCATTGGACCGTTCAGATTCAGGACATTACAGAACAGAAAAATATCGAAAGTACGCTAAGAGAAGAGCGAGAGCTTTTACGTACGCTTATCGATAACATACCAACAGGTATATTTATTAAAGACCTGCAATCGCGAAAAGTACTCGTTAATAAAGCGGAATGTGAATTTATGGGTGTAACCGATTCTTCTGAAATCTTGGGTAAAAATGATTTTGAGCTTTTTCCTTTAGATTTTGCCCGGATAACTATTGCAGAAGACCAGGATGTTTATAAGACCGGAAAACCGATCGTGAACCGGGAGAAAGTTGTTACCTGGATTGACGGTAGTACCCGATGCCTGTTAAGCTCTAAAATACCTTTGTATGATAGCGGAAAAATCTCGGGCTTACTGGGGATTACTTATGATATTACAAAGATCAAAGAGGCAGAAAGCGCATTATTTGAAAGCGAGCAAAAATATCGCAGAATATTTGAGAACATTCAGGATGTGTTCTATCAAACTGATCAGGCAGGTGTTGTTACAGAGATCAGCCCTTCAATAGAAAAGCATTCAGGCTATGCCCGGGCGGAAGTAATAGGTAAGCCAGTAACAGATTTTTATTACAATATAGAGGATAGAGAACAATTAGTTGAGACAATCAGGACAAACAGAATAGTTAGCGACTTTGAGGTGCGTCTGAAAACGAAGGCCGGACAAAAAAGGTTTTCCTCGGTAAATGCCCAGTTGATTTTCCGAAATGGGGGCGTTATTGGCACGGAGGGAAGCATGCGTGATGTTACCGAGAGAAAGCTTCAGCAGGATTCTCTTAAATCGCTCAACAACGACCTTAATACGCTTAATGATCAGAAAAATAAATTGCTTTCGGTTATTGCTCACGACTTAAGAAACCCGATTTCAGGATGTGTGGGACTGCTTGAGGTTGTATTTATGGACATTGAGAATACCAGCAAGGACGAGCTGATAGAGTACATGGGAATGATGCAGAAGGGAATCCTCAATGCCCATGAATTGCTTGAGGATCTTCTGGAATGGGCAAGGATTCAGTTTCACTCTGTCGACTTTATTCCTTCTTTGATTCCTGATATTGCAAGCGATACCAGGCACACACTCAAAAAATTGGCGCCCATAGCAGACTCAAAACAAATCGAGTTAACGCAGGAAATAGAAGAAGGAATGTCTATTATGGCGGATAAACATATGCTTGCTTCAATTATCCGGAATCTTGTTACAAACGCGATTAAGTTTACCAATAAAGATGGTAAGGTAGTAGTTTCTGCTAAGCGACAAGGCGACGGTTACCTTTTCTCAGTCTCGGATAACGGGGTCGGTATTCCTGAACAGGTCATTGGAAAATTATTTAGCGATGGGACAGGATTCACCTCATACGGTACGCTAGGAGAGAAAGGTACAGGCATGGGCCTTGGATTATGCCTTAGTTTTGTTGAAAAGCATGGTGGCAAAATTTGGGTTGAAAGTACTCAGGGGAAGGGAAGTACTTTTTATTTTAATATTCCTAATCAGGAGAAACTTAATTCTTAGAGCCAGGAATCAAGATTCCAGAGGCAACATCTTTTGCTTATGAAAACGGCACGTCCTGATAAATGGATTACGGTTCATCTCTTTCAAGTAAAATACTAATCTTTATGCTTTCATTTTTGTTTCCTTAATTTTTAATCTTTTCTCCACGAATGGCTACTTCCCGTAAAGCTGCGATGAGTTTCATCTTTATTACTTTATTAATTGATGTAACGGGACTGGGTTTAATCATTCCTGTATTTCCGCAATTAATAAAGCAATTAACCAATGGAAATATCAGTGAAGCTTCTCAATGGAGTGGATGGCTAACTTTTGCTTATGCCATTATGCAATTTGTGTGCGCTCCAATTATTGGGAATTTGAGCGATAAATACGGAAGAAGGCCTGTGCTATTATTGTCATTATTCGGATTCGGAATAGATTATATTTTTCTTTCCCTAGCGCCAAGCATTTGGTGGCTATTTTTAGGAAGAATAATCGCTGGTGTATTTGGCGCGAGTTTCACTACGGCAACTGCTTACATTGCGGATATCAGTACCGATAACAATCGGGCGCAAAATTTTGGGATGATCGGGGCAGCCTTTGGTCTTGGATTCATCATTGGGCCTGGTATAGGTGGATTGTTGGGTGAGCTTGGACCAAGAGTGCCTTTTGTGGCTGCAGCTGGCTTGACATTTTTAAATGTCATTTACGGTTATTTCGTTTTGCCAGAGTCTCTAAGCAAGGAGAATCGCCGGTCTTTTGATTGGAAGCGGGCCAATCCTATGGGATCACTGCTGCAATTGAAAAAGTATAAAGGAGTAGGTGGCTTGATTGTTTCCCTTGTATTTGTTTACATTTCCGCCCATGCAGTTCAAAGCACCTGGACATTTTTTAATATAGAAAAATTTCAATGGAGTAATTC
>Ga0136611_10000353_pt1 | contig 29436 bp, 27 predicted proteins | sample AntDrymUQ2232306_2_FD_106645 | JGI IMG/M metagenome (GOLD analysis project Ga0136611, IMG submission 106645) | Polar desert sand microbial communities from Dry Valleys, Antarctica - metaG UQ223 (23.06) | ecosystem: Environmental > Terrestrial > Soil > Desert | place: Antarctica: Dry Valley...
ATCGCGTTGGCCGGACCAATCAGGCGCTCGGCATCCGGCGTCTGCGCCCGCAGCCAGCGCCGCCAGTGGCCGTGCTGCTCGTCGGCGTGACCGATGGTCAGGCGTACGTCCTCGAAACCGTAGTAGGGCAGACGCAACTCGAACGCTTGATCCTCGTCCCAGCGCTTCCACACCTCCTGCCCGTACACCCCCGGGTATGGCCGCGCCGATTCGTACGCGCGGCGCGCCTCGCCAGCTGGCCAGGCCGCCGCGACGTCGGTGATGTTTTGAAGATGGGCCTTGCCGACGAGGCCGGTGCGGTAGCCCGCCTGGCGCAGCAGGTCGACAAAGGTGGTTTCCCCGAAAGAAAGCTCGCGGCCGTTCATCGCCACGCCGTGCGCGCTCGGCATGCGGGCCGTCATCAGCGAGGCGCGATTCGGCTGGCACATCGGGGTGGCAACGTGGAAATTGTCGAAAACGCAGGCCTCACGGGCGATGCTGTCGATGTGCCGCGTCGCCAGCACCGGATTGCCGTAGCAGCCCAGGTGGTCGGCGCGATGCTGGTCAGTGACGAACAGCAGGAAGTTCGGACGCTTCATGGCCGGCGCGCTCCTCAGTCCGCCTTGATGCCCAGTTCACGCGCGATCGCGCCATAACGCTCGAAATCGACTTTGGCAAATTCCGAGAGCACCTGCGCCTTACCACCGACGACCTCCAGGCCGGCCGCGCCCATGCGCTCGCGCACGTCCGGCAGCCGCAGGACTTCGTTGACGTCCTGGTTGAGCTGGACCATGACGGCGGGCGGCGTGCCAGCCGGCGCGAACAGCCCGTACCAGGCATTGACCTCGACGCCCCTGACGCCGCCTTCGGCGAGTGTCGGCACGTTGGGCAGCAGCTTGCTCCGGCTTTTCTCGGCCACCGCCACCGGCACCAGTTTGCCGGCCTTGAGCTGGCCGGTCACTCCGCCGAGCGCGACGAAGAGCAGCGGCACTTCGCCACCCATCGCCGCCACCACCGACGGCGCCACGCCGCGATAAGGCACGTGGAGCAGCTTCGCTCCGGCGGCGCTGCCCAGCATCACGCCGGCGAAGTGCATCGGCGAGCCGTTGCCAGCGCTGCCATAGGCCAGTTCGGGCTGCTTGCGGATCGCCGCCAGAAGCTGCTCGGTATTCTGGATGCCGGCCTGAGGGTTCGCCGCCAGCAGCATCGGCGTCGTGGCGACAGTGACAATGGGCGCCAGGTCCTTGAGCACGTCGAGGCCGCCGCCTGCGCCCCTGGGCAGCACGTGTGGCGAAATCACCAGCGTGTTCGGCGCCAGCAGCAAGGTGTTGCCGTCGGCCGGGGCACGGGCCACGAACGACGCGCCGCTCAGGCCGCCGACGCCGGGCTTGTTGTCGACGATCACCGGCTGGCCGATGCGGAGCGCCAGCTTCTCGGCGATGGTGCGCGCCGCCAAATCGGGGCCGGCGCCCGCCGGGAACGGCACCACGATGGTGACAGTCCTGCCGCTGGCGGACTGGGCCATCACAAGCGGCGTCGCCAGGGCGAGCCCCAACAGCGCGACGATACCGCCGGCCAGACGAAGAGTGCGGGAAGGAAGGATCGATTGCATGGGAATCTCCGGTGAGTTGAATCAAGCAGTCCAGGCGTCGTAGCCGTAGACCCAGTCGGCGTTGCCACCGTCGCGCAGCCAGTTGTTGCCACGCGAGCCGATCTGGATTTTGCTGGTGCGCGCCAAGCGGGCGGCGTCGTAGCGCGCTAGCGCGTCGGCAATCGACGCGCCGTCGGTCGCGCCGCTCAGGCAGCGGGCCAGCACCACGCCGTCCTCGATCGCCATCCCCGCGCCCTGGGCCATGAAAGGCATCATCGGATGGCAGGCGTCGCCGAGCAGCGTGACGCGGCCTTTCGACCATTGCGGCAAAGGGTCGCGTTCGTAAAGCGCGGTTTTCAGCACCTCGTCGCAGGCGTCCAGCAAGGCCCGCGCGTCCGGATGGAAATCTGCATAAAAGCCGCGCAGTTCCTCGACGCTGCCCGGCGTCGTCCATGATTCGAGATGCCAGCTTTCCTGCGCGGTCGTGGCGAAGATGAAAATGTCGCGGCCCTGGTTGAGCGGAAACGTGACGATCTGGCTCTCCGGGTTCGGCCCCCACCATTTGGTGAAGGCCTGCAGGTTCGGCACGCCGGCGACGCGTTCGGCCGGAACGACCGCGCGGAATGCGACGACGCCGGTAAAGCGCGGGTGTTCCGCGCCGAACATCGCGGTGCGCACCGCCGAGTGGATGCCGTCGGCGCCGATCAGCACATCGACCCGATCGGTAGTGCCATCGGTGAAGCTCACCTCGACGCCGTCGCCACCGGCTGCAACTGCATGCAGGCGTTTGCCGAACCGCACCTGCTCCGCCGGAAACAGGCCGCTCAGCGCCGCGAGCAAATCGGCGCGGTGGATCGTCAGCTGCGGTGCGCCGTACTTTCGTTCGGCCTCGTCGCCCATTTCGAGACGCGAGGTTTCCTCACCGCTGTCCCAACTGCGGCTGATGCGGTGCGTCGGCCGCGCCGCGTGTTCGCGCACCGCGTCGCCGGCGCCCAGGCCGTCGAGCGCGCGCACCGCGTTGGGCGTGAGGTTGATGTCGGCTCCGACGCGCAGGAATTGTTTGCTCTGCTCGAAAACCGTGACATCGCAGCCGGCGCGGCGCAGCGCAATGGCGGCGGCCAGCCCGCCGATGCCGGCGCCGACGATGCCGATCTTCAATGTTCCCGCTGAGGCCATGTCTTTGTCTCTTTCATTTCTTTGGATCGAAGCGCTCGCTACTTCCTGTCGGTGATGAACTGGCCCTTGGGCGCTTCGACGCTCTTCTGCCTGCGGGTGTTGCCGTCGATGCCGCCGTCGATCGCCCATTCGGCAAAGACCGTCGGGCCGGGCTCGAATTCGCGCGGCTGCCAGTCGGCCGTGAGCTGGTCTTCGTCCGCGTTGTATTCGATCAGCGCGCCGGCCGGGTTGCGGAAATACCAGAAATAGGCCGACGAGACCGGATGCCGGCCCGGGCCGAGTTGGGTTTCCCAGCCGCAGCGCGAAATGTGCATGCCGCCGCCGAAGACCTCGTGGATGTCGCGCACCGTGAACGCCACATGGTTCAGCGCCGCATCGCCCGCCGGGCGCTGCAGCAGGAAGATGTCGTGGTGGCCGCCGTCGGGCGAGCAGCGCAGGAACGCGCCCTTGCCCGGATAGCGGTCGGACGCGGCAAAACCGAGGCATTCGACGTAAAAGCGCTCACATGCCGCCACGTCCTTCACGAAGAACACCACATGACCAACCTCGATCGGCGTGGCGCGTTCATAGGCCGGGCTGGCCTTGTTGATCCGCCGCTTGCTGCTCCAGGTGTTGTACTCGGCGGATTCGACCTCGATGTCGCGCTTGCGCGTCACCTGAAGCCGCAGTGACAGGCCATTCGGGTCGAAGCAGCCGATGCGGCCGGCTTCCCGCACGAAACCAGCTTGATTTGCAAGCATGTCGGCATAACGTTCGAGATCGGCGGCGCTTTCCACACCCCAGACCACCTGCCGAAGCGTCGGCCCCGGCTCGATCGCCGGCGGCAGGCCGGTGTGGCTGCTGGCGGCAACGATCACGCGGCAGCCATTGAGGGATTCAAACACCAGCTGGTCGGCTTCCTCGCTCACGAGGTTCAAGCCCCAGTCCAGGAAAAAACGGCGGCATGTCGGCAGATCGTCCGCGCCGTAGGTTATTTCGTCGATGCCCAATACGCTCATTTCGTGGCTCCTTGAAAATTAATCGGCCCACGCCAGGGGTTGTTCGTTCAGGCCCCAGTACAGGCTTTTTTGCTCCATGTACTGCAAAATGCCCAGCCGTCCTTTTTCACGGCCGAGGCCGCTGTCGCGCCAGCCGCCGAACGGTGTCGAGATGGAAAACTGCTTGTAGGTGTTGATCCACACCGTGCCGGCCTGCACCGCGCGGCCGATGCGCCAGGCGCGTTTGTAGTCGCGTGTCCAGATGCCGGCCGCCAGCGCATAAAGGCTGTCGTTGGCCTGCGCCAGCAGGTCGTCCTCATCGTCGAAGGGCATCGCCGCCAGCACCGGGCCGAAAATTTCCTGCTGGCAGATCTGGTCGGTGTTCTTGATGCCTTCCAGAATCGTCGGCGCGTAGTAGTAGCCGCGCTCGTAGGCCACACCCCGCGGCCGCGCGCCGCCGGTGCGGATGCTGGCGCCTTCGCTCAGGCCCAGCGCGACATAGCGTTCGATCGATTCGCGGTGTTTCGCCGTGATCAGCGGCCCCATCTGGGTGCGCTCGTCGGCCGGGTCGCCGACCCGCAGCGCCGCAGTGCGCGCGGCCAGCCGGTCCATGAATTCGGCGTACAGCCTCTGCGCAACGAAAAGCCGTGAACCGGCGATGCACGCTTCGCCAGACGAGCTGAAGATACCGTAGAGCACGCCGTTGATCGCATGGTCCAGGTCGGCGTCGTCGAGCACCATGGTCGCCGACTTGCCGCCCAGCTCCAGCGACACCGGCATCATCTTGTCGGCCGCGATGTGGTCAATGTGCTTGCCGGTGCTGGTGCCGCCGGTGAACGACACCCGCTTGACCAGCGGATGCTGGGTGATCGCATCGCCGATGACCGATCCCCGGCCTGGAAGCACGCTGAGGAGGCCCTTGGGAATGCCGGCTTCCTCGCAGATCGCGGCGAGTTCCAGCGCCATCAGCGGCGTCGCTTCGGCCGGCTTGATGACGACCGCGTTGCCGGCGGCGAGCGCCGGCGCGACTTTTTGCGCTTCGCTCGCAATCGGCGAATTCCACGGCGTGATGGCCGCCACCACGCCCATCGGCTCGTAGACGCTCATCGTCATGTAGTCGCCGCGCGACGGCGTGATGGTTTCTTCCAAGGTTTCGCAGGCGCTGGCGAAAAACTGGAAAGTTCCGGCGGCGCTGGCAACCAGGTTGCGGGTTTCGGTGATCGGCTTGCCGTTGTCCAGCCGCTGCCGCTGCGCCAGCGGTTCGGCGCGCTCGCGGATCAGCGCAGCGACGCGGTAGAGCACAGCAGCCCGCTCGTGCGGCTTGCGCTGCGCCCAGCCGCTGGTGCGAAAAGCCTGGTCGCCGCGGCTGATCGCCTCGTCCACATCGGCCAGGCTGGGCGCGCGCAGGCGGGCGACGACCTCGCCGGTCGCCGGATACAGCGTTGCCGACTCGTCGCCGCGCCCCAGGCGCATTTCACCGCCGATGTTGATGGAAAGCAGGCCGCCAGATTCAAGGACGGATGACATGTCGGTTTCCCCAGTTCCTCAGATCACGAGCGCGCGGCCGTGGTTGAGCAGCGCGCGCGCCACGCTGTATACCGTTAGCGCCGAAGTTTTCGGGTTGGCGGCGAGCGGATTCCCGCGCAGCGTCAGCTCGAAGCTGCCGAAAGCCCCCCGCGCCTCGATATGGTGGACGTTTTCGCTGACCGCCGGATCGGCGAACAGCCTGACCTGCGTGCGCTCCACTCCCAGCCCGGCAAGCGCCACGGTTGCCGCGACGTTGGCGTTTTTGGGATAAAGCCGCGCGGCCTCGCCGGCGTTGCCGTCGAAAATGCACAACGCCTCGGTGAGATCGTCCAGCTTGCAGGCGGATTTGGCCGGCGTGCCCTTCCAGGCGCCGGGCGGCTTGCGGCCGGTATAGACCACCGAGTCGAGCCCGCCCAGGCGCGCGGCGGCCAGCGCGTCTATGCCGCCGATGGCGCCCGACAGCAGCTCTACCCGCGTGTTGCCGCGCCGCGCCGCCTGCTCCACCTGCTGCGCCATGCCGGGTGCGCCAAGAGCTCCGACCGAGGCAATGATGCAGGGAATGCCGCGTTCGAGCGCAGGCACCACGTGCTGCACGATGGCGCTGTGACCGGCGCATTCGACGATCAGGTCAGGCGCGTCGCCTGCCGCCAGCTCTTCGATCACGCGAGCCTGCGGCGCCCAGCGAAATACGGTGGCTTCGGCAGCGGCACGCGAAGCCGCTGTGGTGACGACACGATCAACCTCCACGTCGGCGTCGCCGCGCAGCAGCTCCAGCACGCTGGCGCCAATTGCACCGCAGCCGATCATCGCAATTTTCAGCATGGCTTCATTGGGGTTCAGGCAGCGACGGCGACTTTGGTCGGCGGGCCGGCAAAAGCGGTTTTGAAGCTGCCGATAGCCAGCATGTCGATCTCCAGAATAAAGGGGCCTTTCGCCGCGGCGGCCTGGTCGAGGCAGGCGCCGAGGTCGGCGAGATCGCTCACACGGACATGCCCCAGCCGCAGCGAGGCACATAGCTGGGCATAGTCCGGCGTGTGCAGATCGACATAGCAGCGGCGCCCGCCGTATTGCGCGTCCTGGATGTTCTGGATCACACCATAGCGCTGGTCGTTCATCAGCACATAGACCACATCGGCTTTTTCCTGCACCGCCGTGGCAAGTTCGCCCAGGTTCAGGATGAAGCCGCCGTCGCCCGACAGGCAAAAGGTCTTGCGCCCCGAGGCCGTCACGGCCGCGCCGACGGCGGCGCCCACGCCCATCGCCAGGCCCTGGCCAATGCCGCCGCCCATCGCATGCACGCCGGCGCGCGGATCGAAAATATGCAGCTGGCGGTTGCCCCAGGTGCTGTTGGACACGGTCACGTCGCGCACCCAGTTGAAATTGCGGCCTGCCGCCTGTTGCAGCTGGCGCACCAGTTCGATATAAGGCCCCAGGCCGTCGAGCAGGCTTGTCTCGGCCGCTTTTCGCGCCGCCTGAAGGTCGGCCAGGAAGGCCGAGTCGATCGACAGCCGGCCGTCGAGCCGGTCGGCCAGTCCGTTCAGCACCAGCGCCGCGTCGCCGTTGACGAAATAGTCAGTGACATAGCAGCGCCCTTCGGCGGCGGGATCGACATCGACCCGGTACAGCGGGCGCGGCAACTTGAGCTCGTACTTCAGCGTTTCGTTGCCGCGCAGCCGCGAACCCACCACCACCATCGCGTCGCATGTCTGGTAGAAGGCCTCGACCGGCTTGTGCAGCGTGTAGGCGCCGAGCGAGCGCTCATCGTCTTCGGCCACGATGCCGCGTCCCTGCGTGCTGGTCACCACGCCCAGGCCCATCGCCATGAGGTGGGCCACTGCCGCGCCGGCATGGCGCGCGCCGCCGCCCAGCCACAGCAGCGGCCGGCGGCAATTCGCAAGCCGGTCTGCGAGCGCATCCAGCGCGCTGTCCATCGGCGCCGGCAGCACCACCGGCAGCGGTGTCAGGTCCGCCGGCATGTCGATCAGCGCGGCCTGGATGTCGATCGGAATCTCGACGCTGACCGGGCCGGTTGGCGCCGTCAATGCGGTTTGCACCGCCAGTTTGAGGGTGCCGAGCGCGGTCGCAACGCTGCGCACACGAAATGCCGCCTTCGAAACCGCCTTAAGCATCGCAAGCTGGTCGGGCGCCTCGTGGATATACGAAAGATTCTGGTCAAGGTAGGGCGTCTCGATCTGCCCCGTGAGATGCAGCAGCGGCGTGCCCGCGGTGAGCGCTTCGACCATGGCGCCGGCGGCATTGCCCGCAGCAGTGCCGGTGCTGGTCAGGCATACGCCCAGGCCGCCGGTGGTGCGGGCATAAGCGTCGGCCATATTGGTTCCGCCGGCTTCGCCGCGCGCCATCACGAAGCGGATTTGGCCGCGCTCGTGAAACGCGTCCAAGATCGGCATGTTGTGGATCGAAATGACGCCGAAGGCGGCTTTGACGCCGCATTCCTCAAGAAAAGCGGCGATAGCCGCGCCGACCGTGATTTGCGGTGTGTCAGGCATGGTGCGAAAGTCCTCCGGAAACATCGATGTGGCTGCCGGTGGTGTACGACGACAGCGGCGTTGCTAAAAAGAAGATGGCGCGCGCCGCTTCGTCGGCCAGGCCCAGGCGCGCCAGCGGTATGCGTTTGCGTGCGGCCAGCTCGCCGGTCCAGGCGGCCCAGTCGAGCGCCCGGTTCTCGCGCGCCTCGAAGCGGCGGCGCCACTGGCCCGACTCGATCAGCCCAAGAAGAATGCCGTTGACGCGGACGCCGGCCGGCGCGAACTCGGTCGCCATCGAGCGCACCAGGTTCTTGATGCCGGCGCGCGCCGCCGAGGTCGCCACCATGTGCGGCTCGGGCTGCGCCGCCAGCAGCGAATTGACGCAGACGATGGCCGGCGCCGGCTGGCGCTTGAGTTGCGGCAGGAAGGCGCGCGTCGGGTGGATTACCGAAAAAAACTTCAGATGCAACTCTTCGGTCCAGGCGCTGTCGTCGGTATCGGCAAAGGTCGACACCCTGCCCTGGCCGGCGTTGTTTACCAAAATGGACGCCGCACCCAGTTCGCGCTCGGTGTCGGCGGCAAAGCGCCGCACATCCGCCGCTTCCAGCACGTTGCACGGCGCCGCATACAGACGGGCTTTTGAGAAGTCTGCGCGCAGGCCGGCCTCGGCACCGCGCAGCCGGTCTTCGCCGCGGCCGCAAAACGCCACAGCAGCGCCGTTTTGCAACAGCAGCCGGACGGTCGCCATGCCGATGCCCGAGGAGCCGCCGGTGACCACCGCGACGGTGTTGTTCAGATCGATCAGGTTCATGGCGGTGGACGGTTAGCGTGAGCGCAGCGCGACCACCTTGGTCGGGCTGTCGCTGCGCGGCTGGTAATTCAAAAGCCGCGACAGCTCGCCGGCCGCGTCGCAGACTCGCCGCACTATGGCGTCGATCTGGCCGGCGTCGATATGCGCCGACGGAATGGTCGTTCCCAGCGCCGCGACGACACGGCAGCTGGCGTCGCGCACCGGCGCGGCGACGGTCGAGATACTGGCTTCGTAAAAGCCCTCGCCAAGCACGTAGCCGCGCCGGCGGTCGGCATCGAGCAGGTTAAACAGCTGAAGCACGGTTTTGGGCGTGTTGCCGGAAAAAGCTTCCAGGTGGTCTTCAGGGTAGAGCGCGCGCAGCTCGGGCAGCGTCAAATCCTGCAGCAGCACCCGCCCAAGCACCGTCGCATGGGCCGGCAGCCGCGTGCCGACCCGGACCGAACTGGCGAAAGGCGTCGGCGGCGCGACCTTGGCGACATAGACGATCGAGCGTCCGTCGCGAACCACCAGATTGCACGAGTAGCGAATCTCGTCGCACAGCCGCGCCAGCACCGGCTGGCCAAGCTCGGTCAGCTCCAGCGACGACAGGTATTCGAAGCCCAGGCGAAGAACCGCCATGCCGAGCCGGTAGTCGTTGCCGCTGGCAGTGCGCTCGATAAAGCCCATGCCCTCCAGCGTATTGAGCAGGCGAAAGACGGTCGAGCGCGGCAGATCCAGCCGGCGTGCCAGTTCCGGCGCGCTCAGGGCGCGGCTGTCATGGCTGAACTCGCCGAGCAGGCGCAAGCCGCGCTCAAGCGCCGGCACGGTGTATTTGTCGGTGACGCCGCTGTCTTCGGTGGTGGTTTCAGCCATGTTGCCGCACTCCATTGGCCTGCTCGACGGCGCGCGTGATGATGCGCGCGGCGGCTTCGGGCTGCTCGACCGGGACGGCATGGCCTGCGCGTTCGATCAGGTGAAACTCAGCGCCAAAGAACTCGGCCCAGTTGCGGCAGGCTTCGGGCGGCGTCACGACATCGGCGTCGCCGCAATAGACCTCGACCGGCATCGCCAAGCCCGGGCTGCGCGCCAGATCGCTTGCGCACAGCAATTCGACGGCTTGCAGGTAGCCGGCGGGCTGCAAGCGTGCGCTGTTCCACCGCACCCAGGCTCGCGCCTGGGCGCCGGCGGCGGTTGACAAAAGCCGCTCGGCGCTGCGTTCAGCCAGGCCGGCAACGCCCAGCGTTCGCAGCGCTTCCCGACGTTCGCTGCGAACGCGTTCAGCGACAGCGGCGCGGCCGGGCGCACCATAGCCGCCCGCCGGACTGATGAGCACCAGGCGCGCCACCCGAGTTGCGCCCGGTCCGCGCGCATAGGCACAGGCCATCAGCGCGCCGAGCGAATGTCCGACCAGCACGCAGCGGGTGATGCCGAGCGCCAGCAGCAATTCATGCAACCGGGCGGCGTAATCCGTATCGGCGGGCGCATCGCCAGCCAGCGGCGTCGACAGCCCATAGCCGGGCGCATCCCAGGCGACGACATGCGCCTGCTCGCCAGCAGCCAATGCCGCTTGCAGCCAGGATGCCGCGCCCGAGCCGATACCGTGCAGCAGCACCGCGCTGGGCTTGCTGACGGGCACGCCGCATTCGCGAATCGCAACTTGCGCGCCCGAGGGTAGCGTGACGACACGTTGCGCGAAGCGGCTGTCGAGCAGAGCCAGCGGCGCCTGCAGGAGAGCGTCGTCGGTTGCGGTCACAGGAATATTCGTCATGGCTTTTGCGGCTCAGCGCTTGACGCTTGCCAGCGGATGGCCTGCCGGATAGGTCGGCGCGACCGGCTTTTTCGCGCCCAGCATGACGCACATCAGCGCATCCTCGTCGCCGATGTTGATTTCCTCGCGGTAGACGCCCGGCGGCACGGACACCACGTCGCGGTCGGTCAGGATGGTTTCAAAACGCTCGCCGTCTTTTTCCAGCACCAGCTTGAGCTTGCCGCGAATCAGGAAAAACACCTCTTCCACATCGACGTGCAGATGCGGCGGGCCTTCGTGGCCGGCCGGGATCACCATGGTGGAAAAGGTGAAGTTTTCCGCTTCAATGGTGCTGCTGTCGGCGGCGACGCCGGTGCCGCCGGTGCCGATGTAACGCATCTGGCCGCGCCGGTATTTCGGGTCGAAATCGGCCTGGAACTTCAGCGCGTCGAAGTCGTACTTGCGGGTGGAAAAGCGCGCCACACGGCCTTCCATCCAGGCGGCGAAACTTGCGCCCTCGGGCTGATCCCAGCTTTTGGGGGCTGGTGGCTGCTCTAAGAAATCACTCATGAATCGCTCCTTTGAAACCGCGCTCAGCGCATTACGAAACCGCCGTTGACGGCAAGAACCTGCCCGGTGACGAACCGGGCCAGATCGGACAAGGCATACAGCACCGCGCCCGACACGTCGGCCGGCAGCTGCTCGCGCTGCAGGGCGCGTTGATCCAGGTAGTGGCGGTGCCGCGCCTCGGGAACATATTCGGTCGCCTCGACCAGCACCAGGCCGGGCGCAATCGCGTTGACGGTGATGTTGTCGGCGCCGAGTTCGCGCGCCAGCGAATGCGTCATTGCGATCACCGCGCCCTTGCTCGCCACGTAGGCCAGAAGATTGGGCGCCCCCCAAAGGGCGGTGTCCGACGCCAGATTGACGATGGCGCCGCGTCCGCTGGCGCGCAGCGCCGGACGGCAGGCGCGCGTCATGAGCCAGGTGCCGCGAACGTTGACGTTCATGACCTGGTCCCACTTGGCGATCTCGATGTCGTCCATCCCGCGGCCGCCCGAATCAGTGACGGCGGCATTGTTGACCAGGCCGTCCAGCCCGCCGAGCGCGGCAAGCGCCTGCCCGGCGCAGCGCTCGATCGAAACCGGATCGGCCACATCGACCGCTATCCCGAATGCGTCGAAACCCCGCCCGCGCAGGGTTTCAACCGATTGCCCAAGCAACTCTTCGCGCAGGTCGGCCAGCGCGACGCGGGCGCCGTTCTCGCAAAGCGCCTGCGCAAAGGCATAGCCGAGCCCTCGGGCGGCGCCTGTTACCAGGATGCGGCGGCCGGCGACCAGGCCGGATTGAACGGTTGATTCCATCAGGCGGCTTTTCGACAAAACTTTTTCAGCATCAATCACCCAGTGCAAAATTTATTGTTTCTCTAATGAAACGACAATTAGCTAATGAAACGTACGCAAATCTTAACTTGTTTTTTAAAATTTTGATTAGTACAAACCCTAGGAGCGCGGTGTCCTATGACTTATGCTGATAACGAATCGGGCTGCTGCCGAACGGCACGTGGATATGGCTTTTGTCGCCAAGCCAAAAAGGCGAGAACAAGCGCGGCGCGCATTGGTTCAACGCAATATTTAAAGAAAATAGGCCTCCAGCGCACGCCAGTCGTGCGCAAGTAGCTACTAAATAGATAGCGCAGAGGCCATTTCCCTACGTCGTAGGGATCGGCTCCGTGAGGCGTGTCAGTTCAGGGCGTGGACGCGCCGGGGTGCGTTTGCCTGGAGCGCATCTTCGCCAAAGCCTGCTGCGCCCCGGCCGCCATCAGGCGCGCGTCGGAACTGACGGTGACGAACTGAAAACCCTTCGCGACGCGCGCCAGGGCCTGTTCCGGGGTTCCGTTGTGAATGCCCGCGACCACGCCATGCACCCTGGCGCGTTCCAGGATGTGGTCGATCCCCTCGGACGCTGGCGGGTCCACGTCGTCGAGTACCGGCCGGCAACCGAGCGACAGCGACAGATCCGACGGACCGACGTAAACCGCATCGAGGCCTTCGACCGACAGGATGTCGTCGAGATTGTCGAGCGCCCTGGCGGTCTCGATCATGGCGAAGGTGACGATGGTGTCGTTGGCATGCTGGGGATAGTCGACACCGCCGTAAAGCGTCGCGCGCACCGGGCCGAAGCTGCGTGTGCCGCGCGGCGCATAGTGCGTCCAGGCAACCAGGTTTTGCGCGTCCTCGCGGCTGTTGACCATCGGGCAGATGACACCGTAGGCGCCGGCGTCGAGCGCTTTCATCAGGTGGTCGGGCGCCAGCCACGGTACGCGCACCATGGCGACGGTGCCGGTGGTCGAAATCGCCTGGAGCATCGGGATCATCGCCTGATAACCGACCAGTCCGTGCTGGAGGTCGATGGTCAGCGAATCCCAGCCCTGGTGCGCCATGGTTTCAGCTGAAAAGCTGTCCGGAATCGCCAGCCAGCCATTGACGACGGCGCCGCCGGCGCTCCAAATTTCACGCAAGCGGTTCGGTCGCATGGCAAATTCTCCTTACCGGTCGAGCGCCGGGCGTTTGGGATTGAAAGTCCAGTTCGGGATCAGGAATTGCATCGCGGCGGCGTCGTCGCGCGCGCCCAGGCCATGCTCTTTATACAACCGATGGGCTTTTTCGACCTCGGCCATGTCGAGCTCGACGCCCAGGCCGGGCTGTTTCGGCACCTGAACCAGGCCGCCCACGATTTGCAGCGGATTCTTCGTCAGCCGCTGGCCGTCCTGCCAGATCCAGTGCGTGTCGATGGCGGTTACGCGGCCCGGAGCGGCGGCGGCGACATGCGTGAACATGGCCAGCGACACGTCGAAATGGTTGTTCGAATGCGAGCCCCAGGTCAGCCCCCAGTCGCGGCAGGTTAGCGCCACCCGCACCGAGCCGGCCATGGTCCAGAAGTGCGGATCGGCCAGCGGAATGTCGACCGACTGCAACGACAGCGCATGCGTCAGCTGGCGCCAGTCGGTGGCGACCATATTGGTCGCGGTCGGCAGGCCGGTGGCGCGGCGGAATTCAGCCATCACTTCGCGTCCCGAAAAGCCGTCTTCCGCACCGCATGGATCTTCCGCGTAGGCAACGATGTTTTTCATGTCCCGCATCAGGCGAATAGCGTCCTTCAGCGGCCAGCCGCCGTTCGGGTCGAGCGTGACGCGGGCGTCCGGGAAGCGCTGATGCAGTGCGGTGACAGCTTCGATTTCCGCTTCGCCACGCAGCACGCCGCCCTTGAGTTTGAAGTCGTTGAAGCCGTAGCGCGCATGCGCCGCTTCGGCCTGGCGCACGATGGCGTCGGGGGTCAGCGCCGCCTCATGACGCACGCGCGACCAGGCGTTGTCTGCATTCGGCTCGCTGTTGTAGTCCAGACCCGTCCTGCCGCGGTCGCCGACAAAAAACAGGTAGCCGAGCATCTCGACCGCATCGCGCTGCTGGCCTTCGCCCAGCAAGGCGGCGACCGGAACGCCCAGGTGCTGACCCAACAGATCGAGCAGCGCCGACTCGACGGCGGTCACGGCATGGATGGTGGTGCGCAAATCAAAGGTCTGCAGGCCGCGCCCGCCGCTGTCGCGGCCTTCGAACCGCTTGTGCATTTGCCGCAGTACGCTGAGGTAAGCGCCGATGGGCTGGCCGATAACCAGCGCACGCGCATCTTCGAGCGTCTGGCGAATTTTTTCACCACCGGGAACTTCGCCCACGCCGGTGCGCCCGGCGTTGTCGGTCAGGATCAAGAGGTTGCGGGTGAAAAACGGACCGTGCGCGCCGCTCAGGTTGAGCAGCATGGAGTCGCGGCCGGCGACGGGAATTACGCGCAATTCGGTGATCACCGGCGTGCCCGATTCCTTTTGCGAAAGTTGCGGATTCATGATTGCGCCCTCAAGCCAGCGTGTAAGCCGTCTTCACAATCGTGAAAAACTCCTGCGCATAGCGTCCCTGCTCGCGCGGGCCATAGCTGGAGCCCTTGCGCCCACCGAACGGTACGTGGTAGTCGACGCCCGCGGTTGGCAGGTTGACCATGACCATGCCGGCCTGGCTGTGGCGCTTGAAGTGCGTCGCATGCTTCAAGCTGGTGGTGGCAATGCCGGCTGCCAGTCCGAAGGGCGTGTTGTTGGCCTCGAAAAGCGCTTCTTCATAGCCCTTGACGGGAATGATGCTGGCGACCGGGCCGAACACTTCCTCGCGGTTGATGCGCATGTCGGCGGTGGTGTCGGTCAGCAATGCCGGCGCCATGAAAAAGCCGTCGGTGGCGAGCTTCAGGCGCTCGCCGCCCGCCAGCAGCACCGCGCCTTCGGCCTTGCCGATATCGACGTAGCTCATGTCCTGGTCCAGCTGCGACAGCGACGACACCGGGCCGATGTCGATGCCTGCGGCAAGCGCATCACCGACCTTCAGGCCCGCCATGCGAGCCTTCATCGAGTCGACGAATTTCGGGTAGATGCCCTCGGTCACGATCAGGCGGCTCGACGCGGTGCAGCGCTGGCCGGTCGAGAAGAAAGCGCTTTGCACGCTGAGTTCGACCGCCTGCGCGAGATCGGCGTCATCGAGAATCACTTGCGGGTTCTTGCCGCCCATCTCCAGCTGGAATTTTTTCAGCGTGACGGCACACTGCTGGGCGATGCGAGCGCCCACGCCCTGCGAGCCCGTAAAGCTGATCGCATCCACACCCGAATGGTTGACCAGCGGGTCGCCGATGACGCTGCCCCGGCCCATGACCAGGTTGAAGACGCCGGCGGGAATGCCGCTGCGGCTGATGATTTCGGCCAGTGCCCAAGCGCAGCCCGGCACCAGGTCGGCCGGCTTCATCACGACGCAGTTGCCGTAAGCCAGTGCCGGCGCGATTTTCCAGGCCGGAATGGCGATCGGGAAATTCCACGGGGTGATGATGCCGATCACACCGACCGGTTCGCGGGTGATTTCAACGCCGATGCCGGGACGCACCGAAGGCACGACTTCACCGGTCAGCCTTAGGCATTCGCCGGCAAAGAACTTGAAGATGTTGCCGGCGCGGGCCGCCTCGCCGATGCCCTCGGCGCGGGTCTTGCCTTCTTCGCGCGCCAGCAGCGTACCCAGTTCCTCCCGCCGCGCCAAAATTTCGGTGCCGATCTTGTCGAGCGCGTCAGCCCGGGCCTGAATGCCCGAGGTGGACCAGGCCGGAAAAGCGGCGCGGGCGGCGTGCACGGCGGCGTCGAGCTGCTCAGCGCTAGCCTGCGTGTAGTCGCCGATTACATCGCCCAGGTTGGACGGGTTGATATTGGGCGAATAGCCGGTGCCGGCGAGCCAATGGCCGCCGATGAGGTTGTCATGTTTTTGGGTCATTTTTTATCCTTGATGGTTGTTTTCAGGTGACCGGCGCCGGATTGAACAGCACCAGCGCGTTGTGCAGCTTCCAGCGCTCGGCCCAGGTTTTCTTGCGCCCGCTGGCGACATCGAGCATGAACTCAAACAGCTCCCAGCCCACCTCCTCGATGCTCTTTTCGCCGCTCGCGATGGTGCCCGCGTCGATGTCCATCAGGTCGTGCCAGCGCCGCGCCAGGTCGCTGCGCGTGGCGACCTTGATCACCGGCACCTCGGCCAGGCCATAAGGCGTGCCGCGCCCGGTGGTGAAGACGTGCAAATTCATGCCAGCGGCCAGCTGCAGCGTGCCGCAGATGAAGTCGCTGGCCGGCGTGGCGACATACGTCAGCCCTTTTTGCCTGAGCTTTTCGCCCGGCGCGAGCACGCCGGTGATGGCCGACGAGCCTGACTTGACGATCGAGCCCATGGCCTTTTCGACGATGTTGGACAAGCCGCCCTTTTTGTTGCCGGGCGTGGTGTTGGCGCTGCGGTCAACCCGTCCCTTTTCCAGGTAGGCGTCGTACCAGGCCATCTCGCGGATCATCGCCTGGGCCACCTCGGGGCTGCTGGCGCGCGAAGTGAGATGGTCGATGCCGTCGCGCACTTCGGTGGTCTCGGAGAACATCACGCTGGCGCCGGCGCGCACCAGCAAGTCGGTGCAGTAGCCGACCGCCGGATTGGCGGTGACGCCGGAAAACGCGTCGCTGCCGCCGCACTGCACGCCGACGACCAGCTCGCTCGCCGGAACGGTTTCGCGCCGGCGGGCGTTGAGCTTTTCCAGATGTTCCTCGGCCTGGCGCAGGATAGCCTCGACCATCGACATGAAGCCGACATGCGCCTCGTCCTGCAGGCACACCACATCGAGCGGCGGCTCGGCGCTGGCGCCGATATCGGCGACGTTGCGCTCATCGACGATGGGAATGGTGCCTGGCGGCATCAGGCGTTCGGGCTGGAGCTTTTCGCAGCCCAGGCTGACGAGCATGACTTCGCCGCCGAAGTTCGGTTGAGGCTGATGTTGCGCAGCGTGCGAATCGGAATCTTGGCGCCCGGCGCATCAATGGCGACGCCGCAGCCGTAGCTATGCTCAAGGCCGACCACGTCGTCCACATTCGGGAAGCGCGGCAGCAGTTCAGCCTTGATTCGCTGCACAGCGAACTCGACAACGCCAGCCACACACTGCACGGTCTGGGTGATCGCCAGGATGTTGCGCGTGCCAACCGACCCGTCGAGGTTGCGAAAGCCTTCGAAGGTATGGCCTTCAAGCGGCGGCAAGGGCTCGGGCCGCACGGTCGCCATCGGCAGGCCTTCAAGTCCGCGCGCGGCTGGCATGTCGAGCAGCCGCTCATGCACCCAGCAGCCGGCGGCGATGTCTTTAAGCGCATAGCCGATCGGCACGTTGTAGCGGCGCACGATGCCGCCCCGCGGCACATCGCCAAGGGCCACCTTGTGGCCCTGCGGCACTTTGTCGCAGAGCGTCAAGCCCGAGGGAAAAACCGTTCCTGCCGGCAGGCCGCCGTCGTTGACGACGATGGCGACGTTGTCCGCCTCGTGCATCAGGATGTAGCGAGGCTCGGAGATTGCCTTTGCGGTCATGAGAGCAAGCCTGCCGGATTATTGTGGGCCGAGAGTTTTGATCAGCGCAGCCAATTCTTCCATTTCGCTCGGCCTTAAATCGGTCAGTGGCGGACGAACCGGGCCGGCGTCGTGGCCGACGATTTTCGCGCCGGCCTTGACGATGCTCACCGCATAGCCGGCCATCCGGTTGCGAATCGCCAGGTAGGGCATGAAAAAATCCTTCAGAAGTCGATGCTGCGTCTTCAGGTCGTCGTCGGCCACGGCATGGTAGAAATCCATCGCCGTCTTGGGAATGAAGTTGAACACGGCAGATGAATACACCGGCGTTCCCAGCGCCTTGTAGGCGGCCGCGTAGACCTCGGCCGTCGGCAGGCCGCCCAGGTAGGAAAAGCGGTTGCCCATCCTCATGTAGATCGACGACATGGTTTCGATGTCGCCGACGCCGTCCTTGAAGCCGATCAGGTTCGGGCAGCTGTCGGCCAGAATTGCCAGCGAATCGGGGGTGAGCTTGCAGACATTGCGGTTGTAGACGATGACGCCGAATTTCACGTTCTTGCAGACCGCCTGCACATGCGCGATCAGGCCGTCCTGGCCGGCTTCCGTCAGGTAGTGCGGCAGCAGCAGGATGCCATGCGCGCCCAGGCGTTCGGCTTCCTGCGCGCAGGCGATGGCAAAACGCGTCGGGCCGCCGACACCGGCGATGATCGGCACCTTGCCTGCGCAGGTGTCCACCGCCGTCTTGATGACGAGCGGGTATTCATCGCCCGTGAGCGAGAAGAACTCGCCGGTGCCGCCTGCGGCGAACAGCGCGGTGGCGCCGTAGGGTGCCAGCCACTCCAGGCGCTCGATATAGGTTTTGGGCCGAAAGTCGCCCTGCTCGTCGAAGTCGGTGACGGGGAAAGAAAGCAGGCCGGAGCTGACGATGGTTTTAAGGTCCTGGGGGTTCATAAAGAGTTTTTCACGGAAAATGTTGATTTGAATTGGGGAAGGCACGGTGCGCGTTACTTGCTCATCAGGCTTGGCAGCCACAGCGAAAACGCGGGCACATAAGTCACCAAGAGCAGACAGACGCCAAGTGCGCCGTAGAACGGGGCGATCGAGCGCATGACCTGCCCGACCGAGATTCCCCCGATCGCGCAGCCGACGAACTGGACCGAGCCGACCGGCGGCGTGTTCAGGCCGAGCGCGCAGTTGATCAGCATCACGATCCCGAACTGCACCGGGTCCATGCCGAACTGCATGGCGATCGGCATGAAGATCGGCGTGCAGATGAGGATCGTTGCGGCCATGTCCAAAAAGGTGCCCAGGATGAACAGCAGAATGTTGATCATCAAAAAGATGACCCAGGGCTGGCTGCTGACTGACTTCATCAGCTCGCCGGTCAGCTGCGGCACCTCGTACAGCGCCATGAAGTAGCCGAAGGCGTTCGAAATGCCGATCAGCAGCAGCACCACGCCGGTGGTCTTGCAGGCCTTGGCGCAGGCGGTCATGAAGTTTTTCCATGACATCGTCTTGTAGACGAAGACCGTGATGGCCAGCGCCCAGGCGACCGCGATCGATGCCGATTCGGTCGCCGTGAAGGCACCGGACAGAATGCCGGCCAATATGATGACCACCACCAGCAGGCCCGGCAGCGCGGCGCCGAAGGCCCGCGTCACCTCGCCCCAGCCCGGGAAATTGCCGCGTGTCGGATAGCCGCGCTTGACGGCGACGTAGTAGGCGGCGCCCAGATTGCACAGCGTCAGAATCACCGCCGGAACCAGTCCCGCCAGGATCAGACTCAGCACGCTGACCGAGGCGATTCCCGAGGTCGCCAGCGTGAAGATGATCATATTGTGCGAGGTCGGCATGATGGCGCCGACTAGCGCAGCGTGCGTCGTAACATTGACCGCGTAGTCGGCGTCGTAGCCTTCCTTGACCATCAGCGGAATCATCACCGAGCCCATCGCCGACACGTCGGCCAGCGGCGAGCCGGCAACGCCACCAAAGAGCGTGCAGCCGATGACGTTGCTCATTCCCAGGCCGCCGCGCACATGGCCGACCAGGCTGTTGGCGAAGCGCACGATCCGGTCGGCGATGCCGCCGTAAAGCATCAATTCTCCGGCGAACACGAAAAACGGAATGGCCAGGAACGAAAACACCTGCATGCCACCGACCATTTTCTGGAACACCACCGCGACCGGCAGGCCGGCGGCGATGATGGTCGCCACCGACGACAACCCGATCGCGAAGGCGACCGGAACGCCGATGACCAGGAAGAGCGTGAAGCTCAGGGCGAGTACGGTCAGTTCCATGCGGGCTCCACAACCTGGCCGCGCACCAGAGCGACCACGTGTTCAATAGAAAAAATGACGATCAGCGCCCCGGCGATCACGACCGGCAGGTAGTCGATGCCGTCGGGCACCGGCAGCATGGGTTTTTTCTCGCCCCATTTGGCAACCATCCACAGTTGGCCGCCATACACCATCAGCGCGCCGAAGCTGCCGACCAGCGCATGGATCAGGATTTCGATGCGGTGACGCCATTTTTCGGGCAGCAGAACGACCAGCGACTCCAGGCCGATGTGGCCGGCGTCGCGAACACCGACCGCCAGGCCGAAGGCGGTGACGAACAGCACCAGCAGCAGCGCCAGCGCCTCGGCCCAGGTCGGCGTGTCGTTGAAGACGTAGCGCCCGATGACCTGCCACTGGACGCACAGAATGACCGCGATCAGGCCAATCACGGCCAGGATCAGGCTGAGCTTGGACAGCCCGGCGCAGAATTTTGTGAACATTGACTTTTTTTCTTTCGATTCGCCGCCCCTCACCCCCGCCTTCTCCCCAAAGGGGCGAGGGAGTTGTTCAAGGACAATTCGGCTCCCTCTCCCACCGGGAGAGGAATGGGGTGAGGGCTCCCAGTATCTACTTCGTATCCTGAACCGACTTGACCAGGCGCTTCATGTCCGGCGTGGTCATGAACTTGTCATACACCGGCCCCATCACGGCCTGGAACGAGGCCTTGTCCACATCCACGATCTGCGCGCCCGCAGCCTTGACCGCTGCCAGAGACTTGGCCTCCTGCTCGTCCCACTTCTGACGCTCAAACGCAACCGATTCCTTCGCTGCGGCGCGAATCATGTCCTGCTCGGCCTTTGGCAGCTTGTCAAACACCACCTTGGACATCACCAGGATCTCGGGCGCCATCGAATGCTCGGTTTTTGAGTAGAACTTCACCGCCTCGACATGCTTGGCGGTATCGAACGACGGGATATTGTTTTCGGCAGCGTCGATCAGGCCGGTTTTCAGTCCGGTGTACACCTCGCCATAGGGCATCGGCGTGGCATTGGCGCCCATCGCGCTGATCAGCGCAACCCAAAGGTCGGACTGCTGGACGCGAATTTTCAGGCCCTTGGCGTCGGCGACGGTTTTGATCGGCTTTTTGGCGTAGATCGAGCGTGCGCCACTGTCGTAGAACGCCAGGCCGACAAAACCGGCGGACTCGCAGCTCTTCAAGATTTCGTCGCCGACCGGGCCGTCGAGCGACTTGCGCATATGCGCAATGGAAGTAAACAGGAATGGCATCGTCGGCACCTGCGTCAGTGGGCAAATTCCGTTCATCGGCCCGACATTGACGCGGGTAAAGTCCAGTGCGCCGATCTTGACCTGGTCGATGGTTTCCTTCTCGGTTCCAAGCGCGGCCTTGTTGAACACTTTGATCTTGTGCTTGCCGCCGCTTTTTTGCTCAAGCAGCTGGCTCATGTGCTTGACGGCGGCAACGGTCGGATAGTCGTCGGCGTTGTGCGTGTCGGCCGAACGGACCTTCGACCGACACGCCGCCGAGGTGGACGATTGCATCCACACCCTTCACCGCACGGTCCACCGCCACCGCGTCGGCGAGGTCGGCCAGCACGACTTCTTCTCCCTCGACGGCGTCTCCGAAAGGCTGAACGTCGGACAGGCGCAATACCGAGCAATTGGGCTTGAGGCGCTCACGCAAGGCCTTGCCCAAGCCACCAGCGGCACCCGTCAACAACAGTTTTTCGAGAACCTTGATCGTCATTTTCTATTTTCCGCTGGCTGCATCAGCACTAAACACTGGACTTTTTTTTAACTTGTTTAAAGTCAACGCCTCAAGTCGTCAGTCATAAGTTGTCTGATGACTCGAATGTTCCGATCAATCATCTTCTTAGTCCATGGCTTTTGAATGAACTCATGGAAAACCCCTAGTCAGCAGCACGCCGCCGCAATCGAGCTTCAGGACGCGCCGCAGCGCAAGCGCAGGCCGCGCGGGCTGGTCGGGGAAATCGTCGAAAGCCTGTCGTCGGGCATACGCGCCGGCAGTCCGAAGACGGGCGAAAAACTGCCGACTGAGGCTGAAATCATGGCGCGCTTCGATGTCAGCCGCACCGTGGTGCGCGAATCGCTTTCCAGGCTTCAGGCGTCGGGCTTCGTCGAAACCCGGCACGGCATCGGCACTTTCGTTTTACCGCCGCCCGAGAGCGGGAATTTTCGAATCAGCCCTGACGACTTCGCCACCGTCGCTGATGTGGTGTCGGTGCTGGAACTGCGGATCAGCCTTGAAACCGAAGCCGCCGGGCTGGCGGCTCAGCGCCGCACGGCCGACAACCTCGACGCCATGCGCACGGCGCTGAACGCCTTCACCGAGTCGATCAACGCCGACCTGGACGCGGTGCCGCCCGATTTTCAGTTCCACATGGAAATTGCCCGCGCCACGGGCAACCACCACTTCGCCGACCTGATGAACTACCTGGGAACAATGATTATTCCGCGCACCCGCGTCAACACCGCGCATCAGGCGCCCGAGGGCCGGCTCAATTACCTGCGGCGCGTCAACAGCGAACATGAAAGCATCTACACCGCCATCCGCGACCAGGATGCGGAAGCCGCATGCGCCGCCATGCGAACGCATCTGACGAACAGCCGGGAGCGCCTGCGCAGGGGCAACAATGCCCATACCATCGCGCCGAACATCGCCGTATCCGGCCCAGGAAGTTAACCGCGCAGGCGGTCTACGACGTATTTTCAAAAAGCACGGGTAAATCCTCAAACCCGGTTCACTTCGAACCACGATAACCTCATGACCCCGTCCGCCGTGATCCTTAACCTTATTGACCAGGTTCCCCAGATGCAAAACCACCCGCCAAATCCCAGCCTCGACGAAGTGGCGGTCGAACACAGAGACAATATTTCCATCGTCAGCCTGCGCCGGCGGAACAAACGCAATGCGATCAGCGACAGTGTGATGGCCGCGCTTGGCCAGCGCTTCGACGAGCTGCCGGCGAAGACCAAGGCGGTGGTGATTGATGGTGAAGGCGATCATTTTTGCGCCGGGCTCGATCTTGGCGAACTGAAAGACCGCGACGCCGTTGACGGACTGCACCACTCGCGCTCCTGGCACAAGGTGCTGTCGGGAATTGAATTCGGCCGGGTGCCGATCGTCGCCGCGCTCCACGGCGCGGTGGTGGGCGGCGGGCTGGAACTGGCCGCCGCCTGCCACATCAGGGTTGCCGACGACACCACGTTTTTTGCGCTGCCCGAAGGCTCGCGCGGGATCTTCGTCGGCGGCGGCGGCTCGGTCCGCATACCCAAACTGATCGGCGCGGACCGCATGCTGGACATGATGCTGACGGGCCGGGTCTACAAGGCGGCCGAAGGCGTGGGCATCGGGCTGGCCCAGTACCACGTTCCGGCCGGCAATGCGTTGTCCGTGGCGATCGATCTGGCCCGGCGGATCGCTGAAAACGCGCCGATGACCAACTACGCGCTGATTCACGGCTTGCCGCGCATTGCCGAGCAGCCGGCCGATCACGGCTTTTTCACCGAAGCCATGCTGGCCGCCATTTCGCAGTCGGCGCCTGAAGCCAAGGCGCGGGTGCGGGCGTTTCTGGACGGCACCGGCCCCAAGGTGAAAGTCGGCTAGCGCGTCTGCGCATTCTTCAGACACAAGCCTTATGAACGACACCAGCAAATTGCCGCGCTTCAGGCGCTTTGACTTCGGCGTTACGCGCGGTATCCGGCGCGACTCACCCGACGCCGTCTACCTGCAAGCCGAGTCGCCTTTGCAGCCCTATGCCCGCCGCATGACTGACCGCCTGATGCATTGGGCCGAGGCCACACCCGAACGCACCCTTTTTGCCCGGCGCGACCCCGCCCTGGGCGGTGCCTGGCGGCACCTCAGCTTCGCGCAGGCACTCGACAGCGCGCGGCGTATCGGCCAGGCCCTGCTCGACCGAGGCCTCGGCGCGGAGCGCCCGGTGGTGATATTGAGCGAGAACAGCATCGAGCATGCCATGCTGGCCCTGGGCGCCATGTATGCCGGCGTCCCGTTTTGCGCGGCATCGCCGGCCTATTCGCTCGTCAGCCGGGATTTCGACAAGCTCAGGCATGTGCTGGATACCCTGACGCCGGGACTGGTTTACGCGTCCGATTGGGCGCGTTATGGACGCGCGATCGCGGCTGTGGTCGACCCCGAAACCGAAGTCGCTATGAATAGCATAGCTGACTGCGCACGTCAAGCGGGCGCCGTGACCTCTTTTTCTTCACTTCTTGAGACCCCGGCAACCGCGTCGGTCGATGCCGCGATGCGGGCCACAGGCCCGGACACCATCGTCAAGTTCCTGTTTACCAGCGGTTCGACCAAGCTGCCAAAGGCTGTCATCAACACGCAGCGCATGATCTGCGCCAACCAGCAGCAGATGCGCCAGTCCATGCCGGTCATCGCCGAAGAACCGCTGGTCCTGGTCGACTGGATGCCGTGGAACCATACGGCGGGCGGCAACCACAATTTTTTCATGGTCGTCTACAACGGCGGCACCTATTACATCGACGACGGCAAGCCTACGCCGGCCCTGCAGGAGGAAACGCTGCGCAACCTGCGCGAAATCGCACCCACCTGGTACTTCAACGTGCCGGTGGGCTTCGAGGTCATCGCCAACGCCATGAAGACGGACACGCAGTTGCGGCGCAACTTCCTGTCGCGCGTGCGGCAACTCTTCTATGCCGGCGCCGCCCTGGCGCAGCCGGTCTGGGACAGCCTCTACGAATCAGCGGAGCGCGAGTACGGCGAGCGCGTCGTGATGACCGCCGGGCTGGGCATGACCGAGTCCAGCCCTTTCGGCCTGTTCGTAACCACGCCGCATTCCAAGGCCGGGGACCTGGGTCTGCCAGCCGCTGGCGTCGAGCTCAAACTCGTGCCCATGGGCGAAAAGACCGAAATCCGTTACCGCGGCCCGAACATCACGCCCGGCTACTGGCGCAGCCCTGAAAGCACGGCTGAAGCGTTCGACGACGAGGGCTTTTTCCGCACCGGCGACGCGGTGCGCTGGATCGACGAGAACGACATTCACCAGGGCCTGCGCTTCGACGGCCGCATTGCCGAGGACTTCAAGCTTGCGACCGGCACATTCGTGAGCGTCGGTCCGCTTCGAAGCAGGATTGCAGCCGCCGGCGCACCCTATGTGCAGGATGCCGTCATCACCGGACTGAACCTGAAGGAAGTCGGTGCATTGATTGTTCCCACAGCCAAGCTGCGGGAATTGAGCGGACTTGGAGCGGATGCCACCATGGCCGATGTGGCGGCATCGCCATCGGTTCAGGCCTGGCTGCAGGACCTGCTCGACAAGCTGGCCGAAACGGCGACAGGCAGCGCCAGCCGTATCACCTGCGCCCTTGTCCTCACCGATCCGCCATTGCTTGACCACGGCGAGGTGACCGACAAGGGCTCGATCAACCAGCGCGCCGTCCTGAAGCACCGAGCGAATCTTGTCGACGCCCTGCATGCCGGGACCGCTCCGGGGATCGCAAGGCCGCGCTCAATGGCGGAGGCACGGCGATGACCGTGCAAGAAAAATAAAGCTTTTCAAGCTACACATTTATCAAAGGAGACACGACATGACGACACGAAGGAAGTTTTTGCGCACGGCCACCGCAACCGGCCTGTCGGCGTCGCTGGGCGCTCCGCTGGTGTCGCTGGCGCAAACGCCGCCCATCGAAACCGTGCGCATCATCGTCGGTTTCCCGGCGGGCGGCACCACCGATGCCTTTGCTCGCCGGGCTGCGGACAAGCTGCGCGGCACCTACGCTGTCAATGCCCTGGTCGAAAACAAGCCTGGCGCGGGCGGCCAGATCGGCGTGACCGCGCTGCGGGACAGCCCGGCCGATGGCTCGGTCATGCTGCTGACCCCCGCTTCGATGCTCACGATCTATCCACATACCTATCCCAAGCTGCCGTACAAGATTAGCGATGTCACGCCTGTCAGCACAGCGATCTACACGGCGCATGCCATTGGCGTTGGCTCGCAGGTGCCTGGGTCCGTCAGGAATTTGCGCGATTTTCTTGACTGGGCCAAGGCCAACCCCGCGCTGGCAAGCTATGGGACGCCGGGCGCGGGGTCCATGCCGCATCTCGTCGCCGCCCTGCTTGAAAAAGCGTCCGGCGTTGCGTTAAAGCAAATTCCCTACCGCGGGTCGGCACCTGGCATTCAGGACGTGTTGGGAGGGCAGCTCGCAGCGTTTTCTTCACCTCTGGGCGACTACCTTCCCCATCTTGCCAGCGGCCGCTTGCGCGTTCTCGCGGTCACCGGGACGGCACGGTCCAAGTTCGTGCCCGATGTGCCGACCTATGCCGAACAGGGTTTTGCCGAACTCACCATGCGGGAGTGGTATGGCTTTTTCCTGCCGCCACGCGCGACGGCTGCCGTGGCCCAGCGCGCCAACGCGGCCATCCGCAGTGCCGTGGCCACGAAGGATCTGATCGATTTCGGCGTGTCGCTCGGGCAGGAAGCCATTGCCTCTCCGAACGTCGACGACTTCGCCGCCACGCTCAAGGCCGACGCCGAGCTGTGGGGCTCGTATGTCCGCCGTATCGGATTCACGGCCGAGTCCTAAACAGCCGGCGCCGGCATCACCAAGGCTGGCTTGAAGCCCGTGCCGCCAGTTGGCTGGCGTCTGGGTAAGTCGCCTGTTGGGAAATTTCGTTTTCAATGAAAAATGTTGTTAAAAGCCCTGTAAGCGCTGATATGGGGGAGCGGCTAGCTATAAAACTAGTAGCAGGATAAAAATTAGGCTATATTCGGTTCCGATCGAACGTTGCACATTACCGTCATGAAAACGTAGCCAGGAGGTTCCCCAATGAGTGCCAAAGAAAACGCCGCCGTCAGCCTGCTGCTGGAACTGCTGGAGTCGCGCTATGCGCTGCGCGTGCTCTGGGCCTTGAAGGATGGACATCCTCAGACCTTCCGGCTGCTGCAAGACAGCATTGGCAACATCACGCCCAACACCCTCAACACGCGTATCAAGGAGCTGCGCGCCGCCGGCCTGCTTGGCCACGGCAGCAGCGGCTACATCGTTACGACGCTCGGCGCCGACCTGCTCAAACGGCTGAGCGACTTGCAGGCTTTCGCGGGCAAATGGGCCATCAGCCAAACCAAAGTCGGCGCGCCGAAGGCAAGCTGAACCGCTGCGCTGTTTCCTGGCGCCAGCGATGGTTCGAAGGGTCTTAATCGACCGAAGCGCCCGACCGTTTCACGGCGTCACCCCACAGCACCAGGCTGGCGGCGATATGCCGTGCCAGCTCTTCAGGCGTGCCGGGCGAGGCTTCGGCGCCGCGCGTTTGAAGCTGGCTGCGCAGTTCAGGGTCGGCCAGCGCCTTGCTGATCGCCTCGTTCAAACGATTGACGACCGGCCGCGGCGTTCCGGCCGGAACAAAAATCGCGTCCCATGCGCTGACGTCGAAACCCGCAAGGCCTGATTCCGCGATCGTCGGCAGGTCGGTCCAGCCGGTCACCCGCCTTGCCGTCGAAACCGCCAGCGGCTTGACCCGGCCGCCCTTGGCTTGCGGCGCGGCGTTGGGCATTACCTCGATCATCATGTCCACCTGCCCGCCGATCAGGTCGGTCATGGCCTGCGCACCGCCGCGATAGGGAATGTGGACCACGGCAAGGCCGGCGCGCGACTTGTAGATTTCGGCGGCCAGGTGTGAAGTCGTGCCGTTGCCTGCCGACCCGACGGTGTACTGGCCGGGGCTGCTTTTAAGCAGGCGGGTCAGCTCGGCCATGGTGTTGACTGGCAGCGTCGGCCGCACGACGACCATGGCGGCGATGCGGGTGAGCTGGCTGACCGGTTCGAAATCGCGAATCGGATCGAAGCCCGGCGACTTGTAGATCGCATGGTTTATGGCATGGGTGCCGTTGGTCCCGTACAAGAGCGTGTAGCCGTCGGCCGGCGCTTTGGCCGCGGCGGCGCTTCCCACGTTGCCGCCCGCGCCGCCAAGGTTTTCCACAACGATGGGCTGACCGAGTTCCCTGGCCGCCCGCAGCATGACAAGGCGGGCCAGAGTGTCCCCGCCGCCTCCCGCGGGAAACGGAACGACCAGCCTGAGCGGCTTGTTCGGATAAGGCGCGGCGGGCTGGCCGTGTACCGCCGGCGCAACCATCGCGGCGGCGACCGCGCAAACCAATGCGAGCGCACTCGCCGGAGCAAAAAATCGTGGCCTACGCGGCTGGCGCATGGGTTCATTCCCTGGTGAAGCAATCGAGCGACAAATGCGGTCGCCAACACGCCAAAATTTCTTGGATGCCTCATTTTATTGAGACCGGCCGTGAAAGATGTCTCCAGAAAAACCCTGAACGTTGGAGTGCCTGGTGTATTTGACGTTCGGACGAAATTAAATCCATGCCTTGAAAAGGGGATTGCCAACCCAAGCTGTGCGGATTAGAAGCTTCATTTTTTCTACCAACATGCAAGAAAACACTAGACCCGAAGACAACCAGGCGCTTTCAGGGGCGCCCAGCCTGGAGGAAATCGAAGCGGCGCTGGCGGCCGATGAGTACGACGCAAGCCAGACCCAGTTCGCTGCGCTCGAGGCGAAAAACAAGGAGCTTTCCGACAGCTTTTTGCGCGCCAAAGCCGAGGCCGAAAACGCCCGCCGCCGCGCGGAAGATGAAATTTCGAAGGCGCGTAAATTCGCGCTGGAAAGTTTCGCTGACAGCCTGCTGCCCGTGCTGGACAGCCTGGAAGCTGGACTGTCGCTGAAGGAAGCGACGCTGGAGCAGTTGCGCGAAGGCTCGGCGGCGACGCTCAGGCAACTAAAAAACGCGCTCGAGCGCAACAAGGTGATCGAAATCAATCCGGCCGCCGGCGGCAAATTCGACCCGCACCAGCACCAGGCAATCAGCATGGTGCCCGCCAGTCAGGAAGAAGGCACCGTCGTGACAGTGCTGCAAAAAGGTTACCTGATCGCCGATCGCGTATTGCGCCCGGCGCTGGTCACGGTGGCGGCGCCGATGGCGGCCTGACGACAAAAAATGACCTGAATGCACTTGAAGTTACAAAATTTATCCGCAACTCAACCATAGCTTGAAGAACCCGGCGGACGAAGGTTTCGACGCGCCGGACAAATCGACATTAACGAATCACAAAAAGCAGGAGTGAATCATGGGAAGAATCATCGGTATCGACTTGGGTACGACCAACAGCTGCGTCGCCATCATGGAGGGCAACACGCCCCGCGTCATTGAAAACTCCGAAGGCGCCCGCACCACGCCGTCGATCGTCGCCTACCAGGCCGACGGCGAAGTGCTGGTCGGCGCGTCGGCCAAGCGCCAGGCGGTGACCAACGCCAAGAACACGCTCTACGCCGTCAAGCGCCTCATCGGCCGCAAGTTCACTGAAAAAGAAGTTCAAAAAGACATCGGCCTGATGCCTTACTCGATCGTTCCCGCCGACAACGGCGACGCCTGGATCGAGGTGCGCGGCAAAAAGCTGTCTGCGCAGCAGGTCAGCGCCGACATTTTGCGCAAGATGAAGAAAACCGCCGAAGACTACCTTGGCGAGCCGGTCACCGACGCGGTGATCACGGTGCCGGCGTACTTCAACGACGCGCAGCGCCAGGCGACCAAGGACGCCGGCCGAATCGCCGGACTGGATGTCAAGCGCATCATCAACGAGCCCACCGCCGCGGCGCTGGCTTTCGGTCTGGACAAGCAGGAAAAGGGCGACCGCAAGATCGCCGTCTATGACCTGGGCGGTGGCACTTTCGACATCTCGATCATCGAAATTGCCGATGTCGACGGCGAAAAGCAGTTCGAAGTGCTTTCTACCAATGGCGACACCTTCCTCGGCGGCGAAGACTTCGACCAGCGCATCATCGACTTCATCATTGCCGAATTCAAGAAAGACCAGGGCGTTGACCTTTCCAAAGACGTGCTGGCGCTGCAGCGCC
>Ga0136611_10000354_pt1 | contig 29390 bp, 27 predicted proteins | sample AntDrymUQ2232306_2_FD_106645 | JGI IMG/M metagenome (GOLD analysis project Ga0136611, IMG submission 106645) | Polar desert sand microbial communities from Dry Valleys, Antarctica - metaG UQ223 (23.06) | ecosystem: Environmental > Terrestrial > Soil > Desert | place: Antarctica: Dry Valley...
ACCGTGCACCAGGTCGGTCTCCCCCTGGACCGAGAGCTTGTCGACGCGCCACTCGGTGTGGTCGCGCCACCACACGCGCAGCCGGGTCCGCTCACCGACCAGGGCGCCGAGGTCGGTGAACCGATCGGTGACCGGCAACTGGAGGGCGCCCCGGGTCTCGACGTAGCCACCGTAGGGACGGTCCTCGCCCGCGCGGACCAGGGCGAGCAGCCGGGACGCGTCGATGTCGCTGTCGGCCGGCGGGACGGCGCGCACGGCGATCGGCACGCCGACGACGAGGAGCACGCCGGCAAGCACGAGTCCCCAGCGCCTGGCAGCCATGCCTCTGGACGTTACCCGGCTGTTGACTGCCGCGGGTCCCGGTCAGGTCAGGGTGCGCAGCACCTCGGCGGCGCGCTCTGCGGCGGCGCGGTCGACGTCGAGGTGGGTGACCAGGCGGACGGTGGTCGGTCCGACCGCGGAGACCAGCACCCCCTGGTCTCGGGCCGCGGCCACGAGCCCGGGAGCGTCGGCGCTCTCGAGCACGACGATGTTGGTGTCGACGCCGGCGGGGTCGAGTCCGCAGGCCACCGCCAGCAGGCGCGCGTGCGCGTGGTCGTCGGCCAGCCGCTCGACGTGGTGGTCGAGCGCGTGCAGCCCGCCGGCGGCGAGGATGCCGGCCTGCCGCATCCCGCCGCCCATCCGCTTGCGCCAGATCCGGGCCTCGGCGACCAGGTCGGCCGGCCCGACCAGGAGGGAGCCCACCGGGGCGCCGAGGCCCTTGGACAGGCACACCGCCAGCACGTCGGCGATCGCGCCGTAGTCGGCGAGCGGTACGCCGGTCGCCACGTGGGCGTTCCAGAGCCGGGCGCCGTCGAGGTGGACGCGCGCGCCCACGGAGTCGGCGTACTCACGCAGCGACCGGAGGTCCGCGATCGGCAGCACCGCTCCCCCGGCGAAGTTGTGGGTGTTCTCCACCGAGATCGCGGCCGTCGGCACGAAGAACGGGCCCAGGTCCGGAGCGAACAGGCGCCGCACCATCGGCAGGTCGAGCTGGCCGCGCTCGCCGGTCCAGGTGCGCATCGTGACGCCGGAGAAAGCGCCGTGCGCCCCGAGCTCGGCGCGGGCGATGTGCGCCGACGACTCACAGAGCACCTCCTGCCCGGGCGCGACCAGGCCGCGCACACCGAGCACGTTGGCCATCGACCCGGTGGGGGTGAAGAGGGCGGCTTCCTTGCCGAACAGCCCGGCGACCCGCTCCTGCAGCGCGAGCACGGTCGGGTCCTCGCCATAGACGTCGTCGCCCACCTCGGCGGACGCCATCGCCGCCCGCATCGAGTCGGTCGGCTTGGTGACGGTGTCGGAGCGGAGGTCGATGAAGGTCACCGGCTCATCCTGCCCCAGGCAGACTGTGGCCATGGAGGTGCTCCCCGACATCGTCGGCCCCGAACCGCGCGTCGTGTTCTGCGGGATGGCCGGCGCCGACAGCACGCGGAACCGGGAGCACTACTACGAGACCCCGGGCAACAGCTTCTGGGAGCTGCTCCACGACAGCGGCCTGTCCCCGACCCGGCTCCGGCCGCACGACGACCACACCCTGCCGCGGCTGGGGCTGGGGCTCACCGACCTCGTCCACCACCGGGATCCGGAGTCCTACAACGTCGACGACCTCGTCGGCAAGGTCACCCGCTGGCAGCCGGAGTGGCTGGCCTTCACCAGCAAGACCGTGGCGCACGCGGTGGCGCGGCTGCTCGGCGAGCGCCGTCCCGGCCTCGGGCCGTGCCCGTGGCAGGTCGCGGGTGCCCCGGTCTTCGTGCTGCCCGGCACCAGCGGCGCCAACCGGCGCCACGACTACGACGGCCGGCCCGGCCGACTGCCGTGGTGGCAGGACCTGGCCGCGCTCGCCGACCCGACGTGACGATCCTCAGGCCTTGCGGAGCATCTCCGCGACGAGGAACGCCAGCTCGAGGGACTGGACCCGGTTCAGGCGCGGGTCGCAGACCGACTCGTAGCGGTTGCCCAGGTCGATCTCGGCGACCGACTCGCCGCCACCGACACACTCGGTGACGTCGTCCCCGGTGAGCTCGACGTGGACGCCGCCGGGCCAGGTGCCGACGGCGCGGTGGACGTCGAAGAAGCCCTGGACCTCCTCGATCACGTCGTCGAACCGGCGGGTCTTGTAGCCGGTCGTGGTCTCGTAGGTGTTGCCGTGCATCGGGTCGCACACCCAGGCCACCTCGACACCCGCCGCGGTGACCTTCTCGATCAGGTGCGGCAGGCCGTCGCGGATCCTGCCCGCGCCGAACCGGGTGATGAAGGTGAGCCGGCCGGGCTCGTTGTCGGGGTTGAGCCGGGCCGCGAGCGCCAGCGCGTCGTCGGCGCTGGCGGACGGCCCGAGCTTGACGCCGATCGGGTTCTGGATCCGGCTCATCAGCTCCACGTGCGCGCCCTGGAGCTGGCGGGTGCGCTCACCGATCCAGACGAAGTGGCTCGACACGTCGTACGGCAGGTTCGTGCGCGAGTCGATGCGGGTCAGGGAGTGTTCGTATTCCAGGACCAGCGCCTCGTGGGAGGAGTGGAAGTCGACCCGGTGGAACTCGTCGGGGTCGGCGCCGATCGCCTGCATGAAGGCCATCGCCCGGTCGATCTCGTGGGCGAGCTGCTCGTAGGCCTGGCCGGCGGCGGAGTCGCGGACGAAGTCGGTGTTCCAGGTGTGCACCTGGCGCAGGTCGGCGTAGCCGCCGGTCGCGAACGCGCGCACCAGGTTGAGGGTCGCGGCGGAGGAGTTGTAGACGTCGACGAGCCGCTGCGGGTCGTGGGCGCGGGACTCGGCGGTGAAGTCGAAGCCGTTGACCGCGTCGCCGCGGTAGGCCGGCAGGGTCAGGCCGTCGCGGGTCTCGAGGTCGGAGGAGCGCGGCTTGGCGTACTGGCCCGCGAGCCGGCCGAGCTTGACCACCGGCACCGACGCGGCGTAGGTCAGCACCACCGCCATCTGGAGGAGCACTCGCAGCTTGTTGCGCACGTTGTCGGCGGTCACGCCGGCGAAGGTCTCGGCGCAGTCGCCACCCTGGAGCAGGAACGCCTCGCCCTTGGCGACGGCGGCCAGCTTGGCCTTCAGCTCGTCGCACTCGCCGGCGAAGACCAGCGGCGGCATGGTGCGCAGGCGCGCGACCGCGGCGTCGACGGCCGCGCGGTCGGCGTACGTCGGCTGCTGGGCCGCGCCGACGCGGTGGAGCTCCTCGAGAGCGGGGATCTCGCTGTGGGGTGTCACCCCCTCAGGGTACGCGGGAGACCGGCTCACCCCGAGCGTGGACGGTGCGCGTGGACGGCCCCTGTCAGTCGAGGTGCCAGAACTCCGGCCAGAGGGTCGCCCACGGCCCCACTGGGTCGCGGCAGACGGCCACCGGGGCGCCCTGCTCCTCGTTGTCCACGCCGACCTCGTTGTCGAGCTCGTCGACGACCCGGCAGTCGCCGAACAGGTCCTCGATCCCGGGCAGCTGCTCACCCACGAAGACCACCGTCACGGTGCTGTCCGGCGGGCGGGCCCGGTCGTAGAGCGCGTTGTGCCCGCTGTAGACCGCGAGCGTGGGCGCGTAGCGGTCGACGGCGCCGGCCTCCCCGTAGTTCGACGTGACCACGACCGCGCCGGCGCGGTCGTCTTCGGGCAGCGACGCGTGCGCGGCGCGCACCTGGGCGGCGTACGTCGGCCAGCCGACCTGGTCGGCGGCGATCAGGTTCAGGTCGGGCACCGGCGTCCGGCCGAGGATGCCCAACGGCAGCACGGGCAGGGACACCACCACGGCGACCAGCGCGTTGACGGCGAGCAGCCACCGCCAGGCGGGGTGCTCGAGCCGACCGTCGGGCGCGGCCACGCCGGCGGCGAAGACGACGACCAGCAGGAACGCCGGGTACTGCGGCTGCGCGCCGCTGACGAACGTGAAGAGGACGACGAGGCCGAACGCCGGCACCAGGAACCGCACCGGGCGCCAGGCCGGACGACGCCACAACGCCACCAGCCCGTGCCCCCAGACCCAGACCAGCGGAGGCCCGAGCAGCAGCACCAACAGCACCCACATGAACCACCGCACCTCGCCGGCGTTGTTCTCAGACAACGCCTCCCCCATCGCGAGCTGCGGCCAGTCGTGGGTGACCTGGTAGGCGATGTTGGGGAGCGCCAGCACGGTGGCGACCACCCCGCCGCCGAGGACGTACGGCGACGCCAGCCGTCGGCGCGGTCCGACCAGCGCGAACCCCACGGCGATCCCCACCAGCAGCAACGCGATCAGCAGCTTGTTGTAGGAGGCGACCCCGGCGACCGCGCCGGCCAGCAGCCACAGCCGGGGCCGGTCGCGCAGCTCGGCCCGGACGACCAGCAGGCAGACCAGCGGCCAGAAGACGAGGTCGAGGGCAGAGGTCAGCAGCACGTGGCCGAAGTTGAGACAAACCGAGGTGCCGGCATACGCCCACGCCCCCAGGCCTGGGCCCGCGCCGAGCCGCCCAGCTCGCCGACCAGCAGACCCACCAGCACGACCGAACCGGCCGCCGCGAGGGTCGCCGGGAGGCGCAGCAGGACCGGGCTGGAGCCGAGGGCCTCAGCGATCAAGGGGATCAGGGGCGGCTGGTCGACGTAGCCCCAGGCCGGGTCGAGCAACCCGAAGTAGAGCTCGTCGCGGGCGTAGTCGTAGCGACCGCTGAGCGCGGTGAGGACCGTGGCGACCGTCGCGGCCGCGGCCAGGACGGCGCGCCGGGCGAGGTGCGTGCGCAGCTCGCTCAGCGGTCGTGGTCGTCGAGGTGGTCGATGTCGCGGAAGCCGGTCTTCTTGGCACGGATGCCGCGGTTGGTCAGCCACGTCAGCGCCCAGAGCACGATGCCGATGGCAAGCAGGCCTCCCGCGATCTGGTAGACGATCGCGTCGCGGTCCACCCACGGCCCCACCAGGAACAGGCACAAGGCGGCGGCCACCACGGGCGTCGGACCGGGCGACCTGAACCGGCTCTCGCGACCGTCGCGGCGCAGGACCATGCAGGCGACGTTGACGACGGCGAACACCGCCAGGAGCAGCAGGGCGGTCGTGCTGGCCAGGTTGAGGATGATCTCGCTCTCGGCCCGCGACGCGACGTACCAGATCAGGCCCAGTGCCAGGAGCGTCGAGAACATGATCCCGACGTACGGCGCCCGGCTGTTCGGCGACACCTTGCCCAGCGACCTCGGCAGCACGTCCTGCTTGGCCATGCCGTAGAGCAGCCGACTGGCCATCATCATGTTGATCAGCGCGGTGTTGGCCACCGCGAAGACGGCCAGGAACGGGAAGACCCGGTCGATGGGGAAGTCGGGCGCTCCGGCACTGACGACCTCCAGCAGGGCCTGCCCCTCCGCCTCGTTGATGTCGGCGAGCTCGTCGGGGGTCAGGACACCGACCACGGCGAAGGCGACCAGCACGTAGATGATGACGGCGATCCCGAGGCCGGTCAGCATCGTGCGCGGGAAGATCTTCTCCGGTTCGTGACACTCCTCGACCATGTTGACCGAGTCCTCGAAGCCCACCATCGCGAAGAACGCCACCGACGTCGCCGCGGTCACGGCCAGGAAGATGCCCTTCTCCTCGGGCGAGGAGAAGGTGGTGATCCGGCTGATGTCGCCGTCGCCCTGGGTCACCGCCCAGAACCCGACACCGATGACGATGGCCAGGGCCGTCATCTCGACGATAGTGAGGACGACGTTGAACTTCACGCTCTCCCCGACGCCCCGCAGGTTGATCAGCGCCAGCAGGAGCATGAACGCCATCGCGATGATGGTGATCGTCCCGGTCCCGGGCTCCTCGTCGAGCCAGCCGTTGACGACCAGTCCGCCGGTGAGGTTCTGGGCCAACACGTTCGCCGACGTCGAGGCACTCGTGATACCGGAGCAGATCACGGCGAAGGTGACCAGGAAGGTCAGGAAGTGGACGCCGAACGCCTTGTGCGTGTAGAGCGCGGCCCCCGCGGCCTGGGGGTACTTGGTGACCAGCTCGAGGTAGGACAAGGCCGTCAGCGCGGCGACGACGAAGGCGACGAGGAAGGGGACCCACACGATGCCCCCGACGATGCCCGCCATCTGCCCGGTCACCGCGTAGACCCCCGCGCCGAGGATGTCGCCGATGATGAAAAGCAGCAGGAGCTTGGGACCCATCACCCGGAGGAGCTCGGGCTCGTCGGTCTCGCGGTCCTGTTCTGGTGTCGCGGTGCTCATGTGCTCGTCCCCTCGCAAGTGGCCTGGACCCAAGTGGCCAGAGCCTCATCGTGACCCAGAACACGCCGAATCACCAGTACGTCGTGCTCAGCGCGTCGTGGACTCCCGGACAACCAGCCTGGGCTCGAACACGACCTGCTCGGGCACCACGTCGCCCCCGGACTCGATCTCCGCGATGAGCAGATCGGCGGCCCGCCGGCCCATCTCGAAGGCGGGCTGCCGCACCGAGGAGAGCGGGACCGCGGCCGACGAGGCGTACTGGATGTCGTCGTAGCCGATCAGGGCCAGGTCGCCCGGCACGGTGAGCCCGGCGAGCAGGAACGCCTGGAGCAGCCCGATCGCGAGCAGGTCGTTGGCGGCGAAGACCGCGGTCGGCCGCTCGCCCGGGGGCAGGGCGGCGATCCGCTCCCCCACGCTCCGGCCGGCTTGGGCGTTCATGGCCTGCGACTCGAAGACCTCTAGGCAGCCGCCGCCGTGACTGTCGACGGCGGCCTGCGCGCCGGCCAGCCGGTTGGCCACCTGCTCGATCGCCGTCGAGGCGCCGACGAAGCCGACCCGGGTGTGCCCCTGCTCGAGCAGGTGGTCGACGGCGAGCCGGCCGCCGTGACGGTCGTCGACCGCCACCGAGGAGAACCCGGGCGAGGAGGCGAGCCGGTCGATGAGGACGACACGGGTGCCGCGGGCCCGAACCGCCTCCAGCCTGGCCACGTCGTCGCCCACCGGTGCCACCAGCAGGCCGTCGAGCCGTTGGGACTCGAACAGCCGCAGCGCGCGGGCCTCTCGGTCGGCGTCCTCACCGCTGTTGGTCAGCAGCACGACCCGGCCGTGGGCGTTCGCGACGTGCTCGACCCCGGCGGCCACGTCGGTGAAGAACGGGTTGCCGACGTCGAGCACGACCAGGCCGAGCATCGCGCTCCTGCCCTGGCGCAACTGGCGGGCGGCGTCGTTGCGCACCCAGCCGAGCTCGTCGATGACCCCGTTGACCCGCCGGGCGGTCTCCTCGCTCACCTTGTCGGGATGGTTGAGGACGTTGGAGACGGTGCCCACCGAGACCCCCGCCAGCCGGGCGACGTCCTTGAGCCCTGTCTCGCGCATTCGACCCCCCTTCGCCCGTCGCGTGTGTGTTGAAACGTTTTAGCAGACTCTCTTGACCCGCGTGACGGTCGTCACCTAGTCTCACTCCCGTCGGCTTTATTGAATCGTTTCAAAACGTCAGGAGCAAGGGTGTCGTCCACTCCCACCACCGGCCCAACGACCGGCACAGCCGCGGGTCCCCCGGTGCTCGAGCTCCGGGACGTGGCCAAGGCCTTCGGTGCCGTCCAGGCACTGCGGTCGGGGTCGCTGGCCGTCGACGCCGGCTCGATCCACGCCCTCGTCGGCGAGAACGGCGCCGGCAAGTCGACGTTGGTCAAGATCGTGGCCGGCGTCCACCAGCGCGACGACGGCACCTTCCGCTTCCGCGGCGAGGACGTCGACTTCGCCTCCACCGCGGCTGCCAAGGCCGCCGGCATCGCGGTGATCTACCAGGAGCCCACACTGTTTCCCGACCTCTCGGTGGCCGAGAACATCTTCATCGGCCGGCAGCCGACGAACCGTCTGGGGTTGATCGACCGTGCCGAGATGCGGCGCGAGGCCCGCGAGCTGTTCGCCACCTTGGGCGTCCCGATCGACCCTGACCGGCTGGCCGAAGGACTCTCCATCGCCGACCAGCAGATCATCGAGATCGCGAAGGCCATCTCGCTGGACGCGAATCTCCTCGTCATGGACGAGCCCACGGCCGCGCTGTCCGGTGTCGAGGTGGACCGACTCTTCGGCGTCGCTCGCAGCCTTCGCGACCGGGGCGCGGGGATCTTGTTCATCTCCCACCGGTTCGAGGAGGTCTTCGCTCTCTGCGACCGGATCACCGTGATGCGCGACGGCGCCTACATCGCCACGCACGAGACCGGTGCAGTGACTGTCGACAAGATCGTCAAGGAGATGGTCGGCCGCAGCATCGACGCCCTGTTCCCTAAGGAGGACGCGGTCCTGGGCGACACCGTGCTGCGCGTGACCGGACTCGAGCGGGCCGGCGTCTTCTCCGACATCGACTTCGAGGTCCGCGCCGGCGAGATCGTCGCCCTTGCGGGTCTGGTCGGCGCCGGCCGGAGCGAGGTGGCCCGCGCCGTCTTCGGTGTCGACTTCTACGACCGCGGGCAGGTGGAGATGCACGGACGCCGGGTGGCACCTCGATCACCCAGGTCCGCCATCGAGGCGGGCATGGGATTCGTCCCGGAGGACCGGCGCAAGCAGGGCCTGGTCCTCGAGCAGTCGGTCGCCCGCAATGTCGCGCTCACGTTGCGGCACCAGCTCGCCCGGTTCGGCCTGATCAGCGCCCGCGCCGAGTCTGCGGCTGCCGCTGACTGGTCCCGCAGGCTTCAGGTCAAGGCCGTCAGCCCTCGGCACGCCGCAGCGACCCTGTCGGGTGGAAACCAGCAGAAGGTGGTGCTGGCCAAGTGGTTGGCCACGGACCCGCAGCTGCTCATCGTCGACGAGCCGACCCGCGGCATCGACATCGGCACCAAGGCGGAGGTGCACCGGCTGCTCTCTGACCTCGCTGGCCGCGGGGTCGCGATCTTGATGATCTCCTCCGAGCTGCCCGAAGTCCTCGGGATGGCCGACCGGGTGCTGGTGATGCACGAGGGGCGGATCGCCGCGGACCTCTCCCGGGCCGAGGCCACGCAGGAGCGGATCATGCACGCGGCCACGTCCTCCACCGTGGACGTGGCCTGATGTCGACCGTGACCACCCACCAGACCCCGGATGCACCGGTGCACCCCGATCACCCGCACTCGTCACCGACACGGCGGCTCGCGTCCCTGCTGCGTGCCCGCGAGCTTCCGGTGGCGGTGGCCCTGGCCCTGCTCGTGCTGGGCACGTGGCTGATCAACGACAAGTTCCTCTCGGCCCAGAGCGTCAAGGACCTGATGCTCAACGCCACGATCATGGTGATCCTCGCCGCTGGTCAGGCGATCGTCCTCATCACCCGCAACGTGGACCTGTCCGTGGGCGCCATCGTGGGCATCGTCGCCTTCGGCACCGGCGCCCTCTTCGAAGCCGCGCCCGGGATCCCGATCGCGGCCGTGTTCGTGGTGGGCATGGTGGCCGGAGCCGCCCTGGGTGCGCTCAACGGACTTCTCGTCACCGTGGCGCGGGTCCCCGCGCTGGTGATCACGCTCGGCACCCTCTACGCCTACCGCGGCGTCCTGTCGAGCTGGGCGGGCAGCAAGCAGTACTTCTCGGGCAACAACCCGCGGGCCTTCGGCCAGCTCTCCGTCGACACCGTCCTCCGCGTCCCCATCATCACCGTGATCGCCGCCCTGGTCGTCGTGGTGGTCGCGGTCTACCTCGCCTACCGTCCCGCTGGGCGGGACCTCTACGCGATCGGGTCCGACCCGGAAGCCGCTGCACTCTTCGGCATCCGGCTCCAGGCGCGGGTGCTGGCGGCGTTCGCGGCCTGCGGGGCCCTCACCGGGCTGGCCGGTGTGCTCTACGCGTCGCGCTACAACTCGGTCGGGGCGTTGACCGGCTCCGGGCTGGAGCTCGACATCGTGGCGGCGGCCGTCGTCGGCGGGGTTGCGATCTCGGGTGGGGTCGGCACCGTGGCTGGTGCCGCCATCGGGGCGGTCCTGCTCAGCACCATCACCAGCTCACTCACCGCCACCCGCGTCGACAAGTTCTGGCAACAGGCGATCGTCGGGATCCTGATCCTGGCCGCCATCGTCATCGACCGGGTCACCGCGATCCGCCGTTCCAACAAGCTGCGCGTCAGTGGCCCGCGATGACTGAGACTCGACCCGCGCGCGCCGCGGACCGGCCGGATGCCCCCGTGTCGTTCATCCGCCGGGTGGCCGGTCGCAGCGACACCATGCTCTTCCTGGTGCTCCTCGCCGTGATCGCCTCGGCGTCGACGATCATCGTCAACTTCGCCACCACGGTCACCCTGGGATTCCTGCTGGTGCAGGTGGTGCCGGTGCTGCTAATGGCCATGCCGATGACCTTGATCATCGTGACCGGCGAGATCGATCTCTCCGTGGCCAGCACCGCGGGACTGACCAGCGCCGTGATGGGTGTCCTGTGGCGCGACAGCGGGCTGGGGATCTGGTTCGTGATCGTGCTCTGCGTCCTGGTCGGCGCCGTGTGCGGCGCTGTCAACGGGCTCCTCATCACCGCCCTGGGACTCTCGTCCCTCGCCGTGACCATCGGGACGCTGGCCCTGTTCCGAGGGTTGGCCCTCGTGGTGATCGGCGACCAGAAGGTCTCCAACTTCCCCTCCGAGCTCACCTCGTTGGCCACCCGGCGGATCGGGGACACCGGCATCCCGCTGGTGATGGTCGGGGTTCTCCTGGTGGTCGGGGTCTTCGCGGTGGTGCTGCACAGCACGTCGTTCGGGCGGACCCTCTTCGCCATGGGCTACAGCCCGGAGGCGGCGCGCTTCGTCGGCATCCGCGTGGACGCGGCCAAGTTCTGGCTCTTCGTCGTCTCCGGGGCGGTGTCCGGGATGGTCGGCGTCTACTGGACGCTCCGGTTCGCCAGCGCTGGGCCCGACAACGCCACCGGGCTGGAGCTCTCGGTCATCGCGGCGGTCCTGCTCGGTGGTGTGTCGATCTTCGGTGGTCGCGGCACGATCGCCGGCGTCGCCACCGGCGTACTCCTCATCGGCACCCTGACGTATGCCCTGCGGCTCGCCCGGGTGCCCGAGACGACCCTGTCCATCGTCACCGGGCTGCTGCTCGTGCTGTCGGTCGTCACGCCCAGCGCCATCGCCTGGGTCCGCGAGAAACGGCGGCTCTCCCGCCTCCACCGGAACTCCCCTGCGGTACCAGCCGCAGGGTGACGCCTCGAGCGTCTCCCAACGAAAGGAACGAGCATGAAGTTGACTGCCCAGGCGTCGGGTCGCCGATTCGGTCGAACCGCCGTCGCGATCGCGGCCACGGCTCTCATGATGACCACTGCCGCCTGCGGGTCCGTCGGCGGCGACAGCGGGGGTGACGCAGGCGATGGCGAAGGAGCCCCGACCATCGTCTTCTTGCCCAAGCAGCTGAACAACCCCTACACCGACGTCGTGCTCGGCGGGGGCGAGGACGGCGCCGCAGCCGTCGGCTACGACTCCTCCGTGCTCGGCCCCCTCGAGGCCAGCTCCAGCGCTCAGGTGCCGTTCATCGAGCAGGCCACCCAGGAGGGTGCTGACGTGATCGTGATCGCGGCCAACGACCCCGACGCGGTCGGCCCGTCGCTCGAGGCGGCCCGTGAGGGCGGCGCGAAGATCGTCGCCTTCGACTCCGACACCAACCCCGACTACCGCGATGTCTTCATCAGCCAGGTGAACGCCAAGGACGTCGGCCTGGTGCAGCTCGAGATGATCGCCGAGCAGATCGACGGCGCCGGCGACATCGCGATCCTCTCGGCCACGGCGACCGCGACCAACCAGAACGAGTGGATCAAGTTCATGGAGGAGGAGCTCGCCGCGAACCCCGACTACGCCGACATCAACCTGGTCACCAAGGTCTACGGCGACGACGACGCCGACAAGTCGTTCAAGGAGGCGCAGGGCCTGCTCCAGTCCTACCCCGACCTCAAGGGCATCATCTCCCCGACGACCGTCGGCATCGCGGCCGCCGGGAAGTACCTCTCCACCTCCGAGTACAAGGGCAAGGTCGCGTTGACCGGGCTGGGTCTGCCCAACGAGATGCGCGAGTTCGTCAAGGACGGCACCGTCACCGAGTTCGCCCTGTGGGACCCCGCGCAGCTGGGCTACGTCGCCGCGTTCGCCGGCAAGGCCCTGGTCGACGGTGACATCACCGGTGAGGTCGGCGAGACCTTCGAGGCCGGCGACATGGGTGAGCGCACCATCGAGGAGAACGGCATCGTGATCGTGGGCCCGCCCACCCGCTTCAACGCCGACAACATCGACGACTACGACTTCTGAGTCGTTGACGGGCCGACCCGGTTCGATCCTCGAACCGGGTCGGTCCTCCCCGATCACCTTCACCTCCGAGCCTTGCGAGGAAGTCCAATGAGTGCCGTCGACGAGTCCGTCGCCATGCCCGCGCAGCTGACCCCCTTCCGTCGTCGCCAGACAAGGATCGGCCTGGTGGCGGGCGGCCTGGGCGCCTACTGGCCCCAGTTCCCCGGGCTGCTGCCCCAGCTGCAGGAGTCCACCGCGTACGTCGTGGACCGGTTCAACCGGTTGGACGCCGAGGTCGTCGATGTCGGGTTCATCTCCGACCCGCAGGAGGCCGTGGTCGCCGCGGAGAAGCTGCGGGTGGCCGACTGCGACCTGGTCGTGATCTTCCTGACTACCTATCTGACGACGTCGATGGTGCTGCCGATCGCGCAACGGGCCAGCTCGCCGGTGCTGATCATCGACCTGCAGCCGAACGAGAAGATGGACCACGCCTCGTTCGGCACCGGTGAGTGGCTGGCCTACTGCGGCCAGTGCCCGGTCCCCGAGGTCGGCAACGTCTTCCGACGGGCCCAGATCCCCTTCCGCTCTGTGTCGGGCTTCCTCCGCCAGGAGAGCGCCTGGAAGCGGATCGACCAGTGGGTGCACGCGGCGGGCGTGCGAGGCAGGCTGCGCAACGCACGCCATGGCCTGATGGGACACCTCTACCCCGGGATGCTGGACGTCTCCACGGACCTGACGTTGGTGCAGACGCAGTTCGGCTCTCATGTGGAGGTCCTTGAGTTCGACGACCTGCGGGTCAGGGTCGAGGACGTCTCCGACGCCGAGGTCGCCGAACGCAAGGAGCTGGCGCGCAGCCTCTTTACCCTCGACTCCTCCGTCGACGACGTCGACTTCTCCTGGGGCGCAAAGGTTTCGGTCGGCCTCGACCGACTGGTCGAGGACTTCGACCTGGACTCGGTCGCCTACTACCACCGCGGGCTGGCCGGCGAGCAGCACGAACGGCTCGGTGCGGGGCTGATCCTCGGATCCTCGATCCTGACGGCTCGCGGCATCCCCATGGCGGGCGAGTACGAGCTGCGTACCTCGATCGCGCAGCTGGCCTCCCAGGCCATCGGCGCGGGTGGTTCCTTCACCGAGATCCAAGCGCTGAACTTCGAGGACGGCGTCGTCGAGATGGGTCACGACGGGCCGGCTCACCTCGCGGTCAGCGCCCGCGAGCCGCTCTTGCGCGGGTTGGGGGTGTTCCACGGCAAGCGTGGCTGGGGCGTCAGCGTCGAGTTCGACGTGCGGCAGGGTCCGGTGACGACGTTCGGGATCGGGCAGGACGCCGACGGGTCACTGGTGTTCATCACCTCGGAGGGAGAGGTGGTCCCGGGCCGTCTCCTGGAGATCGGCAACACCACGTCACGCGTCGACTTCGACTGCGACCCGGGCGAGTGGGTCGACGCCTGGAGCCAGACCGGGATCGGCCATCACTGGGCGCTCTGCGTCGGGCACCGCGCCGGCGACCTCGCGGCTGCGGCCAGCCTGCTCGGCGTCGAGCACCGCTCGGTGCGGCTGTCGTGAGCGGCGAGATCGCCCCGGCGCCCGAGCACCGGCGACAGCGGGTCTGCTTCCTGCTGCAGGTCAAGCCGGAACGGGTGGCGGAGTACACCGCCCGTCATGCCGCAGTCTGGCCGGACATGCTCGCGGCGCTGCACGAGACGGGCTGGCACAACTACTCGCTGTTCCTGCGAGCAGACGGTCTCCTGGTCGGGTACTTCGAGACCCCCGACCTGGACGCAGCCCGCTCGGGGATGGCGGCCACCGAGGTCAATGCGCGGTGGCAGGCGGAGATGGCGGGGTTCTTCACCGAGCTCGACGGTCTCGCACCCGACGAAGGCTTCCTGCGGCTGGACGAGGTGTTCCACCTCGAGGACCAGCTCCCCCGACAGCCAACCGACCACGACACCACCTGAGAAGAGATGTGACATGACCACCTTCGCGAGGATCGCGCCGAAGCTGGAGGGGCAGGCCATCGAGGTCCCGTCCTGGGCCTACGGCAACTCCGGCACGCGGTTCAAGGTGTTCGGCACCGCCGGCACCCCGCGCACCGTCGATGAGAAGCTGGCCGACGCCGCCCAGGTGCACCGCCACACCGGCCTCGCGCCGACGGTCGCGCTGCATATCCCGTGGGACGCGGTCGATGACTACGCCGCGCTGGCGTCGTACGCCCAGGACCTCGACATCGCGCTCGGCACCATCAACTCCAACACGTTCCAGGACGACGACTACAAGTTCGGCGCCCTGACCCACACCGACCCCAAGATCCGGCAGAAGGCGATCGACCACCACTTCGCCTGCCTCGACGTGATGCACACGACCGGGTCCCGGGACCTGAAGATCTGGCTCGCCGAGGGCACCAACTACCCCGGCCAGGGCGACATCCGCGGCCGCCAGGACCGCCTCGCCGAGAGCTTGCGTGCCATCTACGAGCGGCTCGACGGCGACCAGCGGCTGGTCCTGGAGTACAAGTTCTTCGAGCCGGCGTTCTACCACACCGACGTCCCGGACTGGGGCACGTCGTACGCCCAGGTGGCTGCCCTCGGCGACCGGGCGATGGTCTGCCTCGACACCGGCCACCACGCGCCGGGCACCAACATCGAGTTCATCGTCGCCCAGCTGCTGCGCCTAGGGAAGCTCGGGTCCTTCGACTTCAACAGCCGCTTCTACGCCGACGACGACCTGATCGTCGGGGCGGCGGACCCCTTCCAGCTGTTCCGGATCCTCTACGAGGTGATCCGCGGCGGCGGCTACGGGCCCGCCAACGAGAGCGGGCACAGCGAGGTGGCGTTCATGCTCGACCAGTGCCACAACGTCGAGGCCAAGATCCCCGGCCAGATCCGGTCGGTGCTGAACGTGCAGGAGATGACCGCACGTGCGCTCCTCGTCGACGGCGACGCACTGGCGCTCGCGCAGTCCGAGGGCGACGTGCTCGGCGCCAACGAGATCTACATGGACGCCTTCTACACCGACGTCCGCGCCGACCTCGCCGCCTGGCGTGAGGAGCGCGGCCTGCCCGACAACCCGATCCGGGCCTACGCCGAGAGCGGCTACCAACAGCAGATCGAGAGCGACCGCGTGGGCGGGTCCCAGGCAGGCTGGAACTAGAGAGATGACGATGCCCGACACCAACGCCAGAACCAACCCGGCCGTTTCGGACCTGATCGGCCGGTCCAACCGGCTCGGGTCCGACCCGCGCAACACTAACTACGCCGGCGGCAACACCTCCGCCAAGGGCACCGAGCGCGACCCCGTCACCGGCGAGGACGTCGAGCTGCTCTGGGTCAAGGGGAGCGGCGGTGACCTCGGCACCCTGACCGAGCCCGGCCTCGCCGTGCTCCGGCTCGACCGGATGCGCGCGCTCGTCGAGGTCTACCCCGGTGTCGAGCGCGAGGACGAGATGGTGGCCGCGTTCGACTACTGCTTGCACGGCAAGGGTGGTGCCGCGCCGTCGATCGACACCGCGATGCACGGCCTCGTCGACGCCGCGCACGTCGACCACCTGCACCCCGACAGCGGCATCGCGATCGCCACCGCCGCGGACGGCGAGGAGCTCACGGCCAAGGTCTTCGGCGACCGGGTGGTCTGGGTGCCCTGGCGTCGCCCGGGTTTCCAGCTCGGCCTCGACATCGCCGCGATCAAGTCGGCCCACCCGGACGCGATCGGTTGCGTCCTCGGCGGTCACGGCATCACCGCGTGGGGCGACACGTCCGCGGAGGCGGAGGCCAACTCCCTGTGGATCATCGAGACCGCGTCGGCCTACATAGAGACCCACAGCCGGCCGGACCCCTTCGGCCCCGCGCTCGAGGGGTACGCCGCCCTCCCGGAGGCCGAGCGGCGCACCAAGGCCGCGGCCCTCGCGGCCACGGTCCGCTCGATCGCCTCGCAGGACACTCGGTCCGACTCTGGGAGGGCGATGGTCGGGCACTTCACCGACGCCGAGGTCGTCCTGGACTTCCTCGCCCACGCGGAGCATCCGCGGCTCGGTGAGCTCGGCACCTCGTGCCCGGACCACTTCCTGCGCACGAAGGTCAAGCCGCTCGTGCTGGACCTGCCCGCGTCCGCCACTGTCGAGGAGTCGGCGGCCCGCTTGCGCGAGCTGCACGCGTCGTACCGCGCGGACTACCAGACCTACTACGACCGGCACGCGTCCCCGGACTCCCCCGCGATCCGCGGCGCGGACCCGCTGGTCGTGCTGGTGCCGGGCGTCGGCATGTTCAGCTACGGCAAGGACAAGCAGACCGCCCGGGTGGCCGGCGAGTTCTACGTCAACGCCATCAACGTGATGCGCGGCGCGGAGGGGTTGTCGACCTACGCCCCGATCGACGAGTCCGAGAAGTTCGCGATCGAGTACTGGTCGCTCGAGGAGGCCAAGCTCCAGCGGATGCCGAAGGCCAAGCCCCTCGCCACCCGGATTGCCCTGGTCACCGGTGCCGCGAGCGGCATCGGCAAGGCGATCGCCACCAAGCTCGCGGGCGAGGGTGCCTGCGTCGTGATCGCCGACCTCGACCTCGCCAAGGCCAAGGCAGCGGCGGCCGAGATCGGCAGCACCGACCGGGCTGTCGGCGTGCGGGTCGACGTGTCCGACGAGGACGCCGTGCAGGCGATGGTAGACGCGGCGATGCTCGCGTTCGGCGGGCTGGACCTGGTCGTCAACAACGCCGGGCTCTCGCTCTCGAAGTCGCTGCTCGACACCACCGTCGCCGACTGGGACCTCCAGCACGACGTGATGGCCAAGGGCTCGTTCCTGGTCTCGCGCGCGGCTGCCAAGGTGCTCATCGAGCAGGGACTCGGGGGCGACGTCGTCTACATCTCCTCGAAGAACTCCGTGTTCGCCGGTCCCAACAACATCGCCTACTCGGCGGTCAAGGCCGACCAGGCCCACCAGGTGCGGCTGCTCGCCGCCGAGCTCGGTGAGCACGGCATCAAGGTCAACGGCGTCAACCCCGACGGCGTGGTCCGCGGCTCCGGCATCTTCGCCGGCGGCTGGGGCGCCGAGCGGGCCGCGGTCTACGGCGTGGAGGAGGACAAGCTCGGGGAGTTCTACGCCCAGCGGACGCTGCTCAAGCGCGAGGTGCTTCCCGAGCACTGCGCCAACGCCGTGTTCGCACTCTGCGGCCCGGAGCTGACGCACACGACCGGCTTGCACGTCCCCGTCGATGCCGGCGTGGCCGCCGCGTTCCTGCGCTGATGGCGGGTCTCGGCGCGGTCGCCGCGGTCGACCTGGGCGCGAGCAGCGGCCGGGTCGTCCTCGGCCGGGTCGGGCCGGACACGCTCGAGCTGACGACCCTGCACCGGTTCCCCAACGAGCCGATGATTCTCGACGACGGGCTGCACTGGGACATCCTCGGCCTCTACGAGCACGTGCTGCAGGGGCTGCGGCTCGCGCTGGCCGAGGAGCCCGACCTGCTCGGGTTCGCGGTCGACTCGTGGGCGGTCGACTACGCCCTGCTCCGAGACGGCGAGCTGCTCGGCGCGCCGTACCACTACCGCGACGAGCGCACCGGCCGCGGTGTCGCGGCCGTGCACGCGGTGATCGACCACGCCGGTCTCTTCGCGCGCAATGGCCTGCAGTTCCTGCCGTTCAACACCGTCTACCAGCTCGCCACCGAGGGGGAACGGCTGGCGGAGGCTGACTCGTTCCTGATGGTCCCAGATCTGCTCGCCTACTGGCTCACCGGCGAGCGGACCGTCGAGCTGACCAACGCCTCGACCACCGGCCTGGTCCGCTCGGGCTCCGCGGCCTGGGACACCGACCTCCTCGTGCGGCTCGGCCTCCCGTCGCGGATCCTGCCGCCGTTGGTGGCCGCCGGGACGACGATCGGCAAGCTCACCCCGGAGGTGGCCGCGTCGCTGGGCGCTGCCCACGGGCTGGTCGCCACCAGCGTCGGCTCGCACGACACCGCGTCCGCGGTGGTGGGCGTCCCGATGGCGGCCGACGCGGCGTACGTCTCCTGCGGGACCTGGGCCCTCGTCGGCGTCGAGATCTCCTCGCCGCTGCTGACCCCGGAGGCCCGCACCGCCGGGTTCACCAACGAAGCCGGGGTCGACGGCCGGACCCGCTTCCTGCACAACGTGATGGGACTGTGGCTGCTCAGCGAGTCCATCCGCGACTGGGAGGCGCAGGGGCTGCCGGCCGACCTACCGACGTTGCTCGCTGAGGCGGCCGCCGTCGTCGGCCCGGTGCCAGTGTTCGACACCGACGACGCGCGGTTCCTGCCGCCCGGCGGGATGGTGTCCCGGATCGCCGGTGCCTGCGCCGACGCCGGCCAACCTGTGCCCGGCTCCCCCGCCGAGACGGTCCGCGTGATCTTGGAGAGCCTGGCCGCGGCGTTCGCCGTGACCGTGACGAAGGCGGCCCGGCTCACCGGGCAGCCCGTCTCGGTCGTGCACGTCGTCGGCGGTGGCTCGCAGAACTCCTTGCTCTGCCAGCTCACCGCCGACCGCACCGGCCTGCCGGTGCTGGCCGGCCCGGTCGAGGCCACGGCGATCGGCAACGTACTGGTGCAGGCTCGCCAGCACGGGCTGGTCTCTGGCAGTCTCGAGGACCTGCGGGCCCTGGTGGCCCGCACCCACCCGCCGACCCGCTACGAGCCCCGCCTCGCCGCCACGGACAAGGACCCCCGATGAAGCGCCAAATGCCCAAGCGGCACGACCTCGCTCCCCTGCTCACGTTCAAGAAGCCCACCCTGTCGCCCAAGGAGCGGCGGCTCGCTTCCGCGCTGACCATCGAGGACCTGCGGCGGATCGCCAAGCGGCGTACGCCGAAGCCCGCGTTCGACTACACCGACGGCGCGGCGGACGGCGAGGTGTCCCTGGGCCGGGCCCGCGAGGCCTTCGCCGACGTGCAGTTCAACCCGGCGATCCTGCGCGACGTCTCGAAGGTCGACACCACGCGCACCGTCCTCGGGGCGCCGGTTTCGCTGCCGTTCGGGATCGCGCCGACCGGATTCACCCGGATGATGCAGGCCGAGGGCGAGATCGCCGGCGCGACCGCCGCGCTGGCCGCGGGCATCCCGTTCAGCCTGTCGACGATGGGCACGACCTCGATCGAGGACGTCGCGGCGGCCAACCCCGCCTCCGCGGGTGGCCGCAACTGGTTCCAGCTCTACATGTGGAAGGACCGCGAGCGCTCGATGGCGCTGGTCGACCGGGCCGCGGCCGCGGGCTTCGACACGTTGTTGGTCACCGTCGACGTGCCGGTCGCCGGGGCGCGGCTGCGCGACGTCCGCAACGGCATGACGATCCCACCGACACTGACCCCGCGCACGGTCCTCAACGCGATCCCGCGGCCGGCCTGGTGGATCAACTTCCTGACCACGGAGCCGCTGGCGTTCGCCTCGCTCGACGCGTGGTCGGGCACGGTGGCCGACCTGCTGGACACGATGTTCGACCCGACGGTGACCTACGACGACCTGGCGTGGATCCGCGACCAGTGGCCCGGCAAGGTGTCGGTGAAGGGTGTGCAAAGCGTGGACGACGCCCGCCGCCTCGCCGACGCCGGCGTGGACGCGATCATCCTGTCCAACCACGGCGGTCGCCAGCTCGACCGCGCCCCGGTGCCGTTTCACCTGCTCCCCGACGTGGTCAAAGCCGTAGGCTCCGACCTGGAGGTGCACCTCGACACCGGCATCACCTCGGGTCAGGACATCGTCGCCGCGCTCGCGCACGGCGCGCACTTCACGCTCATCGGACGGGCCTACCTCTACGGCCTGATGGCCGGCGGCCGCGACGGCGTCGACCGGACCATCGAGATCCTGCGAGGCCAGATCGAGCGCACCATGCGGCTGCTCGGCGTCACCAGCCTCGACGAGCTCACCCCCGAGCACGTGACCATGCTCGTCCGGCTAGCCCCACGCCCCCGCTGAGTGGGGGCTTATGGTCCGTCGAGTGGGGGCTGGTGGCTCTGTGAGTAGGGGCTGGTGGTCGCTCGATCGCCTGATCCGACGCGGTTGCTCTCCTGCTTGAACCACCAGCGCAGACCCCGCCCGGCGTAGGTCTCGTCGGCGTACCGCGGGACGAGGTGACAGTGTGCGTGCGTCACCGTCTGGCCGCCGACCGTCCCGACGTTCCAGCCGACGTTCCACCCGTCGGGCCCGTGTTCGGCCGTGATCACGTCGCGCAGTCGGGCCAGCAACGTGCGGGTCGCCGCCCACTCCTCGTCGTCGAGCTCCCACGGAGCCTCGACGTGCCGCACGGGCAGCACCATCGCCGACCCCGCCGGCGGCTCACCCGTCCAGATCGCGAGGCAAGGACCCTCACGGTCGACCACCTCGTCGTTGGGAAGGGCGCAGAAGGGGCATTCGTCGGTCATCGGTCCATCCTCCCCGGCAGTCGAGTGCTCAGGTGGTCGTAGTCCCCGTCGGGGCGAGCACTCGACTCGGCCGACACGCTCGGGCTCAGCCGAAGAAGACCTGCGCCTCGGCGTACTCCTTCTCGGAGACGAGCTTGAGCTTGCCGGTGCCCTCGATGAGCGGGACGCGGACGATGTCGGTGCCGCGCAGCGCCATCATGGTGCCGAAGTCTGCCTCGGCGACGGCGTCGATCGCGTGCAGGCCGAAGCGGGTGGCGAGCCAGCGGTCGAAGGCCGTCGGCGTGCCGCCGCGCTGGATGTGGCCGAGGACGACCGCGCGGGCCTCCTTGCCGGTGCGGGCCTCGATCTCGCCGGCGAGCCGGTCGCCGATGCCGCCGAGGCGGACGTGGCCGAACGCGTCCTTCTCCTGGTTGAGCAGGGTCATCCCGTCCTCGCCCTCGACCTCCCTGGGCGTCGCGCCCTCGGAGACGACCAGGATCGGGGAGAACCGCGACTCGAAGCGCGACTCGACCAGGCGACAGACCTCCTCGATGTCGAAGGGCTGCTCGGGGATCAGCACGATGTTGGCGCCGCCGGCGATGCCGGAGTGGAGCGCGATCCAGCCGGCGTGCCTGCCCATGACCTCGACGACAAGCACACGGTGGTGCGACTCGGCCGTGGTGTGCAGCCGGTCGATCGCCTCGGTGGCGATGTTGACCGCGGTGTCGAACCCGAAGGTGAAGTCGGTGCCGGAGAGGTCGTTGTCGATGGTCTTGGGTACGCCGACCACGTTGACGCCCAGGTCGGCCAGCTTGGTGGCGACCCCGAGGGTGTCCTCACCGCCGATGGCGACCAGCGCGTCGACGCCGTCGCCGGCCAGGTTGTCCTTGATCCGCTCGACACCGCCCTCGATCTTGAACGGGTTGGTGCGCGATGAGCCGAGGATGGTGCCGCCGCGCGGGAGGATGCCGCGCACCTCGGGCACGCCGAGCTGCATGGTCACGCCCTCGAGCGGACCCTTCCAGCCGTCGCGGTAGCCGATGAACTCGATGTCGTGGACCTTCACGCCCTTGCGGACGACGGCTCGGATCACGGCGTTGAGGCCGGGGCAGTCTCCGCCACCGGTGAGGACTCCGACGCGCATGCAGCTCACTCCTTGGATCGTTCCAACAATGTCGGAGCGACCTTATCGACGCGGGCCGGGCTGGGCCACCCCTCCGGGCGACCCTCCCACAGCCGTCTCAACCGGCGGGCGCGGCGACCACGTCGGCCCGGTTGGTCACCCGCTCCGCGGCCTGCGGCAGGACCGTCCCGAGCCGCAGGCTCACCAGCGCGAAGAGCACGGTCAGCGCGAGCATCACGATCCACAGCGGCTCAGGCCCCCTCTCGAGCAACCACGCGAACGTCACCGGCGCGATCGTGCTGGACACGTTCCACGCCAGCTGGATCAACGAGAGGTACCTCCCCCGCAGGTGCTCGGGCGCGGCCTCGGCCGACAGCGCCGCCAGCACCGGGCCGCCGGTCAGCTCGGCCAGCGTGTAGACGACGCCCCCGACCACCATCACCGCCGTCGCCACCCACACCGAGAGCACGCTGCCACCGAGGAACACGACGTACGACGCGGCGAACGCCGCCTGCGTCACCAGCAGGAGCCGATAGCGCACGTGACCGGTCATCGCATTGACCACCAGCCCCTGCCCGAACCCGATCATCAGGCAGTTGATCGTGAACACGACCCCGGTGCTCCAGCCGGGCAGCCCGAGCACGGTGACCATGTAGACCGGCAGCGCGAAGTTCAGGATCATCATCGGCAGCGAGTAGCCGACCTGCGCCACCATCAGCAGGCGGTAGGGCCGGTCCGCCAGCACCGCCGACCACGAGCCGGGCAGCGACGCGCGGCCGCCCGGACGGGCGTCGGGGACGGCGATCAGCAGCCACAGCGCGAGGAGGTACGACGCGGCGTTGACCGCGACGACGGCCTCGAACGCGAGGTCGGTGCCGATCGAGAGCGCCACCCCGGAGGCGAGCCCGCCGAGCGCGAACCCGACGTTGCGCAGCGCGCCGAGGAAGCCGAACCAGCGCTCCCGCTCCCCCGGCTGGGAGATCGCGGCCACGATGTTGCCGTAGGAGCCCCAGAACGCCGTCCCGCCGACCGTCACCACGATCGTCCACACCAGCACGGCCGCGAACGAGTCGGTGACCAGGTAGGCCATGAAGCCCAGCGCCTGCAGCGCGTTGCCCGCGAGCAGCACCTGCTTGGCGCCGACCCGGTCGACGACCGCGCCGATCAGCGGCCCCGCCGGGAGCGCCACGGCCGAGGCGATCGAGATGGCCGCACCGACCTGGAGCAACGTCAGCGGCGTGACGGCGAGGAAGTAGAGCATCGTCAGCGGCATGAAGACCCCGCTGCCCAGCGCGTCGACCGCGATCGCGGTGACGAAGCGTCGGTGGGAGCCGATGGCCGGGAAGCCCAGCCGGTCGGCGAGCCGCGAGAGTCGAGAGGTCACCGGGCCATCATCCGACCTCGACCGGGGTTGAGCACAAGCGGGATTCGGACCCCGCCGACTCGGCGCAGATGGCGGGCCGACTCGGCGCTCATGGCGGGCCCAGTCGGCGCGGATGGTTGACCGAGTCGGCACAGCTGGCGCCGCCGGCACCATCTACGCCGAGTCGACGCACCATCTGCGCCGACTCGGCGTACTAGGGTCCGGAGGCATGACCTTCTCGATCGTGGCCCGGTCCGACGACGGCGAGTCCTGGGGGGTGGCGGTGGCCTCCAAATTCCTGGCGGTGGGGTCCGCGGTGCCGGCCGCGGTCGCCGGCGTCGGCGCCATCGCGACCCAGGCCGAGGCCAATGTGGCCTACAAGGGCCAGGCGCTCGCTCACCTCGACGACGGCGCCACGGCGTCGGTCGCGCTCCAGCGGCTGATCGAGGACGACGACGGTCGCGACCACCGGCAGGTCGGCATCGTCGACGTCGAGGGCAACGCCGCGACCCACACGGGGCACAGCTGCCTCGACTGGGCGGGTGGCCGCACCGGTCCCGGCTTCGCGATCCAGGGCAACATCCTGGTCGGCGAAGAGGTGGTCGAGGCGATGCAGGACGCCTGGGAGACCGCCGACCCGGAGGATCCGCTGGCCCGGCGCCTGCTCGCGGCCCTCGCCGCCGGCGACGCGGCGGGCGGCGACCGTCGCGGCCGCCAGTCCGCGGCGCTGCTGGTGGTCCGCGACGGCGCGGGGTACGGCGGCAACGACGACATCGCGGTCGACCTGCGCGTCGACGACCACACCGCGCCGATCGACGAGCTGACCCGGCTGCTAGACCTCAACGACCTCTACCTGACCGCCTCCACCGAGGAGGAAAAGGTCTTCGTCACCCCCGAGCTCGAGCGCGAGCTCGACGAACGCGTGCAGGCCCTCGGCGCGCCCGACCTGCACACCTGGGTCGGCTCGGAGAACTACGAGATGCGCGTCGCTCCCGACGGCTCCTGGATCGACCAGCGGATCCTCACCATCCTCCGGGGCGAAACCCCCGCATGACAGTCCTCGCCATCGACGCCGGCACCACCGGTGTCACCGCGGTCGTGGTCAGCCCGGCAGGCACGATCGTCGCCAAGGGCTACCAGGAGTTCTCCCAGCACTTCCCGAAGCCCGGCTGGGTCGAGCACGCACCCGAGGAGATCTGGCAGGCCACCATCGAGGCGACCCGCGAGGTGCTCGGCAAGGTCGACGCCGCCGAGCTGAACGCCGTCGGCATCACCAATCAGCGCGAGACCGTGCTGCTGTGGGACCGCGAGACACTGGGGTCGCCCCGGCGCGCGATCGTCTGGCAGGACCGGCGTACGGCGGACATCTGCACGCGGATGCGCGACGAGGGCCACGAGGCCCGGGTCACCGAGCTGACCGGTCTGCGGCTGGACCCCTACTTCTCCGGCACCAAGCTGAGGTGGCTGGCCGAGCACGAGCCGCGGACGTGGGACCTGGTGGAGCAGGGCCGGTACGCCGTCGGCACGGTCGACTCCTACCTGGTGGCCCGATGACCCGCGGCACCTGGCACGTCACCGACGTGTCCAACGCGTCGCGCACCCTGCTGTTCGACCTCGCGGCGGGCGACTGGTCCGACGAGCTCTGCGCCCTGTTCGGGGTCCCGCGCGACGCCCTGCCCGAGATCGTGCCGAGCTGGGGCGAGGTCGGCAGCACCGACCCTGCCACGTTCTGCGGCCTCGAGCTGCCCATCGCCGGCATCGCGGGCGACCAGCAGTCCGCGCTCTTCGGCCAGACCTGCTTCGACCCCGGCGACTCCAAGTGCACCTACGGCACCGGGTCGTTCATCCTCACCAACACCGGCACGGCGATCGAGCGCTCCGACGCGGGGTTGCTCAGCACCGCGGCCTGGCGCAGTCCGGACGGCACGCTCACCTATGCCAACGAGGGCGCCATCTTCGTCACCGGCGCCGCGGTGCAGTGGCTCCGCGACGGGCTCCAGATCGTCGGCTCCGCAGCGGAGACGGAGGCGATCGCGGCGACGATCGACGACACCGAGGGCGTCGTCTTCGTGCCCGCCCTCACCGGACTGGGCGCCCCACATTGGGACCCGCACGCCCGCGGCCTGATCATCGGCATCACCCGCGGCACCACCCGCGCCCACATCGTGCGCGCCACCCTGGAGGCGATCGCGTTCGAGGTCCGCGACGTGCTGGAGACCATGCCCGCGGCCACCTCGCTCCGGGTGGACGGTGGCGCGTCGGCCAACGACCTGCTCTGCCAGATCCAGGCCGACCAGATCGGCGTACCAGTCGAGCGCCCCGACATCGTGGAGACCACCGCCCTCGGGGCGGCCTTCCTGGCGGGCCTCGGCGTGGGGGTGTGGGAGTCGACCGACGACCTGCGCGAGACCTGGTCGCTCGACCGCCGGTTCGAGCCGTCCGGCGACCGCGAGAAGGCCGACGCGGGGCACCGGCTGTGGACCGACGCGGTCGGCCGCGCCAAGGGCTGGGCGGGCTAGAGCCTGTCGAGGGCGGCCTGCGCCGCGTCCCGCACCTTGGTCGCCGCCGCGACCGTCGCCTCAGCCTCGCCCCGGGAGTCCTCGGCCTCGCCGAGCTCGTCGTCGTTCTCCTCGTACGCCGCCTCCAGCTCGGCCAGCCGGCGCCGCAGCTCGTCGAGCTCGGCCTGCAGCTGGAGTCCTCGTGCCTCGAGGTCGGACACCGCCGCGTGCGCTGTCGCAAGCTCCTCGGACGCCTCCGCCCGGGTCGCCTCCGCCGCGGCGAACGCCTTCTCGGCCTCGCGGCGGGCGCGCTCGTCCGGCTCCGGATCTGGTACGACGTGCAGGTCGGGTCGCGGGGTGGGCTCGGCCTCGCGCGGGGTGGCGGTGAAGCCGAGCGCCTCGGGCACCGCGACCGCAGCGGCCACGTCCACGGCGTCGACCCCGGTCGCGGCCAGCGCGGTGACCAGCAGCCCGCTGCGCACGGCCTCGGCGGCGCCCGCGTCGAGCATCGCGGCAGTGAGCGTGGACTCGATCTGGTCGGCGACGGCCTGGGTGACCTTGACCCCGGCGTCCGCGGCGACGCCGCGGGCCTGCGAGGTGACGGCGGCCGTGAGCTGGCGGCGTTGCCGGGTGAGGGCGCGCAGCTCCTCGCCGTCGAGCGAGGCCCGCGCGGCCCGCAGGGCCTGACCGACCGCCAGCACCTGCGCGACCTGGTCGGCCTCGCGGCGTACCAGCAGGTTGACCACCCAGGCGGCCAGGGACGGCTTGCGCAGCGCCTTGACCGACGACGCCAGTGCCTTGTCGGCCTTCAGCTCCTTCGCGCGGGCGTCCCGGGCAGGCGTGAAGTCGCCCAGCGGCGCGGCGTACAGCGCATCGGCGATCGTCAGCAGGTCGGCCTCGGCCATGCGTGGATCGTAGGACGCCGACGTCAGCGGGCGGCGTCGAGGAAGACCGGCTCGCCGGGCAGCCTCGCGAGCTCGACGCAGGCGCCGGCCAGCCGGCAGTCGTAGTAGACCTCGGTCCCGCCCTCGGGCTGGGCGGCCAGCACGGAGCCGTCGCTGTCGAGCGTGAGCGCCGGGGGGGCCTCGCCCGGCGGGAGCGCCAGGGCCAGCGGGGCACCGCCGACGCTCGTGGAGGCCAGGGTCGCGGCGCCGGCGAGCTCGTGGGCACCGTCGAGGGTGAGCTGGGAGTCGAGTCCCTGGCCGAGGACCAGCCGCCAGCCGGCGTCGGCGAGGACGGGCGGGAGCGTGTCGGTGTCGGTGTCGGCGGCGAGCACGACCCGGTTGCGCACGTCGGCGACCTGGCCGTCGGTCACGTCGGTCCAGCCGGCGTCCGGCCCGGCGGCGGGGTCGATCAGGCGGGTGCCGTCGTCGCCCCGGACGAACACGATGCCCTGGTCGAGGCCGGCCACCTCCAGGCTCGCGCAGGCGGTGCCCGCGCACGGCACCGGGTATGAGCCGATCAGGCGCGGGCCCTCGCCGAACTCGTAGACCGACAGCGTCACGCGGTCGGCGCTGCGGGTCAGCCAGGCGGACAGCCCGCGGCCGGGGTCGTACTTCGCCGTGGGCGTGAAGTCGGCGGCGCGTGCCGGCGACGCGGCGAGCGTGCGGACCCGGCCGTCGGCGGGCAGCAGTCGGACACTCTGGTCGGCGCCGAAGAAGACCAGACCGTACGGCGTGGCGGCGGCACCGGTCGCGGGGTCGCGCACGGCACCGAGGTCGGAGCTCTGCCCGCCGAGGTGGGTCAGCCCGGACTGCTGGTCGTAGAAGCCGCGCAGCCCGGCCGTGAAGTCCAGGGTGGGCAGGGCGGCGGGGTCGGTGGCCCGGTCGGGATCGGCGCTCCCGCCGATGACGAGCGCGGTGACGGCGCCGAGGGCGGCGACCACGGCGGCGGCGCTGCCACCGATCCGCGCCAGGCGGCGGCCGCGGGCGACCCGGCGTACGGACGCGACATCGACCCGGGGCACCGGCACGTCGGCCAGCTTGCGCTCCAGGGTCTCGACGACGATGAGCTCGATCGTCACGCGCGCGCTCCCTGGCGGCTCGCGGTCAGCAGGCGTCGCAGGTTGGCCAGGGCGACAGAGGTCTCGTCGGTGATGGTCTCGGGACGGATGCCGAGGGTGGTAGCGATCTCGTCCTCGCCGAGCCGCTCGTAGTAGCGCAGCACGATGATGGCGCGCTGGCCCACGGGCAGCTCGAGGAGGGCGGTCCAGACGGCGTCGGTGTCGACGACCCGCTGCTCGGGGGAGGCGACGTAGCGGCGTACGGGCGCCTCGGCCGGGCGGGTGGCGGGACGGCGGCGTCCGAGGATCTCGTTGACGATCATCCGGCGGACGTAGGCCTCGGGGGCGTCCGCGGAGACCTTGCGCCAGCGTGAGTAGGCGGCAGCGAGGGCGGAGCGGACGGCGTCCTCGGCCAGCTCGGGGTCGCGGGTGATGGCGTAGGCGGTCCGGAAGAAGCGGTCCGACGTGGCGGACGCGAACTCCTCGAAGTCCAGCTCGGCTCTCATGGTCACCCTCTCCCGCGGCTGCCCCGATAGCAGCCCCACCCCTTAGACGCAGTGGGAGGCGAATGGGTTCGCTTCCGTCCGTCCAGGGTTGTTTCCGTGCGACAGGGTCACCGCACGTGTCGTGCCTCGGCACCCAGGGTACGCGTTTCGGGCTCCTTGCACTGCAGACAAAGGTCGTGTTCCCCCTCGATGGGGTACGGCGGCCACCCGGCCTGCCGCGTCCGACCCGTCTCGCGCCAGCCGAGGTGGGCGTAGAGACCGCGCGCTCGCGTGTTGGCCTCCAGGCACCACAGCACGGCCCGATCCGCCCCGCCGGCGGCGATCCCGGCCACCGCGCGCTGGACCATCACACGCCCCAGTCCGCTCCCCCACGACTCCGGGTGCACGGCCAGGTGACGCAGCGTGGTGGCGTCGTACGCCGCGAAGGCGAGCAGGCGGTCGGGTCCGTCCACCACCTCGACGCGCACGCCCGGCTCGGCCATCGTGCTCCGCCACCGCGCGAGCACACCCTCGTCCGGGTAGGGATGGTCCGCCGGTGGGAAGACATGGCCGAGCGAGGCCAGGTTGGCGGCCTTCTCGAGGTCGCGGAGAGCCACGGCGTCCTTCGGCGTGGCGAGCCGGAAGCGGATCTCGGCCGCCCCGTCCCCGGCGGTGGGGCCGATCACTCGTCGTCGTCGTCGAGGCCGCGCTGGATGGCCCAGCGGGTGAGCTCGACGCGGTTGTGCATCTGCAGCTTGCGCAGGGTGTTCTGCACGTGGTTCTGGACCGTCCGGTGAGAGAGCACGAGCCGCTCGGCGATCTGCTTGTACTCGATGCCCTTCGCCACCATCTTGAGGATCTCGGTCTCGCGCGCGGTCAGCTCCGGCGCGCCGTCGTCCTCGGGCTCGGGGCCATCGGCCATCCGGCGGAACTCCCCCAGCACCAAGCCGGCCAGGCCCGGTGTGAAGACGGTGTCGCCGTGGGCGACCCGGCGGACAGCGGCGATCAGCTCGTCGCGGGAGGCCGACTTGACCAGGTAGCCGGTCGCGCCGGCCTTGACCGCCTCCAGCACGTCGGCCTGCTCGCCGGACGCGGAGAGGATCAGCACCCGCGCGGACGGGTCCTGTCGCAGCACCTCGGCGGTGACCTCGACGCCGTTGGGGCCGGGGATCTGCAGGTCGAGCACGACGACGTTCGGACGTGCGGCGGGGAACCGTGCCAGCGCCTGGGTGCCGTCGGCTGCGACACCGACGACGTCGAAGCCGGCGGCCTGCAGGTCGCGCTCCACGGCGTCGCGCCACATCGGGTGGTCGTCGACCACCATCACCCGGATCGGCTGCCCCTGCTGTGCGGTCTGCTCAATCTGGTCGGTCACGAAACCAACCTAAACCGCGTCGGTCAGGTCGGGGGGACGAAACGGCCGCGCCGGTGCA
>Ga0136611_10000355_pt1 | contig 29387 bp, 17 predicted proteins | sample AntDrymUQ2232306_2_FD_106645 | JGI IMG/M metagenome (GOLD analysis project Ga0136611, IMG submission 106645) | Polar desert sand microbial communities from Dry Valleys, Antarctica - metaG UQ223 (23.06) | ecosystem: Environmental > Terrestrial > Soil > Desert | place: Antarctica: Dry Valley...
AACCAAATATGAAGAAGCCGCCGGTCTCGACCAGCAAATAATGCGGCTCGAAGATGATATTCGCAAGCTGAAAATTGATTTCGACATTTACTTTAACGGCGGCGCGAAACGTCCGCCGCTCGAAGCGCGGGCGCGGCTCGATGCCAATCTTAAACGGCTCGCCGACGACCGCAACTTGACTTACGCGCAACGCTATCAATTTAATATGATTGTCTCTCGCTTCACTTCCTACCGCGAACTGTGGCGCAGATTACTGAAAAAACGCGGCGAGGAAATTGTATAGGTTTCAGGTTTCAGGTTTGGGAAAGTCTGATTTCAATTTGAAACTGAAACTAAAAAAACGACCTCAAAAGAAGTCGCTTTTTATTTTATAGATGCCGTCCGGCTTTTTCGCAAAAACCGAAAGCAATCAAATGATTTAATGTAGCAATCAACTCGCCGTAACATTTTCCGCCTGTGGACCTTTCGGACCGGTGGAAACTTCAAACTCGACATCCTGCCCTTGCGTCAAAGTTTTATAACCGTCGCCGGAAATCGCGCTGTAATGCACGAAGACATCCTGCTCGCCGGGCTGTTCAATAAAACCGTAACCTTTCGCGTTGTTAAACCATTTGACCTTACCGTTAGTTTTTGACATTTTTTTCTAATTCCTCCTACAAACTTCAGTGAATTTAATTTTCTAGACCTCTTTCAAGGCTCAGTTCCAAGCCGAAAGCATCATCAATCAAACAAAAAACAATTAGCGTCAGCGACAAAACCTTTCGGCTTTATCCTTCTGGACTATCGAAAATGTAATAAGACTCATTTTCTAACAAGCAGAAAATCTTAAAACGCAAGATTTTTATTGGATTGTTTTTGTATTGTTTTTGATAGAACGAATGAAAATTTAACTAAAATTGACCGCGCTGTCAAGAATCTTTTTCACTTTTTTGTAACGTCGGGCGCAATCGCCGCGAAATTGACATCAAACTGTTGATAAACGAAGATAAATTCAAACAAAAAGCTATGAATAATTACGAGGCGAATTCTTCGCTTTCCTACAATGAATATCTAAAAGTCCCGGAACTCATCGCCCTGCAAAAAACTCTGTCCGAGCCGACCAGCCACGACGAGTTGCTGTTCATCGTCATTCACCAAACCTACGAACTTTGGTTCAAACAAATTCTGCACGAAATTGACGCGAGCATCGGCTGGCTCAAAGAAAGCCGTACGTTTCGCGCCAATCATTCGCTGAAAACCGTCGCGGCAATCGGCAAAGTCGTCGTCAGCCAGATTCATATTTTGGAGACGATGGCGCAAATCGGTTTTTTGGAATTCCGCGACAAATTGAATCCGGCGAGCGGTTTTCAATCAACACAGTTCCGCGAAATCGAATTCGTCTCCGGCGCGAAAGACGAAAAGATGATGAATCATTTTGCCGGCGACGAATTCGCCTTTCAGAGATTGTCCAGGAGATTTGACGCGCCGAGTCTCGCCGACGAATTTTGGAATTTATTAACCAGAAAAGGTTTTTCAACTGCCACAGACGACGAGCGCGTAAAGACAATAGTCGAGATTCTGACCAGCCCTGAAAAACACGCCGACTTTTTCATAATGCAGGATTTGCTCATTGAACACGACGAAAACATCGCGCTCTGGCGATACAATCACGTTTTGATGGTCGAACGAATGCTTGGGATGAAACGCGGCACGGGCGGTTCGGAAGGCGCAGGCTATTTGCGAACGACGCTCTCGAAAAAATTCTTTCCCGAACTCTGGGAAGCGCGAACTCATCTATAAAACATCGGAAAATTCCAAATCCGAGGTTCAATGTTAACTTGCGTTCCGACTTTGGATATTGGACGTGCAACTCGAAACTTGAAACCGCGAAACTACAACTTCTATTTTGACTCGCGCATCAAACTCCGCAAAGCCGAATGATTTTAAGGAGTTTTATGCTTTCATTGCCAACCAAAATTGTATCGCTGATTTTTGTTCTTTTGGTAGCGGCAAACGCGCAAACGCCCGTGCCGACACCAAATCAAAACGACGACACCGAGCGGGTATTCACCGAAGAAATCAAATTGAATGTTTCCGCCGTTGACCGTCACGGGAAATTTTTCGCGGGCGTGAAAAAAGAAGATTTGGTGATTATGGAAGACGAGCGGCTGCATCAGGCGAGCAGTCTGCGGCGCATTGCCGCCAATGTTTTAATCATGATGGATACGGGCGGCGAAATGCGGGCAAAAAAGGGATTCGAGCAAACCAAGAAAACGGTGAAAAGTCTGATTAACGCTCTTTCTGCGGAGGACTCCGTGGCGATTATACAGTATCACGATAAAGTCGAGATTATCGCCGAATGGACGACAAATAAAGAGGAAGCGTTGAAAATTCTGAATGCGAAAGCAAACTTCGGCAGACGCTCGGTTTTTATCAACGCGCTGGAGACGGCGACGAAATTTTTGCAGAAAACTCCGCTCGAAAACCGGCATCTTGTTCTGATCACCGACGGCACCGACACTTTTAACAACCTGACCGAGCGCGAAGCGGCGATGCGGAATCTTCTTGCGACCGACATCAATGTTCACGTTTTCAGCTATACGAAGCTCGAAATTACCGACCTTGAACCGCGCGCGAAAAGTGTTTCAAAATCGGCGCCGCCGAAAGCGATTCCCGACGAAGTGAAAGCGACGCTGCCGCGCGGCATCCAGGATATGATGAATGCTCCGATCCGCGTCACCATCAATACGGATAGGGAGTTTCCACGAAAAATGAAGGAGAGAAAAACCGCTCTGATTGACGGCGAAAAATATCTCGCCGCGCTTTCCAAAGACACGAACGGCGAAATGGTTCTGCCGGAATCGAACGAAGAAATGCTTGAGAAAACACTCTTATCGCCGCGATTATTGATTCGAGCTACGTTTTAACTTACGCGCCGAAACGCGCCCTAAGCGAATCGAAGACGGGCGAAATCCGCAACATCGAAGTTTCCTCGCGCCGACCTGATTTACAAGTTCAAGCCCGCCGCAAACTCGTCATTAACAACGAAAAATAAAATTTTCACTGAGCGCGTCGGCATTAAAAAATCGGTTCGATTTATCAAGTATAAATATTGAACCGATTTTTTAGATTGCTTGCTCAAACTGTGTGGGCGAGCCGTTCGCGCTTAGGCTAAAAGGCTTGCGAAAAGCGAAAATGAAGTTGTCCCTGGCGAATGCGAAAAATGCCGTTCGTGCCGTTCGTCTGCGGAATCAGAAATTGCGGCGGATTGAGCAAATAGCCGTAATCAACTCCAAACTCGCCGCCAATCGGAGCTTTGATTCGCAGTCCCAATCCGACGGTGTTTGACCAAACGGCTCGCAGATTACGCCGGAACACGTCGCCTGCCGGAACGTCGGGCGGATTGAAAATATCTTTGACGCGCCGGAAAACATTGCCGCCGTCGTAAAACGGCACGGCGCGGATTGATTTGGAAAGCGGAATTCTGGCTTCGAGATTCACAATCGCCAGAGCATTGCCGCCGAACGGAACTGTAAAAGGCGTTAAGAAAACCGGCTCGCCTTTGCTGTTTCTGAAAATTCCCTGCGGCACAACGACTACGCGCGGACCTGCCTGCTCAAATTCAAAACCTCTCAGTGTGCTTGAACCGCCCGCGAAAAATCTTTCGCTAATCGGCAGAATATCTTCGAGGTCGGGAAACTGCGCCCCGGAAAATCGCTCTCCGCTTGAGAAAACGCTTGCCAACCCGAGAACGCCGCGCCCGGCAAAAGTCGTATTGCGAAGAAAGGACGCGGTGTAATAAATGTTGTAGCTGCCTTGAAATTTATGAAAACCGATATTCGCGCCCAACGCGGGAAGCGAGACGGTGTATTCCGCCGTTAGATAATTGCCGCGCGTGGGATCGCCCGGATTATAGCGGCACGGCTCGCCGGGATCGCCTTTGGCGATGATGTCAAGAATCGTGTTTCTGACCGAACAATTTTCCCGCGTATCGAAAACGAAATTCGTGCCGAAACCGCTCGTTCTAATTCTCGAATCGGGAAGGAGCAAATCTTTAATCAAAAGGCTTTCGATGTTATAAAGGCGTACGTCTTCAAAGCGGTAACGGGCGAACAAAATGCTGCGTTTGCCGCGGCTGATGGTGCGGCTGGTTTCCGCCGAGAAAGTCAGACGGTTAATCGTCGGCTCGCTCGTGTTCGCGCCGAACTCGTCAATCGGGTTGCCTTCTTCGTCAACGCGCTGCACGATGCCGCCGGTTCCCCTATCAAATGTCGAGCGGAAAAAGCGCGTGATGGTCGAATCGCGTTCGTATCGCGCCGTAAAAGTCAGCGGCGCATAGCGAATCGAATTGTCGGCGTTTCTACCGTCGTTCAAAAATCGCGGATTAACAAAGTCAATCTGAGCGTTTTGCTGCAAGCGGCTGGCGCGAATTCGCGCGCCGCCCTGAAGAAGTTTTCCAAACAGATTGAAATGACGAATGTCGAAAAATCCGTTCGCGCCAATGTCGGTCGAGAAGCCGCCGCCGTAAGTAATAAGACGCGGCTTTTGTTCTTCGACGTTGATGATAATGTCCGAAAGGCGATTGCCGTCCGCTCGCTCGCCAGCCGGTTCGGGTTTGATTTCGACCAGACTGAAAGCGTCGGTCGAATAAAGATTTTGTTCGCTGGTGAAAACATCGGTCGAGCGCAAAACGTCGTCAACGCGCAAATTGATCGCTTTCAAAATCGCTTCCGGTTTCGTACGCTCATTGCCATTGATTAAAATGCGGTTGATGAAAACTTTCTTGCCTTCGTTCTCGACCGTATAAACGACTTTAACCAATTCCTGATCGGCATTTTCGTCTTTCGGCAACTCTACAAGCGCGTAACTTACCTTCGCGTCGTAATAACCGGCTTTGGAATAAACGCTTTGAAGCTCGCGCACGCCGTTTCTGGCTCGCGCCCGCGAAAAATTTTTGCCGATTAAGTTCGGCAGTTCGGCTTGCAGAAAATCGTCGGAAAAAGATGTATTGCCAACAATGTCAATGTCGTCAATGCGCGTCGGAATTCCTTCTTCGACAACGAAAGTCAAAATCAAATCTTCGCCGTTCGGCGACACGCCCTGCCGGACGGTCACTTCATTGCGGCGAAAACCGAGTTCTCTCAGTAAAGATTTAATCGTCAACCGATCGCTCTCGATAATTTCGGCACTCGTGTAACCGCGCCCGAAACCGATAAACGGAATGATGCCGAGCGCGTTCGCTTCTTTCGAGTCCAGAACGCTTTGCACTTCGTCAATTCTGAATTCGTCCGTGCCTTCGAGCCGAATGTCAACGAGTTTTAATTGACGATTTAAATCGGCGCGGTATTTAACTTCGACCGCGCGGCTCATCAGTTCCGCGCCGCTGAGCGCGCCGCATAAAACATCCGTTTCGTTCGTCGTCACGCTCGCCTCATTTTCGGTAAATTCTGGGTTCACTGAGCAAACCGCCGTCACCTCCGCGAAGAAGAAACCTTTTTCCTGAAAGTAATTTCTCAGCCGCCGCTCGCCTTCGATAATTGATGCGTAATCCAGTGTTCCTTCACGCTTGATTGATAATAGCTCGGTCAGTTTTTTGTCGCCGATTTTTTCCTCGCCCGCGTCTATAATCACATTGACGGTCGCGCCGACCTTACCTTTGACTTCGATGACAACGGTGTTTTTTTCCGGATCGTAAACAGGTCGCGCGTCTTCGAGTTCCGGCGCGAGAAAATTTTCCTCGCGCAGTGCTTTGCGGATTCGCGTCACGTCTTCTTCAAGGAGTTCGCGCGAATAAAACTCGCCCGGCTGCAACTTCAATTTTCGCTCGACTTCCGTTGCCTTAAAGCCCTCGATGTCAATCGCAAACCTTTCGACTTTCGCCTGCGCGTTCGGCGTGACCTGAAAAGTGACGGTTACTTCGGTGTCGCTTTTCGTCGGCTGCTGCGCGTAAGAAACTTCGGCGTTGAAAAATCCGCGCTCGCGCAGGTAAACAAGAATCAAATCAGCATTATTGCGAAGCGTCTGATCGGTAATCGCCGTTCCCGGATTTAAGAGATTTAATTTTAGGAGAAGTTGCTGCTCGGTAACTTCGTCGCCGATTGTATTGCCGATGTTGATAACAACTTTTTCGGCTTGCGTCCTGCGCTTAATGATAAAGCGCAGGTTAACACCTGTTTCTCCAGCAGGACTTGCCTCGATTTTCGCCGAAACGATTTTTTTCGTTTTGTAGAGAGCATCCAGAGCGTCCCGCAATTTAACGGTAGAATAAGTATTGCCGAGGGCGTTTCGCGCCACCAATTCAAGCTGCTGCGCGGCGGAAACGGCGCGGTCGGTGCCTTCGAATGTAATGGTAACGGTTTCAATCCGGCGGTCTTCGTAAACGCTTTGCGCGAAGATCGCCGCCGAGAAAAGGAAAATCAGACCGCAAAAAAGCAAAAAAGAATTGACAGGGATAACAGGCATTGATAGAGAAAGATTTAAAAAGCGGCGACTCTTTTTATCCCTACCTATCCTGTTATCCCTGTCAATTTCCCTTCGATCTGCTGAATTTCTGCGGTTCAAATTCTTTCCTCTCAAAATCTTTTTCTTAAACGAATTTCAAAACTAAAATTATTATTTTGGCGCGTCACATTCGAGAGCGAACGCTGTTCATACTGCGCGACAAACGACAGCCGGTTCGAGACGCGATATTCGAGAGCTAAAACTTGATTCTGGTCTTCCGAGAGATTCGTCGAATATGTGACTAAAAGGTTGCGGTTGATCTGTCTGCCGACCGTTAGACGCGCCGACGGATTAAGGCGTTGACCGGAAATAATCGGGTCAATCTCGAAACGGTTTAATCCGAAAAGCTTGTCGGTCGCCTTGCTCAACGGATTATTGATCAACTCGTCGGTTAAAATTTCCGCCGCCGTATTAATGCCCGATTGCGCGAGCGTCGGAATGCCCGTGTCGGTGTTCGCCAGATTTCCCGTCGTAATCAAAGAAATAACATCGGCTTGCGGCAGAGCCGGACTCGAACGAACGGTGGCGTTTAAAGTGTCAGTATTGGTCAATTCTCCGACAAGGTTGACGATGACCTGATAGCCGTTGATTTCGGCTTCGGCTTGCAGATTGATGAACGGTTCGATGTTCGTGTTCGGCGGAAATTCCAACGTGCCGCGTTGAACTTCATAGCGTTCCTTGCGGAAGAAAATCGTGCCGCTGTTGGCAGTAACGCGCCCTGAAATCTGCGGAAATTCCGTGTCGCCCGTCACGCGCAAAGATGCCGACGCGGTTAAATCCGCCAGATTGTTGCGGACGACGAGCGCGTCGCGTCCTTCGATTTGAATGTCGAGTTTCGGAACGCCAAAAAACGAAGACGACCCGGAAGAACCTTGTGACAGCGATCCTTCGCGCCGACCGCTAATGAAATCGGCAAGGTCAATGTCTTCGGTGTAAATCGCGCGTTTGGCGATGATTCTTCCGGCAATCAGCGTATCCAAAACGCCCTCGCGCCGGATGCCGCTGATTTCGATTTCGGCATCGCCGGTCGTGATAAAGTCCGGCGGCACGGGCGCAGTGAAATTATTTCCGGTGACTTCAAAACGAAAACTTTGCAGTTCCAAACCTTTAATTGACGCGCCGCCGTTTGCCGTCACGCGACCGCCGCCCAAAAATCCGGTCAGCCGTTCAATCTGCGCCTGGTCGGACGAGAATAAAATCCGCCCGCGAATACGGTCGAGCGTCAACCTGTCCGAACCAATAAACGCCGCGACCTGCGCATTCTGCAATTCCGCCGTGCCGTTCAAACGCGATTCGGCATTTACGCCGGTCAATCGCACGGCGACGTTGGCGAGTCCGGCGAAAAACGCATTTTTCGACAGCGCGTTAAAGATGCTCAAATTTATCGTTCCGTTAATCGCCAGATTGTTGATGCCGTCGGACGTTAAAGCCTTCGTGCCGGTGACGACGATATTCGAGCCGCCGCCGGAAAACCTCGCGCTGTTCACGACAACTTCTCGAGAGTTAAATTTGACCGAAACCGGCTCGCTGGCGACGAGCGGCGTTTCACCGATTTGCAAAGCAAGCTGATTGAAATCCGCCGCGCCCGATAAATTATCGGTCGTAAACCCGCGTGTTCCGTCCTCCTTCGCGCCATACAGATTTCCCTCGACGAAAACTCTGCCGTTGGCTCTGCCCGTGATGGCAACTTCGCCCGAATCGGCGGGACGAACAAGGGCGATATACGGTGCGAGTTCCGTATTGTTGAAAACGGTTTCGGCGCGGAACGGTAAACTTTCGTCGGCGAAATTAACGCTCGCCGCAATTGTCTGCGGCTGATTTTCAAAGTTGACCGTCAGGTTGGCATTGAGTTGTTGATTCTCGGTTTTGCCGACGAATGTAATCGCGCCGACTTGGTTGCCGTCGAAGAAAACGTTTCGCGCCGCGCCGTTGAAATTGATGTCGTAGGTTCTAGAATCGGATGCTGTGCCGACCGCTTTTGCCGTTAAATCAATGATGCCGTTGACGGCAGGCAGATTTGCGTTATTTGGAATAAACGGGCGGACACGCGCAACCTCGATGTTTTTTCCTTCGACATCGAAGTTAAAGTTTTTCGTGTCGGTCGTGTAAGTTCCCTTTGCCTGCAAAGAGCCGTCGCCGAAACGCACGACAAAATTTTCGAGATTAGCGAGCGTTCCCGCAAACGTCGCCTTCGCGTTAAAACCGTCAAACTTTTCGCCGCCGATTGTTCCCGCGCCCGACGAGATATTAGCTTCGCCCTGCAAATTGCCTGGTATGCCGCCGACGTTTATCGTGCCGGAAGTCTGCGCCTGCAAATCGCGCAGCTCGGCGGGCAGAAAATCCACCGGCAGCGCGGCGATTAAATTTCCCGTGTTGATATTATTTAAAGTCGCTTGAACCGAAATGTTATTTTCGCCGCCGCTCGGAATGCTGACATTGAAAGCGAGATTGCCGCCGCCGCGTTCTTCTAATTTCCCGTCGCGCAGTTCTACGCCGACGGGCGAAACGAAAATGTTCGTCGCCAGCGAACCGACCTCGCGCCCGCGCAAAATCACTGAATCAACCGAAGCGCGACCGTCAATTGTCGGGTCATTGAGATTTCCCGTTAGCGTTCCGTTGAAAGTTAAGTTTCCACCAAACTTCGCCTGATATTCATTAAGCTGTGTTTCGAGTTCCGGCGCGACATCTAATACCTTAATAATTCGCTCAATCTCGCCCGCGTCGGTCGAAGTTAAAGCTAAATTTAAATTTGAATCGTAACCGTTTAAATCAAAACTGCCCGTCGCGTTAAGCTGACTTTTCTCAGTGTTGAGATTCGCGTTATCAATATCAAAAAGTCCGTTCGTCGCCTTGAGTTCCAAACGCCCGTTGACCGGCACAAGTCCGCGCTCGTTCGTTCCGGCGTTCGCCGCAAAATCCGCCGTCAAGGTTCCGCTCGCCGTTTTGACATTCGTTCCCGCGAAATTCAAATTGACGTTGCCCGTTGTTTTCCCTTCAATCGGCACGACGCGCCCGCCTTGCATGGCTAATAATTTTGACAAATCGAGATTGGAAAACGCGGCGTTGACCTGTGAACGTCGGCGATTATTTAAAGCGATTATCGCATCGCCGTTGACGCTGCCGTCCATCACATCAGCCGTCAAATTGTTCAGCGAGACCTGTTCGTTCTCCGCGACGACCGAAGCGCGAGCCGCGCCCAACCGAACGCTGCCTAAAACACCGCCGCCCAAACTTAAATCCGCGCTGGCGCGATAACGTCCCGACGGTTCTAGCACAAAAACGGGTTTGTAAATTTTCACGTTTTCGAGATTGCCGCCGCTGTCTATCGTAGATTTTGTGAGCGCGATGTTGCCTGCGTTGATGTCGCCCGAAGTCGCTTCGATTCTGCCCTGCCGAATCGTCAGGCGAACGCCCGCAACATTGAGGCTTCCGAGAATTGCCGCGTCGGTTTCGAGTTTCGCTACTTGCAAATTGTTTGAGTAAATTTTCGTCTCATTGCCGACGATTTGCACGTCAACATTTGAAGCATTAAGATTTCCGATTTTCGCGCCGTCCGCATCCAGACCGTCGGCTTGCACCTGACCTAATTTGACATCGGTTCGGGCAGTCGTATTGTTTGCCGTCACATTGCTTGCCCGCAAATTTCGCAAACGAACGTCTTCGGTCTCGACCGTATCGGCGCGAACAGTTCCGGCTTTAATATCAGTTCGGTCGCCGCGATTCGTCACGCGCACATCGCCCGCGTTCACGCCGCGCAAAGTCGCGCCTTCGGCATTGACAACCGACGCTCGAAGATTTGGCGCGGTCACATTTGTTCGGTCAAAATCGGTATTTATTTTAACGCCGCTCGCCAGCAAATTTTGCAGCTCGACATCTTCGGATGAAAATTTACGCGCCCGCAGATTTCCCAGAGTCGCATCAAGTTCTGAGTCTTTGTATTCGGCAACCGCGTCGGAAATAAACAATCCGGCGATTGTTCCGGCGGGAGTTTTCGCCGCCGCCGCCTGCAGTTCGCCGACCCATCGGAAATCAGTTCCCGTGCCGCGCACGTTGCCGACGAGCTGCGGGAAATCAATTTGAAAATCTTCGAATGTAAGCAGCTCGGCAACCGCTTTGCCGTTGGCGTTATATATCGTGCCGTCGCCGTCAACCGTCGCGTTCAGTTGCAGAGCTTTCAGGCGAATGTTCGAGGCGGCAAGCGCGTCGGATTTTATCTCGCCGACGACCTGGTATTTTTCGCCTTCGCCTGTGACCGTGCCGCTGAAATTCCCGAATCCGCGCAGCGGCGTTCCGAGCGGAAAGATGTTTGAAGTCTGCGTTAAATCAACCGTCGAAGCGATATTAAAATTGTATTTAAGAGCCGCCCAATCGGTCAGCGTTCCACTCAAAGTTGATTCGCCGAGCGGCGAAGTTAATTTTAGATTAGCGATTTCCGCGCCCAGTTGGTCAACGATTCCGTTGGCGCGAATATCAATCGGGTCAACCGCGCTCTCGTCGTAAACGAAAGTCGAATCGGTCGAGGTAAAATCGAATTTGTAACGTTTCTGCTCGTCGGGAACCGCCGCGTTTTCCGGCTCTAACGTCAGCGCGATGTTTTTCGCGTCCGCCGAAATTTTGCGCGTGACATCGCCGAAGTGAACCAAGCCGTTTTTCAGCGAAAATCTCAAAGATGAATAAGTAAAGTTCACGCGCGAGCCGGCTTGGTCTTCGATAAATTTCAGATTATCAAAATTAGAATTGCCGTTCTCGTCAAACTTGACCCAAACCTCCGCGCCGTCAACGTCGGTCGTGTCAATCGAGATGTCGCGGCTGAGTTGCCAGGCGTATAAATCCTGCACGGTCAGACCGAGTTTCGCGTCGCGGATAAAAAATAATTTCTCGCCCGTGAGTTTGTCGTTGAAAGTCGCGTTTTTTAATTCCAGACGCAGCGGCGCAACTGTCAGGCGAAAAGTATCGGCATCAAAAACAACGCCGATTTCGTCCATCTTGGCGACGAATTGTGTTTTAACGTAATTATCGAAATAACCGTAGCGATAAATTAGAACAGTGGTGAGCGTGAGAAAAACCAGCAAAAGCGCGATTAGACCGAAAGAAATACCGGCGTTGCGGCGCGTGAAGAATCTTCTACGCTCGACGGCGGCGGGCGCATCATCTTCCGTTACCGTTTCCTGCGATTCGATTTCTTCGGCGTTATCAATTTGATTGTTGTTTTCTTCAGGCATTTCTTACAAAAACTCGATTTGCTTGATTAGTATTTCACAGCGCGACGGTTTCGACAATTTCTAAATCGAACGCTTCGATTGCCGAAATGCGCGGCGGATGATTCGATAACAGGCGAATTTTTTTGACACCCAAATCGTTCAGAATCTGCGCCCCGATGCCGTAATCGCGGAATCTGCCGTAACCGGTTTCACGCCGTGCCGTTTGGAAATCCAGGTTTTTTTTCTGCATTACGGCGTAAGTCTGTAATTGATGAATCAAATCGAGATTATGTTCGCGCTGACGAAGATATAAAATCACGCCTTGTCCGGCTTGGGAGATTTTCTCTAGCGAGGTTCTGATGGCTTGTGAAGCGTCGCCGAGTTTCGAGCCGAACATCGCAAACGTAATGTTCTCGGTTTGGACGCGCACGAGAACCGGTTCGGTTGCCTGTTCAAAATCGCCCATCGTTAAGGCGACGTGCGTTTCACCGTTCATTATGTTCTCGTAAACGAAAGCGCGGAAAGTTCCGAAATCTGTCGGGAGATCGGTTTCGACAACGCAGCGCACGAGCGTTTCTTTTTGAATTCGGTAACGCACGAGGTCGGCGACCGAGATAATTTTCAATTTGTGTTTCGCGGCGAATTTTTCCAGCTCCGGCATCCGCGCCATCGTGCCGTCGTCGTTCATAATCTCGCAAATCGCTCCTGCCGGCTGGCAACCGGCGATGCGGGCGATGTCAACGCTCGCTTCGGTTTGACCGACGCGCACGAGAACGCCGCCGCGTTTTGCGCGCAGCGGAAAGATATGTCCGGGACGCGCCAAATCCGACGGTTTCGACTTAGGATCAACAGCGGTCAAAATCGTTTTCGCGCGGTCGGCGGCTGATATTCCCGTCGTCACGCCCTCGCGGGCTTCAATCGAAATCGTAAACGCCGTTCCCATACTCGAAGTGTTTTCCGCCGTCTGCGGCGGCAGATTGAGTTCGTCGCAACGCTCTTCGGTCAACGGCAGACAAATTAAACCGCGGGCGTGCGTAATCATAAAGTTGATAATTTCCGGCGTGACTTTCTCTGCCGCGCAAACCAGATCGCCCTCGTTTTCGCGGTCTTCGTCGTCAACAATAATTATCATTTTGCCGTCTTTTATATCTTGCGCGGCTTCTTCAATAGTGGATAAAGGCATCGGTTAGATTTCGGATTTCAGATTTCAGATTTCAGATTTCGGGTAAATCTTAAATCAAAGTGTAAATTTTAACGAAAACCTCTCTCATTTACCATTTATCATTTACCATTTACCATAAACGAGTGGATTTTGAACGAAAACTCGCTTGGCGATACTTTCGCGCCCGGCGGAAAAGTTTAGCGCGTTTCACGTCGCTGGCGGCGATTGTCGGAATTACGGCGGGCGTGGCAAGTCTAATACTCGCGCAAGCCTTAGCGCGTGGTTTCAGCGACGAAATGCGGGACAAAATTCTCGCCAGCACCGCGCACATTTCAATATTCACAACTGACGGCGCGGAAATTTCCGATTGGCAAACGATAAAAGCGAATCTTGAAAAATTAGAAAATGTCGAATCAGTTTCCGCCACAAATTACGAAAGCGCGGTGATTGTCGGAGCGCAGGCGACGAATTATGCCATTTTAAGAGTCGTCCAAAATTCAGAATCCAAAATTCATAACCCTTCCGAATCTGAAATTTCAATTATCAAATCTCAAATCACAGACCGAACATCGAAAATTGAAGACCAGCCAATCGAAATTTCGCTCGGCAAAGAACTCGCAGAAAAAACAAATTTAATGGTTGGCGACGAAGCTGAAATAGTTTCGATTGAAAACGAAGCCGCTCCCGTAACCCGAAAAGTTTATATCAAAGAAATTTTCCGAACGGGACTTTACGAATACGACGCGACCTGGATTTATATTTCGCCGGAAGATTACGCGAATCTGAAAAATCAAAAAAACTTCACGCCGACCAATTTGAATGTGGCGGTCAAGGATATTTACGCGGCGAACGAAACCGCTGATGAAATCCGGCGAAATCTGGGCGCAAACTACAAAGCCATTGATTGGCAGGAAGCCAATCAGCCGCTTTTCGCCGCGCTGAGTTTGGAAAGAAAAGTCGCGCTGGCGATTATTTCGCTGATAATTTTTGTGGCGGCATTAAACATTACGACGACGCTCGCGCTGCTCGTGAATGAACGGCGGCTTGACATTGCGGTCTTGAGAACGTGCGGCGCGCGGGCGCGAAGTTTGGTTTTCATCTTTCTGCTCGAAGGCTTGCTGCTCGGTTCACTCGGCATTTTTTTCGGTGTCGTATCAGGATTGCTCGGCTGCTTTGTGGGAAATTATTTCGAGGCGGTCAGCCTCTCGGAAGAAGTTTATTCGTTGAGCTACGTTCCTTTTCGTCCGAATTTGGAAAATATTTTGCTGATAATTTTTATCACGCTTCTTTTATGTCTGGCGGCAACCGTCTATCCGGCATTTAAAGCGAGCAAAATAAAACCTTTGGAGAATTTGCGGCAACAATAATTTTTGGATTTCGGCATCGCTTGCGACTATATTAGCCCAAGTCTTAAAAATCTACCCTTGAAAAATTCGGCAACTCGGTTCAGACTTCTTTTATCGGTAAACTTTGGAAAAGTCTGAACAGTAACTTTTATGTTTGAACGCTACACGGAAAAAGCGCGGCGCGTGATTTTTTTCGCCCGTTACGAAGCTCTCCAATACGGCTCGCCAGTCATTGCTCCGGAACACATTCTTTTGGGCTTGATGCGCGAAGATAAAACCATCTCCGCCCGGTATTTTCCTTACCGCAAAACTTTGACGGTCGAAGCCGTGCGGCGCGAAGTCGAAGAACGCATCGTGCTGCGCGAGCGTATTCCGCAATCCGCCGAGCTGCATCTCGCCGCCGAAACCAAACGTATTTTGGCTTTTGCCAATGAAGAAAGCCAGAATTTAAAAAATCGGCACATCGGACCCGAACATCTTCTTTTGGGACTTGTGAAACAGGAACGCTCGATTGCGGCGGAGATTCTTTATCAATACGGTTTGCGTCTGAACGACGTGCGCGAAGAAATCGGCAGACAAAACGGTTTTCCGAATCTGCAATCCGTCGGCAAGGAAAAATCCGACGTGCCGAGCCTTCAGGAATTTACCAGAGATTTGACGGCGGACGCGGCGCACGGAAAACTCGATCCGCTCGTCGGGCGCGAACCGGAAGTCGAACGAATCGTCGAAATTCTTTGCCGGCGGACGAAAAACAATCCGGTTTTAATCGGCGAAGCGGGCGTTGGAAAAACGGCGATTGTCGAAGGCTTGGCGCAGCGCATTTTCGAGAAAAACGTGCCGTCGTTTCTGGAAAACAAACGTATCTTGTCGCTCGATTTGTCCTTGATTGTCGCGGGAACGAAATATCGCGGGCAGTTTGAGGAACGACTGAAAAAGATTATGGCGGAACTCAAAGAACACGACCGCTACATAATTTTTATAGATGAATTGCACACGCTCGTCGGCGCAGGTTCGGCGGAAGGAACTTTGGACGCGGCGAACATCTTAAAACCCGCTCTTTCGCGCGGCGAGATTCAATGTATCGGCGCGACGACACCGAACGAATTTCGCAAATCAATCGAAAAAGACAAGGCATTGGAGCGGCGTTTTCAATCGGTCAAAATCGTGCCGCCGAATGAAGAAGAAGCCTTGCTCATTGTTCAAGGTTTAGCCGAAAGATACGAAACGTTTCATCAAATCCGCTATTCAAAGGAAGCTCTCGAAGCGGCGGTTTATCAAACGAGTCGCTATATTCCTGATAGATTCTTGCCCGACAAAGCGATTGATGTTTTGGACGAAGCCGGTTCGCGCGCCAAATTGCGTTATCAGAGCGAAGCGCAATCCGAGCCGTCGTGGAAGGAAACGGTCGAGAGCTGGAAGCGCGTGACGACCGAAGACCAACTGCTCGCGTTTGAACTAAAAACTTTGGAAGATTCGTTTCTCGCCGTCGAAGTTTCAAAAGACGACGTGGAAGAAGTAATTTCGCGCTGGACGGGCGTGCCGCTGCAATCAATCAAACAGGAAGAAGCGAAAAAACTTTTAAGTATCGAGAGTGAATTGCATCGCCGCATCATCTCGCAGCGTCCGGCGATTTCCGCTCTGGCGCGGGCAATCCGTCGTTCACGCGCAGGTTTGAAAAATCCGAATAAGCCGGTCGGCTCGTTTTTGTTTTTGGGTCCGACCGGTGTCGGCAAAACGGAAGTCGCCAGAAGTCTCGCGGAATTTCTGTTCGGTTCGGAACGCACTCTTGTTCGGTTCGATATGTCGGAGTTTATGGAAAAGCACACGGTCGCCAAATTCATCGGCTCGCCGCCCGGCTACGTCGGACACGAAGAAGGCGGACAACTGACCGAGAAACTTCGCCGCGCGCCGTATTCGCTTGTGCTATTCGATGAAGTCGAAAAAGCGCATCCCGATGTGTTCAATGTGCTACTGCAAGTTTTCGAAGACGGCGTTTTGACCGACGCGCAAGGCAATCAAATTGACTGCAAAAACGCGATTTTTATAATGACTTCCAACATCGGCGCGAGATTTATCCAGAAACGCGCGACGCTCGGTTTCCAAACGGGCGCGGATGCCTCGCGGCAGAAAATGGAAGACCAGGTGATGAGCGAAGTCAAAAAAACTTTCGCGCCGGAATTTATCAATCGCCTCGACGAAATTATTATTTTTGACGAATTGACCGACGCGGATTTGACGCAGATTATTGATTTGCAGATCGGCGTAATCAACGAGATGCTAACGAGCCGCGCTTTGCAAATTCGTCTGACTGACGACGCGAAGCAATGGTTGATCAAAAAGACCTGCGCCGACCGCAGTTACGGAGCGCGTCCACTCAAACGCGCGTTGCAGAAAAACGTCGAGGACGAGCTTTCCGAAGCGTTGATTCAGGCGATTTGAGCGAAGAAAGTTTAGTGGAAGTTTACTGCGAAAACGATAAATTAGCGTTTCGTTCGATTCGGATTGAGCAATTGGAAGATGTGCTTTTCGATTCCGTGTAATAGTTCGGAAACGCGGGCGGCTCGTTCGCCAAGATTGCGCCGAGCAATATAAAAAAGTTTCGATTAAATTCAACGTTGAACTTAATCGAAACTTTTTTTTCGCGTTACCCGCGCTCAAGGCGAGCGAGCCGCCCGCGCCCCCGGTCAAAAGCGTGAAAGTTTATTTACAGCTTTCACGCTTTTTCCTTTTTACTCTTTTATCTGTATAATTCGGAAGTTTGTTGGCAAGTTCGCGCTCCGTAAGGCAACCAAGACTAAAACGAGCGAATCAAAGTCCGCGTATCAACCCAACGAGTAAACCTTTTTAATTTACGTATTTTAGAGATTATTATTTTGAATTCGATAAGCAGTAATTATTATCATCCGGTTTCGACGGAAGCCGGAAAATCTTGCAATTATAAGGAAATCGGTTTTATGCACATTCTTCGCTTCTTTGGGCTTGTTTTATTGAGTTTTATGCTATCGGCATCTCCCACGCTAGCCGCAACCGATGAAAAAGCGAAAAATCTAACGGAAACTGAAACGGTTGTAAATCAACAGCAAACTATCGAAGCGGTTGACATTGCGGGCAATCGCCGTCTGCGCGATGAAGATTTGCTTTACTACATTAAAACCCGACCGGGCGATGTCTATAATCAGGCGCAGCTCGAACGCGATTTGCGCGAACTTTTGTCGCTCAATTTTTTCGATAAGGTAGAAACCAAAGTTTTAACCGAACCGGGCGTACGCGGCGGCGTGAATGTGATTTTTCAAGTAGTCGAGCTGCCGATTATCCGCGATTTGCAGTTTGAAGGTTTCGATGCCGTTCCCGAATCGGAAATTCTAAAAGCGTTCCGCGAACAGCGCGTCGGCATCTCCAAAGAATCGGTTTACGATCCGGTCAAAGCGCAGAACGCGACCCGCATTTTGCGCGAGCAGCTTGCTTCCAAAGGTTATCCGAATGCAAAAATCGAGGTCGTGACCGAAGACGTTTCGGCGACATCGGTTGCCATTACTTTTAAGGCTGACCAGGGCAACCGCTCACGAATCGTTGATATTGAATTTGAAGGCAACGAAGTTTTTAAAGATGGCGAGCTGCGCGGGCAGCTTTTGCTCGTCAAAGAAACCGGACTCATCTCGCGCTTTAAAGGGACGGACATTCTTGATCTGAGAAAACTGCAATATGATTTACGCAAAAACGTGCTGTCGTATATGTTCTCGAAAGGATATTTTCAAGCCCGCATCGGCGAGCCGCAAGTGGTCGGACTCGGCTACCGGCGCACCGGCGTTCCCATTATCGGCAGTTTGCCGCTGCCGCTGATTTCTTCAAAAGACGACACGCTGAAAATCATTGTTCCCGTCACGGAAGGAAAAATTTTTCGCGTCGGCGAACTGAAGGTCGAGGGCAATTCCATCTTCTCGGAACAACAGATTTTAGCCGGCGTCGGTTTGCAGAAAGGCGAAATTGCTAACGGGAAGCGTCTCCAGGAAGGCGTTTATGAGGAATTGAAAAAAGCCTATGGTAACCAGGGATTTGTGCTTTACAACGCCGAGTTTGAGCCGCAGTTTAAAGACAATCCGGCGAATCCGAACGAAGGCATCGTGGACATTACCATCACGATTGACGAGGGCAAACAGTTTCGTCTGCGCCGTCTCGAATTTACCGGCAACACTTTTACCCGCGACAGAGTTTTGCGCCGCGAATTTTTGATTAATGAGGGCGATACTTATAATCAGCAATCGTTGGAATACTCTATTCTACGCCTTAATCAAACGCAGTATTTTGACCCGCTCGATAAAGATCAGGACGTGGAAATTCGTACGAACGAAGAACAGGGCGACGTGGATTTAATCGTTAAAGTTAAAGAAAAAGGCAGACAGCAGATTTCTTTGAACGGCGGCGTGTCCGGCATCGGCGGCTCGTTCTTCGGGCTTGAATACTCGACCAATAACTTGCTCGGACGCGGCGAAGTTCTGTCGTTCCAATTCGGCGTTGGAAACCGCCAGCAGAATTTTCAGTTTTCATATCAAAACCCGTATTTCCGCGACCGTCCGATTTCCGTTGGATTCTCGCTTTTCGCCAGCCGCTACAAATTTTTCGGCGAAGGAACGTTTCTGTCGCAAAATCAAAATCTGCTTTTTGATGCCTTAAATCCGCAGGGACAGTTAACAACGGACGAAAGCAATCTTTTCACACAACGCACTTACGGCGCGTCGGTGTTTGCGACCGCGCCGCTGACCGAGTTTTTGCCGAAGCGGACGTTCTCCAGACTTTCGCGCATCGGTTTAACTTATCAATTCTCAGCGACGACGATTAGTGACCCGCCGGTCAATCAATCCACCGACCTGACCCAGCGCGTGCCGGTGATTTTCGCGCAGCCGAATATCCTTACCAGCCGCATCACGCCGACGTTCGTTTACGATTCGCGCCAGCCCTCCGCTAACGGCATTGACACTTTGCGCGGAACGCAGCTTTCGGCTTCGTTTGCTTTTGCTGGTCTCGGCGGCGATGTCCGCACCTATCAGCCGAGCGTGACCTATACGCAGTTTATTCCGGTGCGCCGCAGGCGTTCGCAGAATGCGGAAGTTTTCGGTTTCCGAATTCAAGCAGGAACAATCGGCAGCTTCGGCATCACCGACAGTATCAGAAACGCCAACTCATTGGCGTTCGTCGGCGGCGTTCCGCTTTACGAAAGATACTTTTTGGGCAGTGAGTACGACCTTCGCGGTTACACGTCCCGCGCCATCGGTCCGATTGCTCCGTTTGACGGTTTCGTGACCAGTCGGAATGTGACAGTCGCGAGCAACTCGAGCGGCACGCCGACAGTGGTCAGCGGCTTGAATCCTGATTTAATCAATGAATTAGCCCAGTTCGGAACTTTCACCGGCGCGAGCGGAGCAAATCCGGCACGGCTTTCCCAGAACTTTCAATTTATCGGCGGCGACACGCAGCTGCTTGGAAACTTTGAATATCGCATTCCGATTTTCGGTCCGGTTTCTTTAGCTGCTTTCGCCGACATCGGAACGGTTTTCAATTTACGGAAAACAGGCACTCAAACTATCAACAGTGAGTTTTTGGCTGACGACACTTTCGTCGGCACAGGCACGTTGACCGGTCTCCTTTTAAGAAGTAATCCGGTGCTTGAGGGAAGATTCGGCAGTTTGTTGTCGTTTAATAATCAGTTGCTGACGACTCAGGAATTCAGAAATCTTTTCTGTCAAACAGCAATTTGCCCGACCAGTCCGCCAGTGAATGTTCAACAGCTTTTCATTCGCGGCGAGGCGCAGACGAACTCGCTGCTGCGGGTTGACGAGGCGGTGTTTAATAAATTCGGCGATTTTCGTTCGAGCATCGGTTTGGAACTGCGCGTGCAGGTTCCGGTCGTCAACGTTCCGTTCCGGCTGATTTATTATTACAATCCGAATGCTAAGATCGGGTTTACCGAAGACCTTCCGGGATTGTTTTTGCCGGGCAAGCGTAGTGGTTTCCGCTTCACGGTTGGCAGAACTTTTTAAGCTAAGCATAATCTGGAATAAATAAAGCCGAAAGGTAAGTGGAATAATTTATCCTTGCATCGTTTGGTTGACAAGTAATTATTGATAAATTACGATTCTTTTTCTTTTGCTTTTTTCAAAAAGCAAGCAACAAATTTGAAATTTTCAGATTCTAAGCAGTTATAAATCAAAAAGCATTCAAGCCTTTTTAAAAAGTATTTACAAGTTAAGGAGTATTAGAAAACAATGAAAACATTTCGTTCAATCGTCGCCGTCTTCGCGTTTGCGGCAATCTTTGCAGTTTCGGCTTTTGCCCAGGCAGCGGCAAGTCCGAAAATCGGTATTGTCAACACGGGTGCTTTTGACACCAAAGAAGGTATCAATAAATATGTCAATGCAATGAACACTCTTGAAACCCAGATGAAACCGGAGTTAACCGTTTTACAAACGATGGGTAATAGACTTCAAGCTTTGAAAACGGAGCTAGAAGGTCTTCAAAATCAATTAAATGACCCGAAATTGCCGCCTGCTGTTGACAAAAATAAACTTCAAACAACGGCTCAAACCAAATACGAAGAATATCAAAAGATTGGTTTGGAGTTTGAATACAAACAGAAAGATTACAAAGCCAGTCTCGAACGAAAAGAAGCGACGGTAATGTCGCCGGTTCGTCAGGACATCGGCAACGCTTTGCAGGAATTTGCCAAGAAAAACGGTTATATGATGATTCTCGACGCGTCGAAATTAGATCAGAATGGACTGCTTCTGGCATTCGACGCTAAATTTGATGTGACCAAAGAATTCATCACTTTCTTCAACACTCGACCGGCAACGACGGCGGCGGCGGTCAAATAAATTCAACAATAATTTGAGAGCGTCAAAAGTCGGAGGTCGGCGAATTCGTTTTGCCAACCTCCGACTTTTAATGTTTTCGGCGCGTAAACTTTTTTCCCCGCTTAAATTCGGTTATGATGTTTCGGTTTAATAACGAAATCGAATTCGAGCTAAATTATGAGTGTTTTGGATTCACGCGCCATTCAAGCGATTTTGCCGCACCGCTACCCGTTTCTGCTGGTTGATAAAATCATCGAACTTGTGCCGCGAACACGCATCGTCGGCATCAAACAAGTCACCGCGAATGAATATTTTTTTCAGGGACATTTTCCTGACGCACCTGTAATGCCCGGCGTTTTGCAAATCGAGGCGATGGCGCAGGTCGGCGCGATTCTCGCGCTTCGTGAGTTTGAAGACCGCGCCGGCAAAATTCCGTTTTTCAGCGGCATCGAACGGGCGCGTTTTCGCCGTCCGGTCGTGCCGGGCGACACGCTCGTTCTGGAAGTTATCGCGCTCCGCATCGGAAGTCGTGTTCAAAAAATGCAGGGCGTCGCCAAAGTTGACGGACAAATTACCGCCGAAGCCGAGATAATGTGCATCATTGGCGACCGCGAGAAAGGAGAAGCAAAATGATTTTATTGCAAATTAGATTAAATCTTTACGAAATAGCGATGATGGGCGCGGCTTTAGGGCTATTGCTCGGTTTGATTCCGTTGATTCTCGGCTTCATCAAAAAAGAACGCAGTTACGCCGTTTTCGGCTTTCTCGGCTCAATTATCGGCGGCAGTATTTTAGGCGTTTTTCTTTCGCTTCCGATTGTCGCAATTTTTGCCTGGTTGATTTTAAGAAAGCCGAAAAATGAGCCTGTTGATGTCAGAGTGGTAAATGAAACGCCTATTGACGTTAAAGTCGAAAATTCTGAAAATCGCTGATTCCCTTCTATGTCTGCATTTATCCATCCGACCGCCGTCGTCAACTCAGGCGCGAAAATCGGCGAAGACTGTTACATCGGAGCCTTTTCAATCATCGGCGACGTGGTTATTTTAGGCGATAAAGTTCATCTCGAATCGCACGTTGTCATTGACGGTAAAACTTCTATCGGAGACGAGACCAAGATTTTCCCGTTTGTTTCCATCGGACTCGCGCCGCAGGATTTGAAATACGGCGGTGAGCCGACGGCAACCGAAATCGGCAAACGTAATCACATCCGCGAATTCGTCACTGTTCATCGCGGAACGCAGGGCGGCGGCGGGTTGACGAAAATCGGCGATGATAATTTGCTGATGGCGCAGGCGCACGTCGCGCACGATTGCCGACTCGGAAATGAAATTATAATGGCGAACGCGGCGACGCTCGCCGGTCACGTCGAGATTGCCGACCGAGCCAACATCGGAGCGTATTCCGGCGTTCACCAATTCTGCCGCATCGGACTCGAAGCCTTCGTCGGAGGTTATTCGGTGATTGTCAAAGATGCTCTCCCGTTCGCCATTTCACAGGGAAATCACGCTAAATGCTACGGATTGAATCGTCTCGGACTCAAACGTCGCGGCTATCAAAAAGAAACCGTCGAAAAACTTCACCGCGCTTACCATTTGCTGCTCGCAGCCAAGTTAAACACGACGCAAGCCGTCGAAAAAATTAAAGAAGAAATAAAAGACTGCAAGGAAGTTGATTTGCTCATCGAGTTTATAGAAACTTCCAAACGCGGCGTGGTGAAATAACTGCAGCGAAAGCAGAAATAAAAGTTTTTATTACTCTGACGAAATAAGTTTTTCAATTTTTTTTAGGCCACGGATTGAAAAAGTTTCATCAACGCAATTTCTTCCGGCTCATATTCGGCTTGCGAAAGCTTGATAGCGCGTTTCTTTTTCTTCTCAAATTCCGCGAGTGTCAGCCCTGATTCGTAAGATTTTAATACCGTCGGGTGAATATAAGAAGCGCGGCAAACGGTCGGCGTGTTGCCGAGATGTTCGGCGACTTTTTTAACTGCTTTAAGAATATTTTTCTTCAAGATTTTTTCTTCTTCCGCCGCGCCGATTTCCGCAAGAGCGAGCGCGGCGAGCAAAGTTCCACCCCAAGTGCGAAAGTCTTTCGCGGAAAATTCCGGCGCGGTAATCGTTTTCAAATAGTTGTTAATATCGCCCGGCTTAATCGGACGCGGTTTGCCGTTTTCGTCCAGATAATTAAAAAGTTTTCGCGCTCCGCCGATGGATTTCAAGTCCTGCATAATCAATGCGAGGTCTTTATCAACTAAAATTTTGCGATGTTTGATGTGGTGTTTGCCGACGAAATTAAAGACTAATTGTCCGCCGCGTCCGACTTCCAGATGACGATTCTGCAAAGTCGTGATGCCGTAAGTTTTATATTGTTTGACGCTTTTTTCCGTGCCGACGCGAATATAGAGCGAATTAATCAGCCGCATCATCACGGCTAAAACCTTCTCGCGCGGAAAGCCTTCAAGGGCGAGATGTTCATTGGTGATTTTTCTAAGATTTGGCAAATGCTCGCCAAATTTTTCGATCTTCTGAAACTTTTTCTTTTCCTGCTTTTCTCTAAACTTCAAGTGATAGAGATACTGAATGCGTCCGTTCGTATCCATTCCGAGAGCCTGCAAATTCCCGCTCATCGAAGGCGCGATTCGCACGTGCTTCCAAGCAGGCGGAATGACCAGAGATTTTATCCGCGCCAGATGCTGCTCGTCCGTGATTTCTCTGCCGTCTTTATCAAAATATCTAAAACCTTTCGACTTTAAACCGCGCCTTTCCCACCATTTGCCGCGCTTGCCCGTTTCGATGCTTTGTCTTGCTTTTTGGACGTCAAAAATCGGTTTCTTTTCAGCCATTTTTTGTTACCCTTTTTCGTTTTTTTAAGATATAATTTATTAGTTATTAATTCAAGTAAATAAATTTTCGATTAAACGCAAACTATTGCAATCACATAGCTTAACTCGTTAAATTAAATACATTTTTTTAATCCTAATGGCAACTTGTTTCACAGATGAAACGTCTGATATGATGTAAAGTGAGGTGACAAAAATGACAAATAATACGAACGGAAATTTGTTTGAAATGGAAGAACCGGCAGCAATTCAGAGCAAGAAAGATATGATTCTTTCCCTGTATAATTCCGGCACGATTGAAATCGAAGCGATTGCGGCGGTTTCGGGCGCGAAGCCGAGTTATGTCGGTTCGGTTTTACATCAGGCGGGTTTGATTGATAATTATTTTGACCTCTACACGTCAACAAACTATCCGATGAACATCTACTCGAAGCACTTTCGCGGCAAGCTCGGTTTTCGTGATGTTTTAACGGCGCAGCGTAGCGTGAGAAATCTGGAACAGTCGTATCGTTATTTCGCCAACCAGCTAGACCGCGCCGGACAACATCACACGTTAGAGATGGCATTGACGATGCTCGACCGCGCCCGCTGGACGGGCAAGCTTGATGAAGCGGAGATTTACCGGCGATGGCTAGTCGGAAAACTCAGTCAGCCGCTCGTTGATAATGTAAAATCAATGGAAGCGAGAAGTGAAAAGTCGGAAGTCAAAGATGAAAAATTTGAAAAGGTTGAGTTAAAACTCGCGGCTTAATTTTACTGAAAGTCGGCATCTTGCCGACTTTCTCACTTTAAGGACGAGATTGTTGCGGTTTAGCAATCATCTCGTCTTTTTGTTTTTACCTTTAAAACTAAATACAATTGTCTGGTAATCCAGCTAATCAGTTTCAAAGATTTGTAAAGCTTTTATGAAATATCTTCGCGCAGTTTTCCGGTATGTTTTATTCGTCGTCTCGACGCTTGGAATCTATGGCATCTGGTTTATTACTTCACCTTTTATTCAAAACAAAATTTTTTGGCGACAGGCGATACTTCAGACGTGGGCGCGGACGTTCGTTCGAGTCTCAAATATGAAAATCAAAGTGATCGGATCGCCGCCGTCACCACCGTTTTTTCTCGTCTGCAACCATTTGAGCTACACAGACGTTCCCGCGCTGCGCGCCGTTGTCAATGGAGTTTTTGTCGCCAAAGGTGAAATTGAAAGTTGGTTTCTGGCGGGCAGAATTTGTCGTGATATGGGAACGATTTTTATCAATCGGAGCAACCGGCGTGATATTCCGCGAGCTGGAAACGAAATCGTCAAACGATTGGAACAAGGCGAAGGCGTGATTGTTTTCCCCGAAGGCACCAGCACTAAAGGCGAAACGGTTCTGCCATTCAACTCATCGTTTCTAGAATTTGCCGCGCAAAAAGATTTGCCCGTCTCTTACGCCTCAATAACTTATCAAACGCCGTCGACCTCGCCGAAAGCCAGCGACACGGTTAGCTGGTGGGACGAGAAAACCTTCGGCGAACATCTTTGGTATCTTTTTCAAGCGCGTGAATTCACGGCGATTATTAGCTTCGGCGATGAACCGATTCACAACCGCAACCGTAAAGAATTAGCGCAGACGCTCCGGGAAAAAGTCAACGAAAAATTCACGCCGGTTTTGTAAAAATCAGGAGAGCGAAAGAGCCTTTCGCTCTCCTGATTTAACTATTTGTGCTGGTTAGTGGATGATTTCAATTGTCATCGAAGATCAAAAAATTTTCACAATCTATTTCCCGAATTACTTTACTTCGGTTCATAATGTATGATACAGAAATAAGCACTGCTAGTTACAAATACCGGAGGATCTGATTTACCATTATGGAATGTATTTCTTAGTAATGCTTTCAATTGCGAAGCTGTGAAAAAGTTAATTTCATCAAACTTATACACGCTTTGTAGATCAGAAGTTTTTAGATATTCAGTATTTTTTAGCAGGAAAGAAAATTTCACTTTGAGAATAAGTTTTTGTTGAGGAAGTATTATGAAAACAAGGATTTGCTTACTACTGAGTGTCTGCATCATTTTTACGGTATCGTTCGCGAAGGCAACTGAAAACAGTATGAATTTTCCTGCTGCCAGTCTGTCAGTTGCTAACGCAAATCAAGGTAGAAACAGCATAACGGGTTTTGTTTTCGGCGAATCGCGAACACCTTTGTCCGAAGTGCAAGTCGAACTATTGGATGATTTTTATGTAACAATCTCTCGTATCAAAACTACCGGGTCGGGATTATTCGCTTTTAGGGGACTTCCTGATGGTTTGTACAACGTTAAGGTTTTACCATACGGCTCAGATTATGAAAGTCAAACACGTTCTGTATCTCTCGTCGGACTTTCTCTTATTCAAGGTAGAGGGACTGTAAATGAACAAATTGACTTTTATCTTAAAGCAAAGAGAAACACAAATGCCGGTCCGCTGTCGGCACCCGGTGTAGTGTTTGTCCAAGAAGTACCAGAGAGCGCAAAAAAACTTTATGAAGCCGGTATTGAAGAACTTCGCAACAAAAAAGAGAATGAAGGATTTGATAAGTTAAAAAAATCTCTTGAAATATTTCCCGATTATTTTTTGGCATTAGAGCGTTTGGGAACTGAATATGTTGTTCGCGGTCATTACACTCCTGCCTTTATCCTTTTGACTAAAGCCGTCGAAGTTAATCCGCGAAGTTTTTCCAGCTTATTTGGACTTGGATTAGCGTTGTATCGTTTGCAGCAAATTGACAAGGCAATAGAAAATTTACGACGTGCCACCGAAATTTATAATAAATCAGCAAACGCGTATCTGTGGTTGGGTATTGCTCTTCAGGAAAATAAAAGCCTGCCTCAAGCCGAAACTGCTCTAATTCAAGCTAATAAATTAAGCAAGGGAGAATCTGCTGAAATTCATTGGCAACTGGCTAGATTATACAAAGAGCAGAAGCGTTTTCCTGAATCCGCCGATGAACTGGAACTTTTCCTAAAGCATAAGCCGGATGCAAAAGATGTGGAAAAGATTAAAGGAATGATCAAAACATTACGTCAAAAAGCAAGTGGTGATTAATAAGAGAAATGAATGAAAACAGATTAATTATGGCAAAGCGGCAGAATACATAGAAAGAACATTGCTCCAGCTCTTGACAACAAATTGAATTGCTTCTCATGAAAAAAAGCCCATCCTTGAAGGATGGGCTTTCAATTTTTGCCATTAAATTGGGCAAATGATTAGAACAGCAGACGAAAGCCAAACCGAACATTACGCGGTCCCTGGTAGGCAGACGGCTGTCCAAACCGCAAGTCCCGGTCTGCGCCGCTAACGAGTGGGGTAATTAGATTGTTCGTACTCCGGCTTTGGAAAATGCGAGTCGCACTAACATTAAGCGCAGCACCGGTACCGGTACCACCGACATTAGCTCCAGTAATGCCGCGTGTAGATATTGTATCGAACTGCGTAATTACGTTCGCTTCATTGAACGCATTCAAAACGTCAAAATCAAACGACATCGTAACACGGTTGTCACGACCAAAACGATACTTATGGCTAATTGCCAGATCTGTTTGCGTAAACATTTCAGTACGTCCCAAATCGCCGCGACCATTCAGAATTTGACCGCCAACACCTAAGAAGGTGAAACGGGTCGTGCGCGGAGTACCGCTCTGAGCAACCGTGAAGCCGGAAAACTCCGTTGCATTATTGCTGCCGCCCCAGTCGTAAGTGTATGCGCCTGAGAGTTTGAAGCTATGCGGACGGTCAGTCGGAAGTCGTCCGTTGTCCGGTTGACCGAGACCACTAAAGCCAATGAACGGAAGGTCGAAGTTGCGGTTAACATTCGGCGATGTACGCCCTGCCTCATCAGAGCTGGCGAGACCGGCGTAGTTTCCGAATAATCGGCTATAAGTATAACTTGCGTCTAAATAAGCACTAGTGGCAAAGCGTTTGACGACGCGAAACTCTCCTGCATCATAATCGCGTACAGCTTTCAATCCCTGGAAACCGTTGGCTTCCGATTGTTGAAGCGATAAGCCGAAGCCCGGATTGCCGATGATATAGGCTTCGCCACCCGTTGAGGATTGAAACCCAATATCTTCGACAGCCACATCAACTTGCTTGTGGGTGTATCGGCTGCTAAACAGATAGCCTTTACCCAGATCTCTCTCGAAACCAATCGTATATTCACTTTGCTGGAAAGCTTTGATATCCGGATCAACCGCGCCGAGATCAAGCGTGTTACCTACTAGATTGGAAGGAATACGGAAATCAAGTTGGCAACGGCTAAGTCCGGTGCTGCCCGGAAGCGGGCAGTTACCGCCGATCGGATCAGGATTTGAGCCGATAACGGTTTGCCGGGTAAAGCTGTTTATTGTCTGTCCCGGTAAGATGTCAAAATAATCAGCACGGAAGAAATTGCCGCCGAACGAGCCGCGAGGCAATTCGTATTTGAAGCGGTCAAAGAACTTTCCATAACTCCCGAATATTTTAGTCTTGCCGTCACCGAATACATCAAATGCAAAACCAAGACGCGGTGCAATCTTGTCCCCGTAGCCAAAGACGATGCCCGGCGCGCCAGGTGCAAAACTCGGCGAGTCCTCTTTTTCAATTCGCACACCCACATTAAGTGTCAGGCGATTAATGGGCTGCCAACTATCCTGAATGTAGAAGGCTTTATTGTCACTACCGGCAGCACCAAGAACTCCAAATCGCTGTAGGAATCCGGAACCGATGGCACCAGGAGCTGGCGTAATATCACGTCCACTTAACTCATCAATAAGCTCTCCAAAAAAGAGTATGACGCTGTCAACAAGCGTACTTCGAACCTGGTTACTGATACCATTAAATTGAAAACCACCCTTGATTTGATGCCGTCCCCCTAAATTGAAAAGGTAACTGGCATCTGCATCAAATGTACGCCGGATCGTGGCATCGAAGAAAAGCTCCGAAAAGTTGGGGAAACTCTGTCCGAATGTCGTCCGACCAAACCCCGCCGGGATAGGGGTGCCTATATTTACGATATTCTGTCGCAGTAAGCCTCCTCCCACGGAAGGAACTCCGTAATTACCGATTTTTTCGTTTAAGAAACTGTAACCGCCGCGGGCAGTAAATACAAACCTGCTCGTCGGAGTCCAGATAATTGAACCATTTGTGTTATTTGAAGTTTGACGACAACCGGTTTGATTTGAAAATTCGGCTCCTCGACGTATTCCGATACCCGGAAATGTAATTGCCGGCGGATTACCCGTTGTGTTCGTAAATGCATCCGGATTTCCAATTTGTTCCAGCGGATTCCAAAGATACGAACCGGTCATTCGGAGACTGCTTAAAGGCTGAATATCAATTCTTCCGAACGCATACTCTTGCTTTATCCGTTGGGTGTAGTTCTGGGTTTCTCTTACAACCCGTCCTCGCGGATCGCTGCTAATGTAATCCAATTGGCGATCTGTATTAAAAAACTGCGGCACGTAAGCACCAAAAAACCAGATACGATTTTTAAGAATCGGACCACTCAACGAAACAG
>Ga0136611_10000356_pt1 | contig 29380 bp, 28 predicted proteins | sample AntDrymUQ2232306_2_FD_106645 | JGI IMG/M metagenome (GOLD analysis project Ga0136611, IMG submission 106645) | Polar desert sand microbial communities from Dry Valleys, Antarctica - metaG UQ223 (23.06) | ecosystem: Environmental > Terrestrial > Soil > Desert | place: Antarctica: Dry Valley...
AAGTAGCGCAAGATCTGCCTGAACTTGGCTTCACTGATTTTCGAATGCCTGAAATACCTGTTTTTCTGAATCACGATAGGGACTTAGCTTAACTCTCGATAAGCTCTTCTTCCTAAGCCCCTATTTTTATAGTGATTCGACTTTCGCCAGAAACCCGGACCGCTCCATCACCGCCCTGGGCTGGGCGTTGAGGCCGGCCAGCACCAGCCGGCCGCCGCGCGTCGTCACCGATTTGTGCAGTTGCTCCAGCACATCCAGGCCAGACGCGTCGAGCGACTGCAGCGACTGCACGTCGAGCCGCACCACCAGGCCCTGCGGCGCGCTTTCGACGATGTTCAGAATCGGGTCGATCTTGGCCACGGCGCCGAAAAAAAGCGAACCGTGCAGCCGAAAGCTCGCTTCTTCGGCGCTGCGCGACACCAGGACGACCTGGAACAGCGAACTCATTCGCCGCACGAACAGCACGCAGGCGAGCATCAGGCCGACCTGCAACGCCACCGTCAGGTCGAACACCACCGTCAGGAAAAACGTGCCGAGCATGATGAGCCGGTAGTGGTTGCTGGCGCGCCGGAGTAGGGCGAATTCACGCCATTCGCCCATGTTCCAGGCCACATACAGCAAGATGCCCGCCAGCACCGGCAGCGGCACATGCACCGCCAGCGGCGCCGCCGCGAGCACCACCACGACCAGCGTCAGGCAGTGCACCAGCCCCGACACCGGTTACGTCGCGCCCGAGCGCACATTGGTCACGGTGCGGGCGATCGTCCCGGTCGCCGGCATGCCGCCGAAAAAAGGCACGACGAAATTGGCGACGCCCTGCGCCATCAGCTCCTGGTTCGGATCATGGCGGCTCAAGCCCGAAATCTGGTCGGCGACACGCGCGCACAGCAGCGACTCGACCGCGCCGAGCATGGCGATGGTGATCGTCGGCGCGACCAGCAGGCGGACCGTGTCCCACGAAAAATCGGGCAGCGCAAAGCTGGGCAGGCCGCGTGGAATACCGCCAAAGCGTGTGCCGATGGTCTCCACCGGCAGGTGCAGAAAATAGGCCAGCGCCGTCAGCGTCAGCAGCGCGACGATGGGACCCGGCAGGCGCGACGCCACGCCGGTGGCGCGCCTGAGCTGCAGACCCTCGGTGGCGTGAATCAGCCGGGCCAGGCGGCTGCTGACGGCCTGGGCAAACCGTGTTTCAGCGTCGAAAAGGCGCGGCCAGATCAGCAGGCCGATCAGGCAGGTCAGCCCCAGAGCCAGCGCGTACAGATTGAGCGAGCCGATGTTTTCGGCAATGGCGCGCAACTGCGAGAAAAAATCGGCCGGCATCTTGGCGATCGTCAGCCCAAACAGGTCCTTGACCTGCGACAGGACGATGAGCACCGCGATGCCGTTGGTAAAGCCGACGACGATGCTGACGGGCACGTAGCGGACCAGCGTGCCGAGCTTGAAAAAACCGAGCAAAAACAGCAGCACGCCGGCGCAGGTCGTTGAAATCAGCAAGTTGGCCAGGCCATAGCGCTCAACGATGCCGTAAACGATGACGATGAACGCGCCCGCCGGCCCGCCGATCTGCACCGCCGAGCCGCCCAGCGCCGAAATCAAAGCGCCGGCGATGATGGCGGTCCAGATGCCTGCTTCAGGTTTCAGCCCGGAGGCGATTGCGAACGCCATCGCCAGCGGCAGCGCGACGATGCCGACGGTCAGCCCGGCGCCGACGTCCTTGAAAAACCGCTCGCGCGTGTAGCCGACCATCGCCGAGAGCATTCGCGGTTGGAAGCGGGCGGGATGAAAAGGCAGATGCATGACTGGCAATTGTGCGCCGGGGCTGGCGCTTCAGTAGGCAACTTCCTGCTCCTTCGCCCTTTGGGAGAGGGCTCTCCCAACAACAAAAAAAAGCGTCGGCCTCGTCGGCGGAAAATCTACTTGCCCGAGCCGGGCAGCACCGCGTCCGCCGCCGTGCCGACGGCCGAGCCCGCAATGCGCGCCGTTCCGATGACCGCGCTGGCCGCCAGCCCGGCGGTGCCGACCGCGACCGACGCGACCGTATCGACGACGGCGACCACGGCGCAGCCTTGCAGGCTAAGCGTTGAAAATGTGGCGGCGAGGCAAAGCGCCGCGCGTAGCCGGCGAGTGGATGGCTGGATTTTCATGACCGTGGCTTTCGTCAGTTCAGTGAATCCGCATGCCTGGCGTGGCGCCCGGCAACGGCTCCAGTACGTAAATGCCGGGATGGGTTTTTTCGTCGCCATGGCTGGCCGCCAGCACCATGCCTTCGCTGACGCCGAACTTCATTTTTCGCGGCGCCAGGTTGGCGACCAGCACGGTGTGCTTGCCGATCAGGTCTTCGGGTTTGTAGCTTGAGGCAATGCCGCTGAAGACATTGCGCAGCCTGCCTTCGCCGGCGTCGAGCGTCAGGCGCAGCAGCTTGGTTGAGCCTTCGACGGCTTCGCAGTTGACGATTTTGGCAATGCGCAGGTCGATTTTGGCGAAGTCGTCGATCGTGATCTCGGGGGCAAGTTGCTCGCCCCCCGGTTCACTCCCTCCTCCGCTTGCGGGAGAGGGTCGGGGTGAGGGTGTGTTTGCTATCTTGTTGATAGCTGCTTGCGCAGGCGGGTCTTGCGCTGGAGGCTCGAACAGTGCATCAAGTTGCTTCACATCGACGCGCTGCATCAAATGGCTATACGGCTTGATCACGTGGCCGGCAGACAGTTTGACCAGCGCCGAGTCCCACTTCCGGACATCGATACCCAGCCAATCGCTGACCTGTGCCGCCAGCCGCGGCAGGATGGGCGCGAGCAAAACCGTCAAGTCCTTGAACAGACCGACGGCGGTGCTGCAGACCATTTGCAGTTCCGCATCGCGCGTTGCGTCCCTGGCAATGAGCCAGGGGGCTTTCTGGTCCACATACTGATTCACCTGGTCGGCAAAGTTCATGATGACCCGCATCGCTTTTCCGAATTCGCGACTTTCGTAAAAGTCTTTGACTTCGTTGAATGAAGCAGAGGACAAGGCGTAAAGCGTATGCGCCTCGGGGTCCTCTTCGCCCAGTCGGCCAGCAAATCGCTTGGTGATGAACCCGGCCGAGCGCGATGCGATGTTGACGTATTTGCCAATCAGGTCGCTGTTGACCCGCGCCATGAAATCATCGGCATTGAAGTCGATGTCCTCATTGCGCGCATTGAGCTTGGCGGCCAAATAATAACGCAGCCATTCGGGGTTCATTTCCAGGCTCAGGTACTTGAGCGGGTCCAGGCCGGTGCCTCGGCTCTTGCTCATCTTTTCGCCGTTGTTAACCGTCAAAAAGCCATGCACAAAAATGTTGTCGGGCGTCTTGCGGCCGCTGAACTTCAGCATCGCCGGCCAGAACAGCGTGTGGAAGGTGACGATGTCCTTGCCGATGAAGTGGTACTGCTCCATCGTGGGGTCGGCCATGTAGGCGTCGTAGTCTTCTCCACGCTTGTCGAGCAGGTTTTTCAGTGACGCCAGGTAGCCGACCGGCGCGTCGAGCCAGACATAAAAATATTTGCCCGGCGCACCCGGAATCTCGATGCCGAAGTAGGGCGCGTCGCGGCTGATGTCCCAGTCGCCCAGGCCTTCGCTCTGCGTGCCGTCGGCGTTGCTTCGGACTGAAAACCATTCCTTGACCTTGTTGGCGACCTCGGGCTGCAGCCTGCCGTCCTGCGTCCATTGCTCCAGAAAGGCGACGCAGCGCGGGTCCGACAGCCGGAAGAAAAAGTGTTCCGAGCTTTTGAGCACCGGCGTCGCACCCGACAGCGCCGAGTACGGGTTGATCAAATCGGTTGGCGCATAGACCGCGCCGCAGACCTCGCAGTTGTCGCCGTACTGGTCCTTGGCGCCGCACTTCGGGCACTGGCCCTTGATGAAGCGGTCGGGCAGGAACATGTTCTTTTCCGGGTCGAAGAATTGCTCGATGGTCTTGGACGCAATCAGCGAGCCTTGGGGGTTATCGCGCAGGTCGCAGTAAATTTGTCTGGCCAATTCATGGTTTTCAGGCGAATCGGTCGAACTCCAGTTGTCAAAGCCGATGTGAAAGCCTTTCAGATACTGGTCGCGCCCGGCGGCGATGTCGGCGACAAACTGCTGCGGCGTCTTGCCGGCTTTTTCGGCGGCGATCATGATAGGAGCGCCATGGGCGTCGTCAGCGCCGACGAAATTCACCGCATGGCCCTGCATCCTTTGAAAGCGTACCCAGATGTCGGCCTGGATGTATTCCATGATGTGGCCGATGTGGAAATTGCCGTTGGCGTACGGCAGGGCGGTGGTGACGAAGAGTTTGCGGGTTTGGGAGCTCATAGTCGGTCTATCAATTCTCGCGGAGTCAAAATTTTGGGGTAGAGCGGCTTCAACGCCAGCAAATCCTTGTCGCCGGATATCAGGAAATCGACCGGGTGGCGGGTCAACAGGGCAATGAGATAATCGTCGTTGGGATCGCGGCACACGGCTTCATAAGGTGCTTCGACCAAAACGTGGGTTGTTTTGAGGTGAAATTTCCGCATGAAGGCATAGGCCGAGCCGTAGCTGTCTTCGACTCGGTTCATGATGTAGGGCTCGGCAATGACCCGGGTCAGTTCTTCCACCTGCTGTTCGCACGTCAGCCACTCGCAGTGGCGTTCAAGCCAGAGCCGCATCAGCCGGCCAGGGCTCGAGGTGCTTCCGATCAGCCCGGAAACGATAACGTTCGAATCAACCAGTAACCTCATTCGGCCGCGGGTCGCTGCTGAAGTTTTTCAAGCGCCATTTCCCTGCGCACGTCCTTGACGATCGCCGTGACTTCGTCCATCACCTGATCCTCCGACATGTCCTTGAAGCCGCGCGAAAACTTTGCCCAGAGGTGCTCGAAATTTTCGCTGTCCTGCTTCAGGAATTTGTAGAGCGCAATATCTATCATCGCCGCGACGGGTTTGCCGGCTTTGGTGATGACAATTTCGTCGTGGCGATATTGCACTTCATTGAGCAATTCGCCCAGGTTCTGGCGCACTGTCATGGCGGTGGCTTCGCGTAGCATGGCACTTCCTTTCAATTTGGACCGCATCAATTCTATCAATTGATATGGTCGGGCGGGCGTTCTGTGACGTTCTTCGACGTGTGCGCAGTTAGACTCCTGACAATCCGCGCCAACCCGCACCTGGCTGAAAGTGGCGCGCCGCCTTATCTGAATCACATGGAGACTCCCCAATGGCTGTAGAACAACAGGCAATTCTGAACGCGCTGCAAACCGTTCTCGACCCGAACACCGGCAAGGATTTTGTCAGCACTAAGGCGCTGAAAAACCTGCAGATCAGCGGCGGCGACGTGGCCTTCGACGTCGAGCTCGGCTACCCGGCCAAAAGCCAGATCGCCGGCTTGCGCAAGAGCCTGATAGCCGCCGTGAAGGGCGTGGCGGGCGTCGGCAATGTATCGGTCAATGTCGGCGTGAAAATCGCCAGCCACAGCGTGCAGCGGGGCGTGCAGCTGCTGCCCAATGTCAAGAACATCATCGCCGTGGCCTCGGGCAAGGGCGGCGTCGGCAAAAGCACCACCGCCGTCAACCTGGCGCTGGCGCTTGCCGCCGAGGGCGCGGCCGTCGGCCTGTTGGATGCCGACATCTACGGCCCCAGCGTGCCGATGATGATGGGCATCGAAGGCCGGCCCGAAAGCATCGACGGCAAGAACATGGAGCCGATGGAAAACTACGGCCTGCAGGTCATGTCGATCGGCTTTCTGGTGGCGCAGGACGAAGCGATGATCTGGCGCGGCCCGATGGCGACGCAGGCGCTGGAGCAGCTGCTGCGCCAGACCAACTGGAAAGACCTCGATTACCTGATCGTCGATATGCCGCCCGGCACCGGCGACATCCAGCTGACGCTTTCCCAGCGCGTACCGATGACTGGCGCGGTCATCGTCACGACGCCGCAGGACATTGCGCTGCTCGACGCCAAGAAGGGCATCAAGATGTTCGAGAAGGTCGGCGTGCCGATTCTTGGCATTGTTGAGAACATGGCGGTGCATATCTGCAGCCAGTGCGGCCATGCGGAGCACATCTTCGGCGAAGGCGGCGGCAAGAAAATGGCCGCCGACTACAAGATGGATTACCTCGGCGCGCTGCCGCTGGACATGCAGATCCGCCTGCAGGCCGACAGTGGCAAGCCGACGGTGGTAGCCGACCCCGAAGGCGACGTCGCCGGCATCTACAAGGCCGTGGCGCGCAAAGTCGCGGTGACCGTCGCGGCCAAGGCGAAGGACTTTTCGGCGAAGTTTCCGACGATCACGATCAGCAAGAACACCTGAGTCGGATTTTTTAATGCTATGAAAAAAATAGCTGCTTGCGCTGGTGTCTGTTGCGCAAACGGCATTTTTATGCCGAAATCAGGCGACATCCAGCGCGCTCATCCCAGCGTTGGCGCATCCTGGAACGGCCGCGCGTCGATCGGCATGTCGATCAAAAATGTCGTTCCGCGCTCCAGCGAGCTGTCCACTGTAATGCTCCCGCCGTGGCTTTCGGCCACCGCCCGGACGAAGGACAGGCCAATGCCCCAGCCTTCTGTTTTGTCCTTGGCGGCAGCTCGCGCACGCTGGTAGAACTGAAAGATGTCCTCGATGTCCTCTGCGGCAATCGGCTTTCCGTGGTTATGGACGGACAGCATTGCCCGGCCGCCGATGCAGTCCACTTTCAGGGCAATCGGCGTGTCGGCGTCGCCGTACTTCAGTGCGTTCGCAGCCAGGTTTTCCAGCGCGCGCTTGACTTCCTCGCGGCTCCAGGTGACATCGACCGGTTCACCCGAGACCCATACCCGGCCCGGATGCGATTGCTCAATTTGTTCGCGAACGTCTTGCACCAGTTCCAGCAGGTTGAAGCGGCCGAGATCGAGACGCAGCCGGCCGCCGCCCTGAAACACTATGGTGTCGAGCAGGTGATGCAGCATCTCATCGATGCGGCTGTGGTTGCGGATGATGATTTCGGCCATCGCCTTGACTTTCGGGCCGTCCGGCACCCGGGCGATGGCCTGTGCCGCCAGGCTGGCCGCGCCCAGCGGGCTTCTCAAGTCGTGCATGAGCGCGGCGATGAACTGCTCGCGCAGCGCCGTCACCGTGAACACATAGGCCGACACCGACTCCCTGATCGCGCTTTCGATCGATGCGTTGACGACCTGCAGTTCGGTGTCGTCGAGCGCGACGCGTCGGGCATTCAGCACGTCGAGCAACGAGGCTCGCAGCAACTGGTATTCGAGGATGATCGCCTTCGGGTCGAAATTCGTCAGCCGGGCGCGCCCGCCGCCATGCTCGGTCGCGATCGTCGTGGTATTGACGGCATTGATCCGCGGATAGCTTGGCGTGACGGACTGCGCCAGGTTGTCGTAGAAGGCCGGCAGGGTGTCGATGAGGATCGGCTGGCCCAGTCCGCTCGCCTGCGCCACCGCAGCGCGAACCCGCTTTTCCCATTCGGCGAAAACCTCGTCCCGAAGTGCGAGCATTTTCTTGGATGTGGCCGACAGCTTTTCGCCGCCGGCGCCGCTCTGGTCGCTTGCAATGGTCATTGGGTCTCCCGGGCCGTCACTATGACAGCAAAGCAGCGGCGTCGCCGGGGCATGGGTACCCAAAGCAGCGCGATCGGCGCCGACGTGCCTAAAAGCGCGTCGTCAGCGTCAGCCGGACGGTGCGCGGCGCGCCGACGGTGATGTTGTTGTCGGCGTCGGCGGTCGGAAAGTAGGTCTTGTCGGCCGGGTTTTCCACATTCAGCGCCAGCCGGGTCTTGCCGCCGGCGAAGGCGTAGTAAAGCGCGCCGTCGATCCGCGTGAAGGCCGGCAGCCTGACCGCGTTGCTGACGGATGCGAAGGACCCGGATTGGCGGATGACGCCCAGCCCGGCGACACGCCAATCACCTGTGCCGTGTCAGCCAGACTCAAGCGATGGTCCAGCGGCAACACCACCGCCTGCGCCTGGCGCAACTGCTCTACCGTCTGGGCTGAAGCGATTGCTTGGCGGGCATTCAGCAAAACTTCATCATCTCCGCTGGCAGGACGTGACGGCTCTGCAATCGGCGCTAGCGCCGACCGAGCCGGAATCGCGATTTTTATGTATCAAATAGCGCGTTGACGCACTGTCTGCATGCATGAACAGCTATTGATTTCGTAGCGTTCCAATGGCGACTCATGCCACATCGTGTCCGGCCATCAGTTCGAGCGCCTTGACCAGCGCTGAATGGTCCAGGTCGGCCATGCCGTTGGCGGCGCAGATCTGCATCAACTGCGCCGCGCCGGCCGTCTGCGGCAGCGCCACACCGAGTTCGCGCGCGCCGGCCAGCGCCAGGCCCAGGTCTTTCTGGTGCAGGCGGATGCGAAAGCCCGGCTCGAAGTATCGCTTGATCATGCGCTCGCCATGCACTTCCAGGATGCGGCTGGAGGCGAAACCGCCCATCAGCGCCTGGTGCACCTTGGCCGGGTCGGCGCCCGCCTTGCGGGCGAACAGCAGCGCCTCGCCGACGGCGGCAATGTTGAGCGCGACGATGATCTGGTTGGCGACCTTGGTCGTCTGCCCGTCGCCGTTGCCGCCTACCAGCGTGATGTTCTTGCCCATCAGCTCGAGCAGCGGCCTGACGGTGGCGAACACCGCCTCGTCGCCGCCGCACATGATGGTGAGCGACGCCGCTTTGGCGCCCACTTCGCCGCCGGAGACCGGCGCGTCGATGTAGTCGGCGCCGAGGGCATTGATTTTGGCGGCGAAGGCCTTGGTGGCGATCGGCGAGATCGAGCTCATGTCAACGATGATTTTTCTGCTTTCGCCGCCGCTGCCCTGAAGGCCGGCGGCAACGCCGCCAGCACCGAACAGCACGGCCTCGACATCGGGCGTGTCGGGCACCATGGTGAAGACGATCGCGGCGTTGCGCGTAACCTCTTCAGCGCTGGCGCACGGTGTCGCCGATGTCGCCGCGACGCTCTCGGGCAGCTTGCCGCGGGTATTTAGGAAATACCCTTGCGGAGGTGTAAACCGATGTCGTGTTGATCCGGGCGTGCTCGTCGATGGCCGATCCCTTCTTGACCAGGGCATCGACGTCGGACACCGCCACGAGAATCTTGAGGGCACCGCCTCCGAGCACCTCGCAGGCCGTCAATTGATCGAGATCGAGCGAGTCGTCGTTGTCGATGGAACACCAAAGGAGCGCAGTGAGATCCCGGATCCGTGAGTCGGCGTCGCTGGCCGGGTCCGTGATTGAGGACAGCTGTCGCAGGACGCCGGCCGGAAACTCCGGCTCCAGTCCGCGCTCGGACATCACTTCGGTCGCGATGCGCACCAAGTCGATCCGGCGCCGAGGATGTGCTGGGTTCATGGGAGCAATGTAGCTGATCTCGCATGGCGGAGATGCGCGAAAAAACTGATGATCAACGACTGGCAGCTGCCTGGGAGCTTAAGCATTGGTACCCGTATGACGGCCCTTTGCGGGTCGGCTCAACCACCACACGCCCACGCCGAACGCGACAGCGCCGGCCGTCACGCCATAGACGATCGCTTCGAACTGCGTGATCAACGCCAGGCAGATGGCCAGACCTGCCGGCGGCAGGACGGGCACGCGCCCGATGTGCAACGGCACCCGGAAAGGGCGCACGCGCTGCGGCTCTTTCCATCTCAGCACGATCAGAGCCGTGTGCACGCCGACGAACACGAGCAAGATCCCCAGCGCCGAGATGCTGGCGATGATCTTGACTTTGCCCAAGGGCAGCAGCGCGCAGGCTCCGGCAAAGAGCACCAGGGCGGCGACCCAGGGTGTTTGGCGCTTCGTCAACGTTCGACCCAAGGCGCGCGGCATGTCGCCATCGCGCGCCATGCCGAACAACATGCGGCTGATGCTGACGAGCGAGATCAGCGCCGTGCTCGCGGTGGCAAACAGGGCCGTGACGGCGAGCGTCTTGCCCAGCCAGGGAGCGACAACGACTGCAGCGGTGGTCAGTGGCGAGTCGCTGCTCGCCAGTGCCTGCGGCTCCAGCAGGGCGAGCACGGCCCACACGACCAGCAGATACAGCAGTGAGGTGATCACCACGCTGGCCAGCAGGGCGCGCGGCACGTCGCGCTTCGGCTCCTTGGCTTCTTCCGCCAGATTGGCCACGTCTTCGAACCCGATGTAGACAAAGAACACCAGCGCGGTGGCCGCAAAGATGCCGCCGGCATCCCCCATCGAAGGCAACGCGATGGCGCTGCCGGGTTCGCCCTTGATAAAGCCTGCCGCGATCAGTGCCACCAGGCCTCCCACTTCGATCAGGATCAGGCCGATGCTCACCCACGTAGCCTGCCTGATGCCGATGATGTTGAGCGCCGTGCATATCGCCAGCAAGGTGAAACCAGTCAGCAGAGCCGGCACCTGGACAAAAACGTTCAGGTATCCAGCGAAGGCCAGCGAGACCGTGGCCGAGGTGGCGACTGCATTGAGTGCAACCAGAAAGCCGGCCATGAAAGAGACCAGCGGCGCCTTTGGAAACGCTGCCTTGAGGAAATGGTATTCGGCCCCGGCGCGGGGGTACATGGCAACCAGTTCTGCATACGACAAGGCGGTGAGAAAAGCCGCAATGCCGGCGAGCAGCATGCTCACCCACACGCCATGGCCGGCCAGTCCGGCTGCCGCGCCCACGATGGTGTAAATGCCGGCACCGACGATGGTGCCGACGCCGTAAAAGACCAGTTGCGTGAGCGAGAGGGTGCGCGAGAGGACGGGGGGCATGAGTGCCTATGCAAAAGTGCGTCGCTACTTTCCAGAAAGTGTAGACGAAACAATTCTTTGTGGTGATCAGTAGCATGAATCGGCGTCTGGCATCGGCCATTGTTCCGCTCCATGGTGCAATCCACGCGAATCGGCAATCAAAACATCATCCGAGGGGCCAATGACCTTCCACCAGTGCATAAGTTTTGATTTCGTCTACACCCGACGTAAAGCTGATGGCCGGCGTCGACGAGTTGCAGCGCCATGGGCGCGCCCATGATGCCCAGGTCGATAAATCCGATCTTCATTGGGAATCCTTTCGTTGGAGGTGAGGGAAGGCGGGTGTGATGGAAGGGCGGCGGCGGGGCGTCAATACGACCCGGAGGCCGCAGGTGCCTGCGCCTGGCGCATCTTCGCCATCACCTGCCGCGCCCCGGCGGCCATGAGGCGCGCGTCGGAGCTGACGGTGACGAACTGAAAACCCTTGGCAATGCGCGCCAGCGCGCCTTCCGTGGTGCCGTTGTGAATGCCGGCGACGACGCCGTGCGCCTTGGCGCGCTCAAGGATGTGGTCGATGGCTTCGGCCGCCTTCGGATCGACATCGTCGAACACCGGCCGGCAGCCCAGTGCCAGCGACAGGTCCGAAGGCCCGATGTAAATCGCGTCGAGCCCCTCGACCGACAAAATGGCGTCCAGCTTGTCCAGCGCCTTGGCCGTCTCGATCATGGCGAAGGTGACGATGGTGTCGTTGGCATGCTGCTGATAGTCGGCGCCGCCGTAGAGCATCGCGCGCACAGGGCCGAAGCTGCGCGTGCCGCGCGGCGCGTAGTGCGTCCAGGCAACGAGGTTTTGCGCATCCTCACGGCTGTTGACCATGGGGCAAATGACGCTGTAGGCGCCGGCGTCGAGCGCCTTCATGAGGTGGTCGGGCGCCAGCCACGGCACGCGCACCACCGGCACGGTGTCGGTGGTCGAGATCGCCTGCAGCATCGGAATCATCGCCTGGTAGTCGATGACGCCGTGCTGCAGGTCGATGGTCAGCGAATCCCAGCCCTGGTGCGCCATGGTCTCGGCCGAGAAGCTGTTCGGGATGGCCAGCCAGCCGTTGACGACGGCGCCGCCGGTCTTCCAGATTTCGCGCAAGCGGTTCGGTCTCATGGGACATACTCCTTACCGGTCCAGCGCCGGGCGTTTGGGGTTGAAGGTCCAGTTCGGAATCAGGGATTGAATGGCGAATGCGTCGTCGCGCGCCCCCAGACCATGTGCCTTGTAGAGCGCATGGGCTTTTTCGACCTCGGCCATGTCGAGCTCGACGCCCAGGCCGGGCTGTTTCGGCACCTGCACCAGGCCGCCCACGATTTGCAGCGGTTCCCGGGTCAAGCGCTGGCCGCCCTGCCAGATCCAGTGCGTGTCGATCGCGGTGACGCGTCCCGGCGCGGCGGCCGCCACATGGGTGAACATGGCCAGCGACACATCGAAATGGTTGTTCGAATGCGAGCCCCATGTCAAGCCCCAGTCGCGGCAGGTCTGCGCCACACGCACCGAGCCGGCCATGGTCCAGAAGTGCGGATCGGCCAGCGGAATGTCGACCGATTGCAGCGACAGCGCGTGTGTCAGCTGGCGCCAGTCGGTGGCAACCATGTTGGTCGCCGTCGGCAGGCCCTTGGCGCGGCGGAACTCGGCCATCACTTCGCGGCCCGAGAAACCGTCTTCGGCGCCGCACGGGTCTTCGGCGTAGCGCGGCCTCGTGGCGAACTCTTGACCAGGCGTTGTCGGCCTCCGGTTCGCTGTTGTAGGCCAGGCCGGCCTTGCTGCGGTCGCCGACGAAAAACAGGTAGCCCAGCATTTCGACCGCGTCACGCTGCTGGCCTTCGCCGAGCAAGGCCGCCACCGGAACGCCCAGGTGCTGGCCGAGCAGATCGAGCAGCGCCGACTCGACCGCCGTCACCGCATGGATGGTGGTTCGCAGGTCGAAGGTCTGCAGGCCGCGCCCGCCGCTGTCGCGGTCGGCAAATTGCTGCCGCATCCGCCGCAGCACCTGCTGGTGGGCGCCGATCGGCTGGCCGACGACCAGCGCGCGGGCGTCCTCCAGCGTCTGGCGGATCTTTTCACCGCCGGGAACTTCGCCGACGCCGGTGCGCCCGGCGTTGTCGGTGAGGATCAACAGGTTGCGGGAGAAAAACGGGCCGTGGGAGCCGCTCAGGTTCAGCAGCATGCTGTCGCGCCCGGCGACGGGGATGACGCGCAGCTCGGAGACAACCGGCGTGCCCGATGCGGCCTGCGCCAGCGGCTGACTGACGGATTCGGATTGGGATTGGGATTCGGATTGGGATTGGGATTTTTGCGGTCGCATTGGAAGCTTCTTGGTAGGTGACGGGAGTGAAGGCGCCGGTGGCGATGCTAAGCGAGATCATGCGTCGCTCGATTGAAACCTTTCCGGTTTCGATCACCTTTTCCATAGCACGCTTTGTTCCGCCCACCCCGACATTCCCACAGACAAGCAGGCTTTTTCCGACATTCGGCATGGATCCCGCATCAATAAGCTGTTTGTTCAGTGGCCACATCCCGCGCGCGACCAAACAACAAGAAACAATTCATGTCTCCATTCAAACCCGCTCGCAGTCATCGCTTCGCGCTGCGGGCCGACGCGGACATGAAGCAGGTGCTCGACGCCCACGCTTCGCTGAATCCAAAACCGATCGAAAAACTGTCTCCGGCCGAGGCGCGCCGGCAGCCCACCGTCGCCGACGCGGTGAACACGCTGCTCAAGCAGCAGGGCCGCAGCACCGACCCGGCGGCGCTGGTGCACGGTGTGACCAGCCGGGATGTACAGGTCGACGGCGCCGCCGGCAAGCTGCCGGCGCGCATCTACACCCCGGGCGGCGCCGGTCCGTTTCCGGTGGTGCTGTATTTCCACGGCGGCGGCTGGGTGATCGCCGACAAGCAGGTGTACGACGGCGGCGCGCGCGGCATCGCCAAGGAAGCCAACGCAGTGGTGGTGTCCGTGGACTACCGCCAGGCGCCGGAAAACAAGTTCCCGGCAGCGTGGGACGATGCGCTGGCGTCGTACCGCTGGACGCTGGCGAATGCCGCGTCGATCAATGCCAACCCGGCAAACGTGGCGCTCGCCGGCGAAAGCGCCGGCGGCAACCTGGCCGTCGCCACGGCGATAGCCGCGCGCGATGCCGGGCTGCAGGCGCCGGTGCATGTGCTTGCCGTCTACCCGGTCGCGCAAACCAGTTTGAACACCGAATCGGAAATTGAGAACGCAGCGGCCAAACCGCTCAATCGGGCAATGGTGAAATGGTTCGTCGACCATCTGGTTCGCACGAAGGCCGATACCAAGGACGCACGGCTGCAACTGATCGACGCCAATCTGAAGGGCCTGGCGCCGGTTACGCTCATCAACGCTACGATCGACCCGCTTCGCAGTGACGGCGCGCAGCTGCAAACCGCCCTTCAAAAGGCCGGCGTGCCGGTCGAGCGCAAGCGCTACACCGGTGTCACGCACGAGTTTTTTGGAACGGCGGCGGTCGTTGCCAAGGCCAAGGAAGCCCAGGCTTACGCTGGCCAGCGCCTGAAGGGTGCTTTCGGACAATAAACTGCGCTGCGTCCGGGCTGCTACAAAGACACCCGTTCGCGCGGTTCAAATTGGTTGCCTGGCGATTAATTTGAGGCTATTTGTTATGCGTCGGCTTTCCCGGCCGCGCTTGTTGCTCTGCGAACCGAAGTGCCGCCTCGAGCATGGCGCGCAGGTGCGGCCGCACCCCTGCCGCGCGTTTGGACAGGTAGTCGAAAGGCATGCCTTCCCGCATGTAGCAGCAATGCGTCATCTCCAGTTGCACCGCTTGAAAACCCTCGGCCGGACGGCCGTAGTGGCGGGTGATATAGCCGCCCTTGAAGCGGCCGTTCAGCACGGCTGGGTAGTCGCCTGCGGCCTTGGCGATGGTAAAAAGCATTTGCGCCAGCGCCGGGTCGCAACTCGCGCCGTCGGCCGTACCCAGGTTCAGGTCGGGCAGCTTGCCATCAAAAAATCGCGGCAGCACCGAGCGGATCGAGTGCGCATCCCACAGCACCGCGATGCCGTGCGCCGCCTTTAGGCGGTCGAGTTCGGCCCGGATTTGCCGGTGGTAGGGCAGCCATAGGGCGTCTCGCCGGGCGACGGTTTCGCGCTTGTCCGGCAGGTCGCCGGCGGCATAGATGGGCGCCCGGTCGAAAGTGTCCGCCGGGCACAGGCCGGTCGTGTCCTGGCCCGGATAGAGGCTGTGGTCGTCGGGAGGGCGGTTCAGGTCGATCGCATAGCGCGAATGTGTCGCCACCAGCACCGACGCCCCCAGCGCGTCGGCGAAGTCGTACAGGCGCTCGAGGTGCCAGTCGGTGTCGGCCACCTCGAGCGCCTGCGGCGTGAAGCGCGCGGCCAGCGCCGGCGGCAGGTAGGTGCCGACATGCGGCATCGAAACCAGCAGCGGCCGTGTGCCCTGGCGAAAGCGAAAAGCGGGTTCGTTGGTGTGAAATGGCATGAAGTGGTTTCAGGCGGTGATGAACTGCTTGCGAGCGGCGATCGCCGTGCGGTGACGGGTGGCGAGCACATAAAGGCGACAGCATAGCCGGCTCACCGGCAGACCACATCCGACACGCCTGGCACCAAGCGCCTTCAATGGTTGTGGGATTGAGCGCCGCCCTACACTTCACGCATGCTTGATTTTTTGATGCGGTCGCCCGACATGGCCGGGACGATTCGCCGCCCGTGCGTGGCGGTCGCCGTCGTCATGCGCCGCGAACGCATCGACAACGCGTGGCAGCCCTGGCGCTGGGTTCTGGCCGATGTGGTTCCGCATGAAGATGGCTTCGGCGCCGCGCCGCGCCTTCTGCTCAAGGACGCGCGGGAGGAGCGCTGGCTTCATCCGGGCTTCAAGGTCGAGCTTTTTCTGGGTGACGCCGAAGGCTACTATTTGAATGTGACGACGGCCCATCCGTGCTTTTGGGTCGTCTGGCGCCTGGAGGAGGGCGCCGGCCAGACCGGAGAGACCATCGCCGTTCCGCAGATCGTCACATTGAGCTATCACGACGCCGGCCGCTGGCTCGATGCGCAGGAAAACGTCGAGCAGGTGCCGGCGCCGCCCGGCGTCGTCGAGTGGTTGCGCGAGTTCGTCGATCAACATCACGTGCTGGAAGCCAAGCGCCGCCAGCGGCCGCAAAGCTTCAAGCCGCTGGTTGACCGTTTCGGCAGCCCGGCGCGCGTGACCACGGAAAAGAAATTTGGCGGTACTGGCCATGGCTGACGGGCGCGAAGGCTTTCTCGGGCGCTGGGTTCGCCGCAAGAGCGACCAGGCGCAGGGCAGGCCGCTGGCCGAGCCTGCAGGCCCGCAGACGCCGGCACCTCCGGCTCCGCCGTCCGATACTATAAAAAATGTAGCAAACAACGCAGTACCGGCGGGCGCAAAAGCACCGGATTTGCCAGAAAAAACATTGTCGCTGGACGACGTCGGCCTGCTGACCGGCGACTCTGACTTCAAGCCCTTCATGGCCGGCAATGTGGGCCAAGAAGTACGCAACGCGGCGATGAAAAAGCTGTTTACCGATCCGCGCTACAACGTCATGGACGGGCTGGACATTTATATCGACGACTATTCAAAAGCCGATCCGATTCCGCAAGCAATGCTGCGGCAGATGGTCGGCGCGAAATTGTTGAAGATTTTCGATGATGAGGAGGAGAAAGAAAACAAACCCGCCAGCGGCGACGCTTCAATACCCCTATCTGACGACGCATTGCCCGGCGTTAACGACAATAGCCCGCCAGCTCAAGCCGTGGCACAGTGCGGCGACGCGCCTAATACGCTTATTCCAATCCCGCTTGAACACTCCGGCCCGTACCCGCCATTCGATGGCTCCGGCGCCTGCCAGAACGACGACCATGCCCACACTCATTTGCGACTGCAACCAGACCATGCCTCTCCAGCCCCGGACGCTGGGCGAGGCGCTGCATGAAAACCTGACGCTTCATTCGGCGCTGTGCCGTCGCGAGGCCGGCGCGTTCCAGAAGGCGATTCAAACGGTAGATGACGTGGTGGTCGCATGCACCCAGGAAACCCGGCTTTTCGCCGAGCTTGCTCAGCAGACCGAAGGCGCGACGTCCGTTATCAAATTTGTCAATATCCGCGAAACCGGCGGCTGGAGCAAGGACGCGTCGCAGGCGGGCCCGAAGATCGCCGCCCTACTGGCGCTGGCGCACCTGCCCGACGCCGAACCTGTTTCGACCGTCACTTACAAAAGCGCCGGTCGGCTGCTCGTCATCGGCGAGCTCGACGCGGCTGAGCGCGCTGGCGAACTGCTGTCGGATGCGCTCGACGTGACGCTATTCAGCCTGGGCGCCGGGACCGGCGGCGGCATGCAGGAGCGGCGCTATCCGGTGCTGGCCGGGCAAATCCGGCAGCTCACCGGCTGGCTGGGCGCGTTCGAGCTGAGCTGGACGCGCAGCAACCCGATCGACCTGGACCTGTGCACCCGCTGCAATGCCTGCGTGTCGGCCTGCCCCGAGGGAGCAATTGGGCTCGACTATCAAATAAATAGCACGCTGTGCGCGTCACATCGGAGCTGCGTCAAGGTTTGCGGTATCGCCGGTGCAATCGACTTCAGCCGGGAACCTGTAACGCTGAGCGAAAAGTTCGACCTGGTGCTTGACCTGCGCGCCGCGCCAGCGTTCACCCGGCATGCGCCGCCGCAAGGTTATTTCCGCTGGGATGGTCAGGACGCCAGGTCGCTCATGCGCCTGCGCTCGCTGGTGGGCGAGTTTGAAAAACCGAAATTCTTCAATTACCGGCAAAAACTCTGCGCCCACAGCCGCAACGAAAAAATTGGCTGCAGCGCCTGCATCGACGTCTGTTCGGCCGAAGCCATCAGCAGCGAGAAAAGCCGCCAGCAAATCGTTGTCAATCCCAATCTCTGCGTTGGTTGCGGTGCCTGCGCGACGGTGTGCCCGACCGGCGCGATGTCGTATTCCTATCCGCGCCCGGCCGAGCAGGGCGCGAAAATTAAAACCGTTCTGGGCGCCTATGCCAGAGCGGGCGGCAAGCAGGCGGCGCTGCTGCTGCATAGCCAGGAAGACGGTGCCCGCCTGATTGGCGAGCTGGGGCGCATGGCCCGCCTCGACCCGACCATTCATGGCGTTCCGGCCCGGGTGATTCCGCTTGCCTTGTGGCATACCGCTTCGATCGGCGTGGAACTTTGGCTGTCGGCCATCGCTTACGGCGCGTCGCAGGTCTGGCTTTTGATGACCAATGAGGAAGCACCCCAATACCGCAAGGCGCTGCGCGAGCAGATGGACGTCGCGCAGGCAATTCTTACCGGCATGGGCTACCACGGCCAGCATTTCCGGATTCTGGACGCGGCAGACAGGCACGACCTGGCAGGGCTAGACCTTCAATTGCGGGTGGCGCCGGCGCAGACGGTCGCGCAGGCTGCGGGCTTTGCGGCGCAGATTGACAAGCGCGCCACATTGGAGCTGGCGCTCGATCACCTGACGGCCCAGTCAGAGACGTTAGCCGATGTGATTGCGTTGCCGGCGGTAGCATCGCCTTTCGGCGGGCTCGCCATCGACAAGCAGGCGTGCACGCTGTGCCTGAGCTGCGTGAATGCCTGCCCGGCCAGCGCGCTGCAGGACAATCCGGACCGGCCACAGCTCAGGTTTATCGAGAAAAATTGTGTGCAATGCGGCCTGTGCGTGAAGACCTGCCCTGAAGATGCGCTGGCATTGCTGCCGCGGCTTACGCTCACAGCGCAGCGCCGGGATGCGGTGGTGCTCAATGAAATGCAACCTTACGCCTGCATTCGCTGCAGCCGGCCTTTTGGCACGCTTAAAGCGATTGAAGCCATGCTCGGCAAACTCGCTGGCCACGCCATGTTCCAGGGCGCGGCGGCGGACCGCCTGAAGATGTGCGGCGACTGCCGTGTCATCGACATTTATTCAGCCGACAACGAGGTCAAGATCCTCGACATTCAATAACCCGGCCCGACACGACACATGCAAGCCCAGCTCACCGCCTTGACCCTGGACGAGGAAACCGCCCGCGCCGAGGTATATGGCCTGTTGGCGGCGCTTTACTATGCGGCCCCCTCGGCCGACCTTTACGAAAATTTGCGCGTTGCCGTCACACAGGCGCCGGTGGCTGGGGCGCTGCTTGAGAGTTCATGGAGCGAGCTCGTCGCCGCCGCGCGCGCGCAGTCGCTTGACGCGACCGGCCTTGAATACGACGCGCTTTTCGGCGGCGTGGGCAAGCCCGAGGTCTACCTTTACGGTTCGCATTACCTCAGCGGCTTCCTCAATGAAAAACCGCTGGCCGCGTTGCGAAGCGACCTGGCGGCGCTCAGCCTGGCACGAGGCGAGGCCATGTCCGAAACCGAAGACCACGTCGCCTATCTGTGCGAGGTCATGCGCTACCTGATCGCTGGCGACGATGTCGAAGTCGCCAACCTGACGCGGCAGCGCCAGTTTTTCACGCGGCATCTTCAGCCCTGGGTGGAAACTTTGTGCGAAGCCATCGCGCGGAACCCAAAAGCGCGTTTCTACCTTGCGCTGTCAACGTTCACACGGGCCTTCGCGGGTGTTGAATCGCAGGGATTCGACATACTGGATTGAAGACGTTGTCGTTCGTTGCCTATCGTTTTCCCTTAATTAAATGGTGGATTTCATAGCCCATTGTGGTGCATCAACGTTTAAGATGCAGTATCCACGCCAGCGTAGGCGTATACAGGATCAGCGGTTTATCGGAGAAAAAATGCAAGACAGCCAGTTGAAACCATCACGCCGGAATTTCTTTTTTGGCGCCGCCGCCGCAAGTGCGGCCACCGCCGCAGTCGTAGCGCTTCCGGGGGTTGGAACGAATTTCCAAGCTGTCGTTGCCGCGCCCAGGCCCGCACCTGAAAAAGGCGGCGGCTACAGCCTGTCGGAACACGTTCAGCGCTACTACAAAACCACACGCGTCTGATTTCAACCTGAATTCAATCCTCTGTTTCCTTTTACGGAGAGCTTCATGCTGCTCACGAAAAAAACTCACGCTGCCCATGGTGAAGCGTTGCGGCGCGACGGCTCGGCACGATTTGTCCAAAGCTTGTCGCGCGGGCTGTCGCATGCCCTTCCGACGATGGATCGCCGCTCGTTCCTGCGCCGATCAGGCCTGGGTGTTGGCGTTGGGCTGGCCGCCACGCAACTGACGCTGGTCAAAAAGGCGTCAGCGGCGGCGCCGGGCGATGCGAACGGGGTCTCCAAAATCGAGGTCAAACGGACGGTCTGCTCGCACTGCTCGGTAGGCTGCGCGGTTGACGCGGTGGTCGAAAACGGCGTCTGGGTTCGCCAGGAGCCGGTGTTCGACTCGCCGATCAACCTGGGCGCGCATTGCGCCAAGGGCGCCGCGCTGCGCGAGCACGGCCACGGTGAGTACCGCCTGCGCTATCCGATGAAGCTTGTCAATGGCAAATATGAGCGCATCACCTGGGACACAGCGCTTAATGAAATCACGGCTCGCATGCAGGAGTTGCGTAAGGCCAGCGGCCCCGATTCGGTGTATGTGATTGGTTCGTCCAAGCACAGCAACGAACAGGCCTACCTGCTGCGCAAGTGGATGAGCCTGTGGGGCAGCAACAACTGCGACCACCAGGCGCGTATCTGCCATTCGACCACGGTCGCCGGCGTTGCGAACACCTGGGGCTACGGCGCCATGACCAATTCGTACAACGACATGCAGAACAGCAAGTGTGCGCTGTACATCGGCTCGAACGCCGCCGAGGCGCACCCGGTCAGCCTGCTGCACATGCTGCACGCGAAGGAAACCGGTTGCAAGATGATCGTGGTCGACCCGCGTTTCACCCGCACAGCGGCCAAGGCCGACGACTACATCCGCATCCGTTCGGGCTCGGACATTCCCTTCCTGTTTGGCGTGCTGCACCACATTTTCAAAAACGGCTGGGAAGACGCCCAGTACATCAACGACCGCGTCTACGGAATGGACAAGGTCAAGGAAGAGGTGCTTGCCAAATGGACGCCCGACAAGGTGGAGGAGGCCTGCGGCGTGCCCGAAGCGCAGGTCTTCAAGACTGCGCAGATGATGGCGATGAACCGGCCCTCTACCATTGTCTGGTGCATGGGCCAGACGCAGCACACGACCGGCAATGCGATCGTGCGTGCCTCCTGCATTCTGCAGCTGGCGCTCGGCAACATCGGAAAGTCCGGCGGTGGCGCCAATATTTTCCGTGGCCACGACAACGTTCAGGGCGCGACCGACGTCGGCCCGAACCCGGACTCGCTGCCGGGTTATTACGGTCTGGCAGAAGGTTCGTGGAAGCACTTTGCCAAGGTCTGGGACGTTGATTTCGAGGCGATCAAGGCCCGCTATGCGTCGCCCGCGATGATGGGCAAGCCGGGCATCACGGTGTCGCGCTGGATCGACGGCGTGATGGAGAAAAACGAGTTCATCGACCAGGATTCCAACCTGCGCGGCGTGTTTTTCTGGGGGCACGCGCCGAATTCGCAGACGCGTGGCCTGGAAATGAAACGCGCCATGGACAAGCTTGACCTGCTGGTCGTGATCGACCCCTATCCATCGGCCACCGCGGCCATGGCGGCCATGCCCGGCAAGCCCGAAGACGTGAATCCGAACCGCGCGGTTTATCTGCTGCCGGCGGCGACGCAGTTCGAGACCAGCGGCTCGGTCACCGCGTCGAACCGTTCGCTGCAGTGGCGTGAAAAAGTCATCGAGCCGCTCTGGGAGAGCCGCAGCGATCACATGATCATGCAGCAATTCGCCGACAAGCTTGGCTTTGGCAAGGAGTTGTCGAAAAACTTCAAGATGCAGAAAGTCAAGGGAATGGACGAGCCTCTTCCAGAGGACATCCTGCGCGAGATCAACAAGAGCTGCTGGACCATCGGCTACACCGGCCAAAGTCCCGAGCGGCTGAAGGCGCACATGCGCAACATGCATCTGTTTGACGTCAAGACTCTGAAGTCCAAGGGCGGCAAGGACAAGGAAACCGGCTACGACACGACCGGTGACTACTTCGGCCTCCCCTGGCCATGCTGGGGCAATCCGGAACTCAAGCATCCAGGCTCGCCCAATCTCTATGACACCTCCAAGCACGTGATGGACGGCGGCGGCAACTTCCGCGCCAACTTCGGCGTTGAACGGGAAGGCAAGACGCTGATGGCCGAAGATGGTTCGCATTCCCTGGGCGCCGACATCACCACCGGTTATCCGGAGTTCGACCACATGCTGATGAAAAAGCTTGGCTGGTGGGAGGAATTGAGCGACACCGAAAGGGCGGCTGCGGAAGGCAAGAACTGGAAAACCGATTCGTCGGGCGGCATCATCCGCGTGGTGATGAAGAATCATGGTTGCCATCCGTTCGGCAACGCCAAGGCCCGGGCCGTAGTGTGGAACTTTCCCGATGCGATTCCGCAGCACCGGGAACCGCTCTACGGGATCCGGCCCGACCTCGTCGCCAAGTACCCGACGCACGACGACAAGAAAGCGTTCTGGCGTCTGCCCACTCTGTACAAAACCTTGCAGGACAAAAACATCGCCGACAAGGTGCATGAGAAGTTTCCGCTGATCATGACTTCCGGTCGCCTCGTGGAATATGAAGGCGGCGGCGAGGAAACCCGCTCCAATCCGTGGCTGGCCGAGTTGCAGCAGGAAATGTTTGTTGAGATCAATCCCAAGGTGGCTGCCGCCAAAGGTATTCGCAATGGCGAGCGCGCCTGGGTCAGCACGCCGACCGGCGCGCGTCTAAATGTGCAGGCGATGGTGACCGAGCGCGTTGGCGTCGATACAGTGTTTATGCCTTTCCACTTCTCGGGACGCTGGCAGGGCGCTGACATGCTCGCCTACTACCCTGCGGGCGCATACCCGGTTGTTCGTGGCGAAGCCATTAACACCGGCACCACCTATGGCTACGACAGCGTGACAATGATGCAGGAAACGAAAACGACGGTTTGTAACGTCGAAAAAGCCTAAGAGGGAACAACATGGCACGCATGAAATTTGTCTGCGACGCCGAGCGTTGCATCGAATGCAACGGCTGCGTCACCGCCTGCAAGAACGAAAACGAGGTGCCGTGGGGCGTTAACCGGCGGCGGGTGGTGACGCTTAACGACGGCGTTCCCGGCGAAAAGTCGATTTCTGTTGCGTGCATGCACTGCAGCGACGCGCCCTGCATGGCGGTCTGCCCGGTCAACTGCTTTTACCGCACCGATGAAGGTGTTGTTTTGCACGACAAGGACATCTGTATTGGCTGCGGCTACTGCTCCTACGCCTGCCCTTTCGGCGCGCCGCAGTTTCCCGCCAGCGGCACCTTCGGCGTTCGCGGCAAGATGGACAAATGCACGTTCTGCGCGGGTGGCCCCGAAGTCAATGGCAGCCAGGCCGAATTCGAAAAGTATGGCCGCAACCGGTTGGCGGAAGGAAAGTTGCCGGCCTGCGCCGAGATGTGTTCGACCAAAGCCTTGCTGGCCGGCGACGGCGATGTGGTCGCCGATATTTTCCGAAACCGGGTCGTACAGCGTGGCAAAGGCGCCGAAGTCTGGGGATGGGGCACCGCGTATGGTTCGAAACAGGCCGGCCAGGCGCCGGAGGGAAGCAAAACATGATCAGCCAACGCCTCGCACTCTTCCCCGCGTTGCTGGCGGCCATAGGTGGCTTGTCGGCCTGTGTCGAAAAGCCGCAGACATTGGGAATGAACAAAATCGACGGCGCTCCGTTTCAGGGAGCGCAAAACCAGTTTGTCGTGCCAGGCTGGAAAACGGGTGACAAAAGCAGTTGGGAGCAAGGGCTGAAAGTCCGCATGCAAAATACTCAAAACGAGTACTCCAAGACAAACTGACCGGAGCCCCTATGAAGCATGCGCGACTAGCTATGTTTTTAATAGCGATTGGATTGGCGGGAGTAGTGGCTGCGCAAACGGTGACGCCGACCGGCCCTGCGGCACCGATGTCTTCCGAGGTAAGACCGGCCGTGCTGCCGACGCCGGGCACGCCGGCGGCCAGCGGCGGTATCCAGAATCAGAACATCTTCGAAGTTAGGCCGGACGCCAGCGAACTTCCAGGTTACGCCAAGCAATCCAACGGCGAACGCGTCAAGGTGCAGCCCGGAAATAACGCACCGATGTGGCGCCAGGTGGGCCAGGGTGTTAGCGGCTACAGCAGCCTTCCCGTCAGCCAGGCGCCGGAGGCTGGCAACCTGATCCAGCCATTTGTTCAATACCCGGGTTCACGCTTGACCAACGCTGGAGAAGCCTGGAGGCAAGTGCGCAACAACTGGCTGATTCCCTACGGCGGCGCACTGCTCCTGATCACGATGCTGGCATTGGCGATCTACTATTTCACCAAAGGACCGATCAAAGTGCATGGCGCGCCCACCGGCCGTCGCATAGAGCGTTTCACACCGTTCGAGCGGTCGGCGCATTGGCTCAATGCGATCGCTTTTTCAGTTCTGGCTATTTCGGGCATCGTAATGGCCTTCGGGAAGTTCTTTATTTATCCACTGGTTGGTGGCGCGCTGTTCGGCTGGCTGACTTATGTGCTCAAGAACTTGCACAATTTTGCTGGACCGCTGTTTGCCGTGTCGCTGGTTATCATATTTTTCGCCTTTTTGCGGGACAACTGGCCGCAAAAGGGCGATTTGACCTGGCTGCTCAAGGGCGGCGGTTTATTCTCTGATGCCCATCCGCCGTCAAATCGTTTCAACGCGGGCGAAAAGATCGTTTTCTGGGGCGGAATTTTTTTCCTTGGAATTATTGTCGTCGCGTCAGGTTTCGTGCTTGATAAGATCGTGCCAGGCCTGGTTTATGAACGGGCGACGATGCAGGTTGCGCACATGGTGCACGCCGTTGCTACGGTGCTGATGATGGTAATGTTTCTAGGGCATATTTACTTGGGCACCATTGGCATGCAAGGTGCCTACAACGCCATGCGAGACGGTCACGTCGATGAAAGTTGGGCCAAAGAACACCATGCCTACTGGTATGACGACGTAAAGGCCGGACGAGTGCCCGCGCAGCGCAGCGAAGCTGCCGTGCCCGGTTCCACTATCCAGGTCTGAAAGCGAGAATTTTCATGAAAACCGTTTTGATTGCCGGATGCTTGTTTGGCGCGTGTACGCTGGCGCTGGCCAAACTACCCGCCTTGACCGGAGAAGCAAAGGCTAAGTCCGACGAAGCCGCCGCCAAGCTTGCATGGGCCGCCAAGGGCGACACTTATCAGTTGTGCCAGTGGCAGGACAAGGTGGCCGTCAGCTATTACAAATCGGCGCAGGCCGCGGGCAAATCGACGCGGCCACCCGTTGCGACGGCGCCTTGCAGCGATCCTGGCGCTTTTACGTATGTCGCACCCCAGTCGCCCAAGCCGCTTGAAGTGTCAGGCGCGCACTCTCCTGCCGACACGGCCGTCGCGCCGCCGAGCAGCAAGGCGGTCGATGCGGTCATCAATCCCGATAGAAAACCCTGAAACTCGCTTTGCTTGCAGAAAGGCCGGACCGCGAGGTGCCGGCCTTTTTTACGCTAAGCTTTTTCTTATGGCACTTCCCAATCTGACGCAAGCCCGGGCGCCCCTGACCAGCGAGATCGACGCGGTCGATGAGCACGGCGAAGTACAGAAAATATCCATTCCCGCCGAACGTGCCCTTACGGTGTATGTCGACAAGCGCGAACTCGTGACGCTGATGACGCTGGGCGCCAACCCGGAATTACTGGTGCTGGGTTATCTGCGCAACCAGCGGCTGGTCAGGGCGGTCGAAGACATCGAATCGATTACGGTGGATTGGGACGTGGGAGCGGCCGCCGTCAAGACTCGCCACGGTATCGAAGACATCGAGCGAAAAACCGCCCGTCGGGTGGTGACTACAGGATGTGGTCAGGGCAGTGTGTTCGGTGGCTTGATGGACGAGTTGGACCGGCTTGACTTGCCCGCTGGCGCCCACCTCACGCAAAGCCAGCTTTACAGCCTGGTCAACACCATTCGCCTTAGGGAAACGACCTACAAGTCAGCTGGCTCAGTCCATGCATGCGCATTGTTTTCAACTGCTTCCGGTGAGGCCGAGATGCTGTTGTTCGTCGAGGATGTCGGCCGCCACAACGCCATCGACACCATCGCTGGCTGGATGTGGATGGCCCCCACGCTACCCACTGCGTGTGGTTCGCTGCACGTCGGGGGGGCCGCTACGCCTGCGGACCGGCAAAGCCGCATCCACAGCGCGGGCTTGCCTGGGAATGCTGCCCCCGAACCTAATAGTTCTAAGGCTTCCGCCGCAGGGCTGGTTTTCTACACCACGGGCCGGCTGACAAGCGAAATGGTCATCAAGTCGGCGCAGATGGGCGTGGCCGTCGTGGTTTCGCGTAGCGGCGTCACGCAGATGGGTCACCAGGTAGCCGAAGCGGTGGGCTTGTGCGCGATCGGCCGGGCGACCAACAAGAGGTTTCTTTGCTATAGCCATGTGGAGCGTCTGAAGTTCCAGCCCGATTTGATTGGCATGGCTCCATCCCCCTCTGTGCGTAGGCAGGAATAGGCGGTAAACAAGAAACATAGCCGAATCTACGCTATGGTCACGCGATGAACACGCTTTTCTTACGTCTCGGCTGGAAAACGCTATTGCGGGATCTGCGCGCAGGCGAGTTGCGACTGCTGATGGTGGCTGTTACGCTCGCGGTCGCGTCTCTCACCGCCGTCGGGTTTTTTGCCGATCGGCTCAAGGGCGGGCTCGAGCGCGATGCCTTGCAGCTGCTCGGTGGCGATGCGGTGGTTCGCAGCGACGAGTCGATTCCCCCCGCTTTTGTCGCCAAAGCCGTCATGCTGGGATTGAAATTTGTCTCGACCGTCACCTTCCCAACCATGGCCAGGGCTCGCGACGAGGATGGCGGCGCCAGCAAGCTGGTGGCTTTCAAGGGCGTTCCCGCCGACTACCCGCTGCGCGGCAGTATGACGGTGGCCGACAATTCCGCGTCCATTGGCACGCCGACCCGAGAAATTCCCGCGCCGGGCACGGTCTGGGCCGACGCTTCGCTGCTTGACTCGCTAGGCCTGAAGATCGGCCAGAGCGTTCTGTTAGGTGAGTCCCGGTTTACCTTGACCCGCATCATTGTGCAGGAGCCTGACCGCGGTGCGGGTTTCATGAGCTTTTCGCCGCGAGTGATGGTCAACGAGGCCGACGTGCCTGCGACCGGCCTGATCCAGCCGGCCAGCCGCACCAACTACCGTTTTGCTGTCGCGGGCGACGACAAGGCCGTCAAGGTGTATGTGAAATGGGTCGCTGACGAACTGAAAAAACCCGCCGCGCAAACCGGTCTGCGCGGAGCGCGGCTGGAATCGCTCGAAAACGGCAGCCCCGAAATGCGCCAGACGCTGGACCGGGCCGAGAAATTTCTCAATCTGGTCGCGTTGCTGGCGGCGTTGCTGAGCGCCGTCGCGGTGGCGATCGTCGCGCGCAGTTTCGCCACGAAGCACCTGGACGACTGCGCCATGCTACGCGTGCTCGGCCAGCCGCAGCGCACCATTGCCCTGGCCTACACCTTTGAATTCGTGCTGGCAGGGCTGCTCGCCAGCGCGCTCGGCGTGGCGCTGGGATTTGCGGTGCATTACGGTTTTGTGCTGCTGCTGGCTGGACTGGTTTCCAGCACGCTGCCCGCACCGACGCTTTGGCCGGTGGCATTCGGCATCGGCATGGGCCTTACGCTGTTGGTGGCGTTCGGCCTGCCGCCGGTGCTGCAACTCGCTTCGGTGCCGCCGCTGCGCGTGATCCGCCGAGACGTCGGCAATCTGAAGCCCGCATCGCTGCTGGTTCTTGGCGTGGGCGTATTCGGCTTTGCCGCATTGCTGCTGGCCGCCAGCAGCGACCTGAAGCTAGGGTTGATCGCCGTTGGCGGCTTTGCCGGGGCGGTGGTGGTGTTCGCGGTCGCCAGCTTCATCGCCGTCAAGCTGCTTCGCGCCAGCGTCAACGAAGTCACCGCGCCGCGCTGGCTGGTGCTGGCGACGCGGCAGCTTTCGGCGCGCCCGGCCTATGCGGTGGTGCAGACCAGCGCCCTGGCCGTCGGCCTGCTCGCGTTGATGCTGCTCGTACTGCTGCGCACCGATCTCATCAGCAGCTGGCGCAACGCGACGCCGCAGGATGCGCCGAACCGCTTCGTCATCAATGTGCAGCCCGACCAGGGAGAAGCATTCCAGCAGGCGCTGCGGAGTGCCGGCGTCAAGAAGTTCGACTGGTATCCGATGATTCGCGGACGGCTGGTCGCCGTCAACGGCAAGGATGTGACGCCTGATGATTTCGCTGACGATCGGGCCAGGCGCCTGGTCGAGCGCGAGTTCAATCTGTCCAACAGCGAAGGACAGCCAGCGCATAACCAGGTGACGGCGGGGCGCTGGACCCCCGGCGAACAGAACGCTGTCAGCGTCGAGGAAGGCTTGGCGAAAACGCTCGGCCTAAAGCTCGGCGACAGCCTGCGCTTCGATATCGCCGGTCAAACCAGCGAGGCGAAAATCACCAGCCTGCGCAAGGTCGACTGGGGCTCGATGCACGTCAATTTCTTTGTCATGTATCCCGTGGCGCGGCTCGCGGCCGACGTGCCGGTGTCGTTCATCAGCGCGTTTCGCGCGCCTGAGTCCGCAACCCAGGCTGTTGGCGAGCAAGCCAAAACACCCAGCTTTGACAATGCCCTGGTCAGGGCCTTTCCCAACATCACCAATGTCGATATGAGCAGCACGCTGGCGCAGGTGCAGCGCGTGCTCGATCAGGTGATTCGCGCGGTGGAATTTTTGTTCAGCTTTACGCTAGCGGCCGGCCTGGTCGTGCTGTTCGCGGCTATCACCGCGACGCGCGAGGAGCGCGCGCGCGAATTCGCCATCATGCGTGCTGTCGGCGCCCAGGCTTCGCTATTGCGGCAGGTCCAGCGCGCGGAACTGGCCGGCGTGGGCCTGCTGGCCGGCTTTCTGGCTTCTCTGGTGGCGCTCGCCGTCGGCTGGGGACTGGCGCGCTATGTGTTCGACTTCAACTGGACCGGATCGTGGACAGTGCCTGTCTTCGGCAGCTTGGCCGGGGCTGGCCTGGCGCTGGCGGCGGGCTGGTGGGGGCTGCGCGCCGTTCTCAACACGCCGGTGGTCGAAACGCTGCGCAAGTCGCAGTAGGGCTTCATCCGGTTTGAGCGGCCTGCTCCCGACACGTCCGGTCTGAGCAGTGCTTCACAAACTATCTTCCAGTTCGGATCAAGGCGTCTCTTAGAGCGGTAACTTATTCCCTATTCGGTGTTTGTTCCGCATTCAGAACGAATGGGCTATAGCCAGTTTTAATCTAGCCTCGCCCCGGATGCCTTGACGGCCTGCGCCCAGCGCGGAGCTTCGGCGGCCAGAAAGGCGGCAAACTCTTCGCTGCCCAGAAATGCCGGATCGGCGCCCTGGTTCACCATGCGATTTTTGATCTCGGCATTGGTTAAAACTTGTTTGAAGGCATCGCTCAATTTGGCTGTCACGTCTTTAGGCTGAAGTTCCTCCCCAAAAACAGCGCATTTCCCCTATGAAGTGGCCTGCAAAAGAGGTTCCACGTTCTGACTGTCACTGACCGCCGTAATGGAGCCACGGATGTTCGGCGTAATGGAGCCAGTAACAGGTGGGTAAAACGACATCCCGAAGGGGTTAAACAACGGTGGATTTTGACACTTTTTGGGCGGGGG
>Ga0136611_10000357_pt1 | contig 29367 bp, 43 predicted proteins | sample AntDrymUQ2232306_2_FD_106645 | JGI IMG/M metagenome (GOLD analysis project Ga0136611, IMG submission 106645) | Polar desert sand microbial communities from Dry Valleys, Antarctica - metaG UQ223 (23.06) | ecosystem: Environmental > Terrestrial > Soil > Desert | place: Antarctica: Dry Valley...
CGGGCACCTGCGGGTCGCCCGCCTCAACGCCGGCCACCTCGACGGCTGCTACACCGCCCTCCTCCGCTCCGGCCGGGCGCCCCGCACCGTCCGCCACCACCACGCCCTCATCCACGCCGCCCTCCAGAGGGCCCTCCGCTGGGACCTCGTCGACCGGAACGTCGCCGACGCCGTCCAGCCCCCCACGGTCCCGCCGGCCAACATCAGCACCCCGACACCCGCCGACGTCCAACGCCTCCTGGCGGCCGCCGCCGACCACGACCCCCTCCTGGCCGTCCTCCTCGCCGTGGCCGCCACCACCGGCGCCCGGCGCGGTGAGCTCTGCGGGCTCCGCTGGTCCGACCTCGACCCGGGCACCGGGACCCTCACGATCGCCCGAGCCGCGAAGGAACACGGCCCCGACCCGGTCGGCCCGACCAAGACCCACCAGACACGGGTCCTCGCCCTCGACCCCGCCACCCTCGGCACCCTCCTGGCCTGGCAGGCCACCCAAGAAGCCGTCAGAGCCGCCGCCGCCGTCGCCCCGGTCGCCGACCCCTACATGTTCAGCCGCGACCCCACAGGCGGCGCACGGCCAGCGCCGACCGCTATCACCCACGCGTTCATCCGCCTCCGCCGCCAGCTCGACCTCGACCACGTCCAGCTGAAGAGCCTCCGCCACTTCGCCGCCACCCAGATGCTCGCCGGCGGCATCGACCTGCGCACCACCGCCGGCCGCCTCGGCCACTCCGGCGGCGGCGCCACCACCCTCAAGGTCTACGCCCATACCCTCCCCGAAGCCGACCAGCGGGCCGCCGCCCTCCTCGCCGCCCTCGTGCAGCCCTGCCCGTCCTGAGGCCCTCAGGCCGGCTGCTCGCGGCGTTCAAGAGCGGTTCGCTCGTGGTCGAGCAGCACCTGCGTTCCGATCGGAGCCAGCAGCTCCTCGATCGAGCTGAGCCCGAGGGCGTCCACGATCCGGAGAAGGGTGCTCAGGGTGGGGTCGGACCTGGCGTGCCACAGGTCGCCGACAGCGCCGTAGCTCACGCCTGACCTGTCTGCGAGCGCTCGCTGGCTGATGCTGTCGCCACACAGCAGCCGGAGCCTCGTCGAGAGCGCCTCTTTGGACTCTTGCGACAGTTCGCGCGCTGTGGCGCGCGGCGACTGGTCTGATGTCACCCCATCACTCAACCAAACCACAGGGATGTGGTTCAATGGCCGCGCGGAATAGCGCGCGCGATGAGGAGCTGAAGGATGACACGATTGGACGTCTTGGTGGACAACGAACATGCTTGCTCCCTCGTGTCTCAGTACCTGCCGCGGCTCCTCGAGATCGTCAAGCGCCCCTCCGTCCTGCAACAGCTCTCGGAGCCGGTGCGTCTGGCCGGAGGCGACGTGAGCGATGTGTTCATCGACGGCAAGCACGCAGTCGCCTCGCCGGAGCACCTCAGCGTCGTCGGCGCAGCGATGTTCGCGGCCGCTGAGGACGCCGGTGTGGAGTTCGACGCCGTCGGAGGCCTCGTGCTCGGCGCAGCGCCCTTCACCATCGCCGTTGCGTATGCCGCCCAAGTGAACTGGTTCTTCATCCGCAAGGAGCCCAAGGGGCGCGGGACGAACCTCTGGATCGAGGGTGAACGGATCGTGCCCGGGATGCGCGTCATGCTCGTCGATGACGTCGTGACCACGGGCGGTTCCATCCAGACCGCCTACCAACACGTCGTTGACGAGGGCGCCGTCGTGGTCTTCGCGACGACCCTCGTCGACCGCAGCGACGTAGCCAGCCAGTTCTTCCGCGAGCTGGGAATCCCGTACACCCCGATGCTCACCTACAGCGACCTCGGGATCGAACGTGTCGGCGGCGACCTTGAGCGAGCTGCAACACCGGGCTGACGCCGGCTTCGCCGGCGCCGGGGGCGACCTCTACGAGGCCCTAGCCGCCGTCAGCCACTCCGAAGGCCTCCGCAAGGCGGATGCTCGCTACTTCGTCCTGAGCGAGTGCTTTCAGTTCAGCGCCGACTGCTGGTCCACCGGCGAGGGCGGCGCGGTCAGCTCGGACCTCGCCGGAGCCCTTGCGGCAACCTGGGATCACCACCTTGCAAGTGTCCTTGGAGAGACAGACGCCGAGGCGGCAGTAGCCCTCGCCACGACCCTTCGGGATGATCTCCGGAGCCTCGCCGCCTGAGGCCGTCGGACGGCCTCACCGTCTAGCGCCGGCGACGCCCCCTTGGCTCCGCCTGAACACAATCGTCTCTACGCCATGCCGGGCCAGCAGCCCCGACCTGACCCACCGGCCTCGGAAGTCGGAGTCGATCGTCACGATGCGACAGACTCCGACCCGGCGGGGCCGCCGAAAGCTCCAGCCGGAGGGGGCGGGGCGCCAATGCGGTCCAAGAAGTGCTCGTGCGGTCAGGCAGTGCCGTCAGGCCAGGTGTTCTGCGAATGCGGCGCACAGGCGGGCCCCTGGCCTCCCGGCCAGGCCCCGGCCGTCCCCGGCGGCTGGCTGCAGACCCCGCTGGTCGCCCCCGGGCCGACCATGACGGTCGTCGGCGAGTCGTTCCGGGAACGCCACATCGAGCAGATCGCCGGGGGCCGCACCGCGGAAGGCGCCAAGTACCGCTGGCACACCGCCCAGCTCGTCCAGGAGGACACCAACCCCTTCGACCGGGGCAACGCGGTGATGGTCCTGATCGGCGGCGTCCTCGTCGGCTACATCCCCGCCGAGGACTGCCCGCGGGTCCGGGCCGCGATGAGCCGTCTCCCCGGCGCCCCAGTCACGGTGAGGGCGCTCATCTCCGGAGGCTGGCTCCCAGGGACCGATGATCGGACCGGGTTCGGCGTGGTGCTGTACGCCCACGACGACCTCAGGCCGTTCGACCCCTCACGGGACGGGTTCCTGCCCGGCGACCGGCTCGTGACCGTCACCGCGCTCAAGCCCGAGATCGAACAGGCAGCGTCCCGGACGCTCACGCCCGTCGCCCACCTGGCACCGTCCGGCGCGGGCCTCCTCGTCGGGTCCGATGGGGCGTGGTGGGGGGCGCTGACCAAGGCGATGGTCGACCGGTACATCCCCCTCTTGCGCACGGTCGGCCAAGCCAAGTTCCCGGTGACGGCTGCCTGTCGGCTCACCATGACGGAGGGCAAGCGGCGGGCCCACCTGATGCTCCCCCGGGAAAGCGAGGTCGGCCGCCTCATCGAGACAGCGGATCGGGCCTGAGACCATGCCGGCGCCGCTTTATCCCATGGCGGACTACGTCACCCCTGGCCACCGGGTACGGTCAGGGCCATGCCTCCCACGGAAGCGACCTCGCCGAGCGTGCCGGGCTGCTCCGAGTTGGACGACCGGATCGAGAAGGCCCTCGGGGACTACACCGACCGTGTGCGGAACGACCGGGCTTACGAGGACACCGTCGGCGCCGACGATCTTCGCCACCGGTACGACAAGAAGTAGGCGATGCCCTGGCGGTGGGCAAACCTGGACCGGGTCCTCGACCCGTGGATGGCAGCCCACGCCGCAGCCGTCGACGAGCAGGCACGGTCTGCGGTCCTGTTCCACATGTGCCGTCTGGCCGAGGACGGGGACTTGGTGACCGGTGAGCTCGTGCCGCGCCACTCCGCACTCGTTCGCCGCTACTACGTCCACGAGGCGAGGAGCTGCATCATCTGGCTGCGGGCTGAGCAGTACCACTGTCTGAACCTCATCGCCATCCAAACCTGACGACCGCTAGCCCCGCCGACCGGCTGTAGCGGCTCACCGTAACGCCCGCCGCTCGACCGGCCACCTCGGCACCGCCTCAGACCGCGCCGCCGCCGACATCATCGGGCGCGTCCTCGAGGAGCAAGGGCCGCCGCCGGCGACCTGAGCTGAGAGTGACCCACGGTCAGCGGCGCCGGCGGCCTCTACGCTCGAGCTTGATGGCGGAGGCGGCGAGCGTGATGGCCGAGGCGGCGTTCGGTTTGCAGTACGACGGCCCTGCGCTGGTGTCGCACGAGATGGACGTCCGCGATCTGGCCCCGGCTCTCATAGCGACCGCCGAGCTGTGCCAGCAGATGAGCCAGGCAATGCGGCCCACCGACCCGCCGATCGCCGTGAACGTTCGAGCCACTACCGAGGGCTCGTTCGTCGTGCAGCTCATTCTTGTCTACGAGCGAACCCGCCATGTGCTGGCCGGCGACGATGTCACGGCTGCCGCCAACCTCGCCCAGCTTGTCACTGTGCTCGGGACGTTCGTTACCCTGATCGTTCACCGAGCCCGGTCCCGTGTAGCGCGGGAGGAACCCTCGGCTCTGCCCGGAATGATCCGGATCACGCTGGTCGACGGCACGACCATTGAGCTTCACAAGGGCGTGCTCGACCTCGAGCAGAACCTGGCTGTTCGCACAAGCCTGCGCGAGATGGTGCGCCCCCTGACCCGCGACGGCGTCGAGGTCCTCCGGATCAAGCAGGACGAGGTCATCCTCAGCGAGGTTGCCAAGGCCGACCTCGACGCGTACGACGTCGATGAGCTGTCATTGACACCGCCGGAGGTCCTCCTCCGCAACAGCGGCCAGGAGTACCTGACGGTTCTCTCCGCCGTCTTCCAAGACGACCGCAAGTGGCGGTTCACCGACGGAGAGGCCACGTTTTCAGCGTCGATCACTGACCTCGAGTTCCTGAGGAGGGTCGACGGCGGTGAGCCGTTCGCCAAGGGCGATCTTCTCCTCGCCGAGGTCGAACGAACCCAAACCAGGGACAAGCGCGGCCTCCACACCGACATCGGGATCCGGCGGGTGATCGAACACATCAGCGCCTCAACCCAAGGCGTTCAGGGTGAGCTCTCGCCACCGACGGACCCGATCGACGACACGATCGACCCCATGCCCCCGACCGACTAGAGCACGCTCGTGGTGGTGCAGGTGACGGCCAGCCCGGTCTTGGTGGCGCCGCAGCCCTCACAGCCCGTGCCGTCGCCGCAGCTCGCCGACCCGATGGTGGATGACCGCCTCGGTCACGTCGAAGTGCTCGGCCAGCTCCCACGCCTCGACCGCCTCAGCCACATCCAGCAGGGCGGCGGCCGCCGCACGCAGCTCCTCGACGGGCACGAGGCGCCGGGCGGCCTCGTCGATGACGAGCCGTTCCTCACGGGCCACCTGGTGGCCGAGGGCGTCCCGGGGGAGGAGACCGCGCTCCAGGTGCACCAGCTCATGGGTGAGCGTGACGTTCCGGGCCCGCCGGCCGAGGTCAAGGTCGAGGAGCACGACCGTCCCGCCGTCGAGCTCCACCAGGCAACCCTCGACGCCCTGGGGGAGCCGGGCCCGGCCGAAGGTGAGGTCGGCACGCCGTCGTAGTTCCCTCCAGGGGTTCCAGGCCACCACTTCGCCGAACGGTACGACACCACCGTGACGGGCCCGTTAGGGCTGATCCGGGTCCTCGGCCGCCCGCCGGCGTGCGAGGAACGTCTGGGCGATGTCGGCCAGCTGCTCCTGCTCGTCCGGGGTCAGGAAGGCCACCACGTCGGAGAGGCTCGCGGCGACCCGGTTGGCATCCGCCGGCTCGGTCGGGGCCTGGCCGGCGCTGGGGTCGCTTCCGGCCAAGAGCAGGTCGATCGCCTCGGGCGGCCACCGGAGCGCCTTGGCCACCTTGTACTTCGTCGTGGCGGATGGCGTCGGAGCTACGACCAGGTCGGGGTGGAGGATGCGCCGGCCCTTCTCGATCTGCCGCCAGACGCTCTCCGAGAGCCCTCCACGAGCGGCGGCCGACCGCATGCTCTTGAGGCCTTCATCGAGCCGCCGCCGCTCGATGAAGCGCCCTACACGATCCCGCCACTCGTCCGGTTCCACGACTGCAGCATCTAGTGCGTCTTTGTGCGTAGTCAAGCCGAAGGGAGACGGCGCTACTACGCAGTTACATGGCTGTGACTCGACATCGCTGCAGGTCAAGGGCCTTTTTAGGTCACCCGATGCGTATGGCTTGACGTAGCGCATTAGTACGCACCAGTATGTGGACGTGGCAGCGATCGATCATCAGAGCCTCCGCAAGGCGCTCGACCTCGCTGGGCTGACGCCGAAGCAGCTCGTCGAGGCCCTCGCCGGAGACGGCGGCGGCAGCATCAGCCTCCAGTACGCGTGTGACATCCTCAGCGGCCGGCGCACGCTGAAGCGGAACCCGACCCTCCGCCGCCGGATCGCGGTGGCCGCCGGCGTCCCCCAGCACTGGATCGAGAGCCAGGGCCCGACGGGTGAGGCGGCCTGATGCTTGATCAGGAGCCGTTTCTGATCTCGATCGCTGAGGCGGCCCGCCGACTGCGGGTCAGCGAATCGACGTTGCACGAGCAGCACCAGAAGGGGCAGGCCCCGTTCATCGTGTACATCGGCCGCCGGAAGCGGGTCTCGACGATCCGCCTCGAGATGTACCTCCACGGCCGGGTGATCAGCCCCGACCTGGCCCCCTTCGCCGCCCCCGAGGTCCTCGCCGAGGCGGCACCGTGACGTACCTCCTCGCCCTGGTGATCGCCATCGTCGCCGTCTACGCGGGCTGGTGCCTGCTGGAGGCGGTCTCCGACCCGGAGGCCGGCTCGTACGCGCCCGGGCCTACCGTGGCCGTCCTCGGCTTCCTGACGGTGGCCGTGGTGGTCGCTGCGACGATCCCAGTGCTGGTCTTCGGATGACCGGCGACCAGTTCGCCGGCGTCCTCACCGTCTGCCTCCTCGCCGCCCTCGTCCTCTACTGCATCGCGTTCGGCCGGCGATGACCGCCCGCCTCGCTCTCGCCCGCCACCTCCGCCCCGGCGACCAGATCGGGGAGCGGACCGTTCGGTGCGTTGTCGGGCCGGCCGCAGGCCTCCTCACCGTCTGGTTCGACGATGGCGGCTGCTGGAACGTCGAGCCACACAAGCCCGTGGTCCGCCACCGGCCCGGCGCCGTCGAGCGGAAGACGTCATGACCGCCGCCACGGCCATCCTCATCTGCAGCTTCGGCGCCGTCCTCGGCTGGGTCGCCGCCCGCTTCGAGCAGACCGCCCAGGCCGAACGGTGGGCAGAGAAGCGCCCGCACGGCCCGCCCCGCTCTCACTGCCGGCTCGTCCGTCCCACTGCCCTCTACGACCAGGACAGACCAGATCCCACCGGGGACGCTTACCCCGGTGGTGGCGGCGTCCCCGGACGGACCCGTGCCCCCACGGCAACCTCCGGCGCCGCCAGCGGCCCGGGAGGCGCCATCACCAGCGCCTCCCGGGCTGCACCAAACCCGCCCGCACAGTCCGACCGCTAGGAGCCCGCATGGACATGCCCACAACTTCGGCGACCCCGCCGACGACCCAGGAAGGAACCTGATGCTGCTCTCCGAACTCCTCATCACCCAGGACCGGGGGGCGATCGACCGGGAAGCCGGCGCCGCCCTCACCGAGGTCGCCGGAGCGGTCGACGCCCTCGACCGGGCCGGGAGCCTGACCGTCGAGCTGAAGCTGTCGAAGCAGGCCGGCCGGATCGTCGTCGTCGCCAACGTCAAGCCGAAGGCGCCGATCGCCCCGTCGGCCGCCGCCCTCTACTTCGTCGGCAAGGACGGCCTCCAGAAGGACGACCCGAAGCAGCTGACCCTCGAAGGGATGCGCCGCCTCCCCGAGGACGAGGCGCCCCGAACCGTTAACGCCGACACCGGGGAGGTGACGGGCTGATGGCCGCCGACCACACCCCCATGGGCGACGTCGAGGCGGCGCTTGCCGCGGACCGCTTCATCGAGCACACTCGGCCGGTTGGGGAAGCGGTCGACCGGATCATCCGCGTCGACGACACCTCGTGTGGGATTAGCGACGTCGAGCGGTGGCAGCCGACGCCGACCCGGGCCCGCGGGACCGTCACCGCCCTCACCGGCCCCGGGTTCGCCGCCGCGGTGCAGACGCACATGGAGGTCGAGACCTACGCGGCCGCCATCTACGCCGACGCTGACGCCTGCCAGCTGGTCGCCGTCCTCAACGACGACTGCGGCGGCATCGTCGGCTGGCGTGACCACCGGGTCCTGCTCGACCTGCGCCCCACCCCCGAATGGAGCCTGTGGACCAAGGGGGAGGGGTTGGGCAAGCAGGCCCGGTTCGCCGAGACGATCGAGCAGGGTGAAGCCGAGATCGTCCGCCCGTCGGCCACCGAGATGCTCGACCTGGCCCAGACGTTCCACGCCAGCATCGCCGCGAAGTTCAAGGCCGGGAACCGGCTCCAGGACGGCCGGCAGCAGCTGGTCTACGAGGAGGACATCCAGGCGACCGCCGGCAGCGCGGGCACGGCGACGATCCCTTCCGAGTTCGTCGTCGCCCTCCGCCCCTTCCACGGCGCGCAGCGGTACGAGGTCCGGGCCCGCCTCCGCTTCCTCGTGCGGGGCGGTGAGCTGTCGATCGGCTACTTCCTGCACCGGGCCGAAGACGTGCGCCGCCTCGCGTTCGCCGACGTCGTCGCCAAGGTGGCAGCACAGGACCTGCCCTCGCTGCCGATGATCGAGGGCCGGCCGGCGGCGCCACCCGAGTCCCGTGGCTGACGTCCTCGTCGTCGAGCGCAACGCGGGCGGCGTGGTCCCCGGCGGCCGCTGGGCCGCCTACGCCACCGTCGAGGCCGCAAAGGCGTCAGCGATGCGCCGCAACAAGGGCCGCCGCAACCCCCTCGTCTGGTCGGTGGTCGCTGACGCCGCCGGCACACCGCTGGACCCGCAGCCATGAGCGACCCGGGAGCGGCGGCGTGAGCGCCGGACTGCGGCGAATCAATAGCGGGTCAGGGCACCGCTACACGATCGACGGCCAGAAGGCCATAGGCGTCACGACCGCCATCGGCGATGGGCTGCCGAAGAAGGCGCTCGTCGGTTGGGCCGGTAAGCGGGTCGGGGAGTATGCGGTCGACCGCCTCGAACTTGACGCCGAAGGTCACGTCACGGCTGATCGGCTTGTCGCCGACCTGCGCGCCTGGAACAAGACCAGGAAGTGGCCGGAGCGTCTCCAGGGAGACCTGCCGCGTGTCGGCCTCGCCAAGCTCCTCGGCCAGGTGATGTACGCCGAGCGTGACGAGGCTGCCGTCAGGGGCACTGACGTGCACGACCTCGCGCACCGACTCGGTGAGGGCGAGAAGGTCGACGTGCCCGAGCCGCTCGTCGCCCATGTCGACGCCTACCTCGCGTGGCTCGACGCATGGGACGTCGAGGTTGAGCTGAGCGAGTTCATCGTCGGTCACCGCCACTGGAACTACGCAGGCACCGGCGACCTCATAGCGACCATGGCCGGCGAACGGTGGCTCCTCGATATCAAGACTTCGACCGGCGTCTACGGCGAAACCGGGCTGCAGCTCGCGGCATACGGCAACGCCGAGTTCTTCCTGGCCGACGACGGGTCCGAGCAGCCGCTCCCCCAGATCGACCGTTACGGCGTCGTGTGGGTTCGTGCGGACGGCGCGGAGCTGGTCCCCTTCGATGTGCGTCCCGAGGACTTCCGGCAGTTCCTCTACTGCCTTTCGACGGCGCGTTGGGTCGCTGAACGTGATGCCCGCGACGCGCCGAGACCGATCAAAGGTGAGGCACTCCGGGTGCCTGCCACAACTGCAGGGAGCCGAACATGACCGACGTTGTCCGCTATCAGGCGCCGACGAACTGGATCGACGTTCTCGGCCCGGCACATGAGATGGCGGCCGCCATCTGCCGCACCGAGTTCGTCCCGAGCGCTCTTAGGAACCGGCCTGAGGCGGTGATGGCGTGCATCCTCGCTGGCGACGCGCTCGGCATCCATCCGATGGTCGCCCTCCAGAAGATCCACATCATCGAAGGGAAGCCCGGTCCTGCGGCGGAACTGCAGCGGGCGATGGTCATCGCTCAGGGCCACGACATCTGGGAGGAGGAGGTGACGAACACGCGCGTGGTGATGTGCGGCAGGCGGCGCGATTCCGACCACGTCTCGAAGGTCCAGTGGACGATGGATGACGCGAAGAAGGCGGGGTTGGCCAACAAGCAGAACTGGCAGAAGTACCCACGGGACATGCTGATAGCGAGGGCGAGCAGTCAGCTTTGCCGGCTCCGGTTCCCCGACTGCCTGGCTGGGTTGAGCTACTCGGCCGAGGAGCTGGGTGACGGCTTCGGGTTCGATGACCGTTCGGTTGTCGTCGACGCGGATGTGGTCGCCGAGCCGGAGGCGATCCAGGCGCCCTCGTCCCGGCAGCGGGCGCCGCGGAAGCCCGCTGCGAGACGTGCTGCGGCGTCGGCTCCTGCGGCCGATCCGGTTCCGGCTTCGTCGCGGCCGATGCCTCCGCTGCCCGGGGAGGATGAGCCGACCGGTGAAATCACCCCGTCGATGAGGGACGACAACTTCGTGGCGATGCGAGCGAAGGAGGCCGGAGTTGACCACCACGTTGTTGTGAGGGCGGTGACAGCGGGCAGGGCCTCGTCTGCGAAGGATCTCGACGGCGACGAGAAGGCCTTGGTGCTCGCGGCGATCGGCGATCTGGCTGACGGTCGCCGGGTGCTGTCGTTGACCGACGCGGACCTGCCGTGCCTTGTGGGGCGCGACGAGGGGGCCGATGTTCCGCCGACCGATGAGCAGCGGGAGATGTTGTCAGTCGAGCTGGACGCCTTGTCGAAGGAGGCGAAGGAGGCGCTGGCGGCGAGGGTGAAGGGTGTCGTGCCGTCGTTCCGCGGCGACCGGTTCACGGTGCGCCACCTGTTCCTGACGATGGACAGGCTGCCGCAGGGTGACAAGGCGGTGGCGCCGTGAAGTCCGAGTCCGGCCTGGGCAGTCACATGAAAGAGGAGCACGGGGTCGCCACCGTGATGGTCCCCGAGTCCGTCCACCACCTCCACCGGGCCCTGCACGCCGCAGGCGTCTCACCACTTGACGTCCACGACCACGACCACGAGGCCGAGGAACTCGACCGGCTCTACGGGCGGCCGGCGAAATGAGCGTCTGCCGTTCGTGCCACGCCCCCGTCCTGTGGGTGGTCACCCAAGCCGGCAAGCGGATGCCGCTCGACGCGGCGCCGACCGACGCCGGCAACGTGATCCGCTATGGCGACGCAGCCCGAGTGCTGACGGCCGACGAGGTCGCCGCTCGCAGATCGCCCCGTCACGTCGATCCCGGCCCGCTCTACGTGAGCCACTTCACCTCCTGCCCCAACGCCGCCCAGCATCGGAAGCCGAAGTGACCGCCGTCCTCGCCGCCGTCTGGGAGCTGCTGGCCAACTTCGCCGCCGACCGCATCATCGACCTGCTCACCTTCCTCGGGCCGAACCTGTACCGCCTGTTCGCGGGAGAGGCGGCGTGACCCCTGTCCTCGGGCTCGACGCCAGCCTCACCTGCACGGGCTGGGCCACCTGGACAGCTGACGGGCTGACCACCGGGCGGATCCGGTCGAAGCTGACCGGCGCCGCCCGACGTGCCGAGATCGCATGGGAGGTCGCCTTCCTCATCGAGCGGTCCTTCGACGCCCACCCGCTCGTTGTGATCGAGGCGGTCCCGACCCGTGGCGCCCGGGCGATCGTCAGTCTCGCCGAACTCCACGGCGTCGTCCTCGACCGGCTCATCGGCGACCCGGTGCTCCCCGACCGACGGCCGGCCTACCTCGACGCCGACTCGCTCCACACCTACGCGACCGGGTTCCGCAAGGCCACGAAGGCTCAGATGGTCACCGCCGCCCAGGTCGACCTTGGCTACGCCGGCAAATCTGACGACGAGGCTGACGCCGCCTGGTTGGCCACCGTCGGCCGCCAGCTGCTCGGCGAGACCGGCCCGCTGTTCACAGCGCAGCGCGCGGCGATCCTCCCGTCGGTCTCCTGGCCTGAGGGCATAAGCCCGATCGTCAGCGGGGCGGCGACATGACCGAGCAAGAAGATCCCCGTGGACGGTAAGTGCATCTGTGTGGCCGAACACCGGCCACCGAACCTGTACGTCGACCACCACCACATCGACCCGCTGTTCATGGGCGGCCCCGATGTCCCCAGCAACAAGATCACCGTCTGCCGGTCCACCCACGACTGGGCCCCACCTCATCCTCCGCACCTTCCAAAAGGCCGGCGGCATCGTGCCCCCGGCAGGACGGCTGGCCCCGGTACTCGTACAAAGCTCGCCGTCGACGGCTGGCAACGAACCGTCACCCGACGGAACACCCAGCCGTGACCGCCGCGGCCCGTCTTGCGGAAGCTGTCCGCCTCCTCCTCGCAGAACTACGAGGCCGAGCCGTCGACCGCCAAATGGCAGTCGACAACGCCCGCGAAGCCCTAGATGAGTGGGACCGGGAGCAGGGACGTTGACCGACATCGTCGAACCGGGACGGCACGTCACCGACACCGGCCGCATCGTCTACAACTGGCCGCCCGAAGGCCGCTTCGCCGACCTGTGGCGGCGCCTCGTGGTGGCGCTACCCGGCGAGCAGGAGAAGCTCGAGGCCGCCGCTCTGCTGGCCCGGTGGGAGGACGAGGTGGACGCTCGCATCGTCGCCATCATCGAGGACGACGACGAGGTGGACGTCGAACCCGACTGGAACATGCCGGCCGGCTGGCTCAACCGATGACCGCCGGACCCGCATGACCGACCCCGGATGGGACGCCTGCCACGGCTCACCCAGACCCCGCATGACCACCCGCGCCGACCACGACAACCAAGAGGCGCAGGCCCACCGCTCCGCCCTCCGCGCCGCCACCCTGGCCAGGAACGCCGCCGACGCCTACGACTCCGGGCGGATCGGCGACTCGATGGAGATGATCCGCCGGGCCGCCACCCTCGTCCACGAGGCCACCCAGCGGGCCTGGCCGTTCCTCGAGACCGGATGAGCAGCGCCCCGCCGCCCGGCGACCACGACGCCCCCTACGACGACCCGATCCCCATCGCCCGCCACCGCACCACCCAAGACCAGCGCGTCCCACCCCACGACATGGAAGCCGAAGAAGCACTGCTCGGCGCCATGCTCCTCAACCCCGACGCCACCGCCACCGCCCTCAACATCCTCACCGGCGACGAGTACTACAAGCCCGCCCACCAAACCATCCACCACGCCATCAGGCGCCTTCACGACCACCAGCAACCCATCGACCCGATCACCGTCGCCGACGACCTCCGCCGCCACGACCAGCTCGACCCGATCGGCGGGCCCGGCACCCTCATCGCCCTCCAGATGGCATGCCCAGCCACAGGCAACGCCGGCCGCTACGCCCGCATCATCTCCGACCTCGACACCTACCGCCGGGCCATCGCCGCCGCCGCCGCCATCACCGAGATCGCCTACGCCGCCCCCGACGACCTCGACGGCGCCCTCAGCCACATCGAGCAGGCCACCTACAACCTCCGGCCATCCCAGCACACCGCCGTCGGCACCCGCCAACTCGACACCATCATCCACGACGTCGTCAACCGGCTCCTCGAGCGGGCCGAGACCGGCGACCGGATCGACGGTATCGCCACCGGCTGGACCGACCTCGACCACCTCCTCCTCGGCCTCTCACCCGGCGACATCACCGTCCTCGGAGCCAGGCCCGGCATGGGCAAGAGCCAGTGGGCGGCCGTCCTCGCCTGGCAGGTCGCCAACGCCGGCCACCCCGTCCTCTTCGCCTCGCTCGAAATGAAGGCTGAGGAGCTCGGCAAGAGGTGGCTCGGGACCGTCAGCCGGGTGAAGCTCCAAGACCTCCGGGCCGCCGACCTCGACGACAGCGACTGGGCGCTCATCAACGCCTCGCTCGCCAGCTTCGAAGGCGTCCCTGTCCACGTCCTCGACAACTACGGGGCCGGCGTCAGCGCCATCGCCCACGCCGCCCGCAAGATCGGCGTCACCGGCGGCCTCGTCATCGTCGACTACGCCCAGCTCGTCACCCCCGGCACCAAGGGCCTGAACCGGAACAACGAGGTGGCCGAGATCAGTCGGGCGTTGAAGCTGATGGCCGGCGACCTCGGCTGCCACGTCGTCCTCCTCTCCCAGCTGTCCCGGCAGCTCGAATCGAGAGCCGACAAGCGGCCGATGCTGTCCGACCTGCGGGACTCCGGCGCCCTCGAGCAGGACGCCTCGAACGTCATCTTCCTCTACCGGGACGAGGTGTACAGCGGCGCCTCGTCGCCCGACCGGGGCGTCATGGAAGTGATCGTCGAGAAGCAGCGCAACGGGCCTCAGGGGCGGATCCGCTTGGCGTACGCGGCGACGTTCGGGTTGATCCGAGACATCGGCTACCACACCCCAGGAGGAGGGTCACTATGAGCGTCCACCGGTTCGTTGAGCCCGGCCACGACCGCATCGAGTCGACGGGCGGGCCAGCCTCCGCGCCGGACCTGCTCCACTACCCAGACGGGACCATCCGGGTCATGCACGTCTGCAAGAGCTGGCCCGACCCCAAGGAACCTGACGGCGAGTTCGTCAAGGTCATCGCCCCAGCGCTGAGCCCCGGCCATCAGGTGACGTTCGGCCCGGCCCGACGGACGACGGTGTCCCCGTCGATCCTCTGCGCCGACTGCGGCCTCCACGGGTACGTCACCGACGGCATCTGGCGGTCGGCGTGAGAGCAGCGCACGACTTCGTGAAGCGCTCCTTCAACGTGCTCGATGAGAACGGAAACGAGGGCTGTGCTGTCTGCGGGCGAGCACGCGACCTTCACCGGAAGTCGGAGCCCGCCGCTCGGCCGGCCAAAGGCGGGTCACGGGCATGACCTGGGCGAAGTTCGAGGACACCTTTCCTCAGCACCCGAAGATCCGCCGCCTCAGCGGCGACGCCTTCAAGCTCCACGTCGCAGCCATCTGCTGGTCGAACCAGTGGCTCACCGACGGGCACATCCCCACCGAGCAGATCGACGCCCTCGTGCCCCGGTACAAGCCGGCGATGGTCAACGAGCTCATGAAGGCCAAGCCGGGCGAGAACCCCCTGTGGGTCATGGTCGAGCACGGCTGGCAGATCCACGGCTACCTCGATTACCAGCCAGCCGCCGAGCAGGTCAAAGCGGAGCGAGCCGTCAACGCCGAGAGGCAGCGGCGATGGGCTGCGCAGCAGAAGGCCAAGCGTTCTCCTAACGGTGCACCTAACAGCGTTAGTGGTGGCGCTACTAGCCCTGCCACTAACGCACGCCCCGGTCCCGGTCCCGGTCCCGTACCCGTAGGTCTTCCTCCTAAGTCCCGTAGTGGTCTCACCCTGGAGGAACGCGAGGCCCAGGGCGGGAACGCTGAAGCGGAAGACCACCCCACCACCGACCACGGCCGAGACGGCTGGGGCAACCCCGAAGCCACCGGCCCGAACGAGAACCCCGACACCCGCAACCGCCGCCGCGCACTGGCCATCCGCTGGGCCGAAGTGCTCCGAGACCGAGGCGGACCCGACGACCTCCTCGCCTGCAACCAGGAGATCGCCAACCTCCTCCACCAGGTCGACGCCCGGATCATCGACGAGCAGATCGGCTGGCAAGCCGACGCCACCGACCCGCCACGCACACCCACCGTCCTCGCCGACGCCGTCCGAAGGATCACCAGCCGATGACCGTCCGCCGCCCCGCCCTCGCCCCCATGCTCGACCGGATCCTCGACCTCGCCCGCCACCTCTCAGCCCAAGGCACCATGAGCGCGGCCGACCACGCCGACACCGAGCACCACGTGGCCCAGCTGCAGCGATGGCTCCAGCCAGCACTCGACCTCACCACCCGTGGTGACGGTCTGCGGTCACCGCCCCTCGAGCCGTCCCGAGGGTCAGGCGGCCACTCCGACAGCACCGGTGACCTCGCCACCGCCGATTGGGGCTTCACCGGCAAGCAGCGTCGTGGCGCCGCCGGCAAACTCGACCAAGCCGCCGATCACATCCGCACCGCCCACCTCAACCTCACCAACGCCACACAAGGACTCGACCCCATCGGGAACATCGGCGACGCCGTCTTGGGGCTTGCAGACGCCCGCAGCCTCGTCGAATCGACCCTCCCGCTGCCCAGCGCCAAGCGGCGCCTCGACCCCAACCAAGGCACCCCCGCCTGCACCAGCTGCGCCCGCATCGAGAACTACTCCGCCGCCCGCACCGGAAGCACCTACTGCGACTGGTGCGCCCGATGGAAAACCGCCCACGGCAAGCCACCCCTCGTCGCCATCCTCCACATCCACGCCGCCGGCCGACGCCTCACCACCCGAGCCGTCCACGAAGCCGAGAAGGCCGAAGCTCGAGCCCGCACCAAGCGGCGCAAGGCCACCCGATGACCAGGTCCTTGCGCTGCACCAGCAGACCTGCCACTCTGTGTCCTCGGGTGGTGTGGACAAGTGTCCCCACCCACACGCAGCGGGCAAGTGGACCGGCGTCCAGCGGAGGTCTGTCGGGATGAGGCAGACGACCCGGCAACCGTGGGCGCACACAGGCACCACCACCGAACGGGGCTACGGCGCCGCACACCAGAAGCTGCGAGCCGAACAAGCCAAGCTCCTCGCCCACCAAGGCTGGCTCCCCTGCGCACGCTGCCCACGACCCATCCTCCCCGGCCAGCAATGGCACCTCGATCACACCGACGACCGCACCAGCTACCTCGGCCCCAGCCACAGGCGGTGCAACGAACTGGCGGCCGCCCGACGCGGCGGACTCACCGTCCACGGCCTTGGCCAACCCCGACGGCGGGCCAGCCGTGACTGGTAGGGGGGTCGAATCTCTGGCCGAACGGCGACGCTGACCAGCCGGTCGTTCGCATTTCTGTCCCCGCCAGCGGGTTGTCCGGCCAAAAGCCCGGGAGGTCGCGTGGAGGAGCGAAAGTGCGAGTCGTGCGGTGGCCCGTACGTGCCGAAGCGAACGTCGCAGCGTTTCTGTCGGCCGACGTGCCAGAAGCGTGGGTCGAGGGGCGCTGTCCTGACGCTCGTCCCCGGGGCGCAGTCGGCATCGCCGGTCGGCAAGGGCGGGCCGGCCTCGTTGGCCGACGCGGTCCGGGCTGAGCTTGTGGCGGCCGGCCGGCTGGAGTCGGCGCTGGGCCAGGCGGCGATCGGGTTGGCTGAGCGGCTGGCCGACCAGCGGGACACGGGGGCGGCGGTGGCGTCGCTGACTAGGGAGCTGCGGGCGACGTTGGCATCGGCGACGGAGGGCGCCCGGGTGGTGGAGTCGCCGCTCGAGCGGATGCGGGCACAGTTGGTCGAGGCTCGCCGCCGCCGCAGTGGGTGAGCTGCTCGTCCCGCCAGCGCACCTGTGGGTGCCGCCTCATGCGGTGACCCGGGGGGCGTTGGCGGAGGAGGTCGGCGGTTGGGCCGGCTTCGACCCTGACCCCGCCGGCCGGCTGGTGCTGGATGCGCTGTTCGCCGAGGACGGGGACGGACTGCCGGCGTGCTTCGCGGTCGGGGTGGTGGCGCCTCGGCAGACGATCAAGACGGCGACGTTGCAGGAGGCGGCGCTGACGTGGCTGTTCGTCATGGGTGTGGAGCTGGTCATCTGGACGGCGCACCTGTACGACACGGCGAAGAAGGCGCACGTGTCGATGGTGGGCCGGATTGAGAAAAATCCCGATCTGCGGGCCCAGTGCAAGTGGCCGCCGCCGATGGCGAATGGGTCGGAGGCCATCGAGCTGCTCTCGGGCGAGCGGATCGAGTTTCACGCCCGATCGAAGGGTGGTGGCCGTGGACTCACAGGCGGTCGGGTGATTCTCGATGAGGCTTTCGCCTTGAAGCCCCAGGAGATGGGGGCGCTTCTACCGGTGATGATGACGATCCCGGACGCCCAGGTCGTCTACGGCTCGTCGGCCGGGATGTTGGAGTCAGCGGTGCTGCGGGGCGTCCGGGACCGGGGCCGTGCCGGCGGCGACCTGTCGTTGGCCTGGCTGGAGTGGTGCGCCCGGCGCAAGCCCTGCGCCTCGGAGGACTGCACGCACGTGGTCGGGTCGGATGGGTGTGCGCTCGATGACCGGGCGTTGTGGCGGGAGGCGAACCCGGCGTTGGCGGCGGGCCGGACGACGGAGCAGCGGATCGTCGAGGTGCGCCTGGAGATGCCGGCCGGCGAGTTCGCCCGGGAGATCCTCGGCTGGTGGGATGATCCGCCGCCGAGTAAGGGCGGGGCCTTGTCGATGGACGACTGGGACCGGTGCCGGAGCGTCGGGTCGACGGCGCTTGACCCGGTGGTGTTGGCGTTCGAGGTGTCGCATGATCGGCGGTGGTCCACGATCGGCGCCGCCGGGGTGTCCCCCCTGGGTGGCACGCACGTGGAGGTGGTGGACAACCGGCGGGGGACCGGGTGGGTGGTGCCCCGGCTGGTGGAGCTGCGGGACGCTCAGCGGCCGGCGGCGATCGTGTGCAACCCGTCAGGGCCTGCCGGTGGCCTGCTGGCTGACTGCCACAGGGCTGGGCTGGACATCACCGAGGCGTCGGCCGGCGACTACGCGAAGGCGTGCCAGGCGGCGTACGACGCTATCGGCGACGGCATGTGGCGCCACGACACCCAGCCGGAGCTGGATCGGGCTGTCGCCGGTGTGGCGTGGCGGCGGTCGGGTGACGCCCGCGTCTTCGACCGGCGGGGCGAGACGGACATCACCCCGCTGGTGGCGGTGACGTTGGCGGCGTGGGCGGCGGGTCAGGAGCGCAAGAGCGTGTACGAGGAGCGGGACATGCTGGTGCTCGGATGATCGATGTTTGGGTCGCCCTGGTGGTGTTGGTGCTCGTCGCCGCGCCGGGCGCGGTGGCCACGGTGCTGTGGACGGCCGGCCGCCGCTCCTCGACCGATGGTCTCCTCCGGGACCGGCTTCGCGACCGGTTCGTGGTGACGTTGACGTCGGGCGAGTCGTTCTTGGGCCTGCTTGCCGAGGCCGACACCAGGACGGTGGTGCTCTCGGATGCCTCGGTGATGAAGCCGGACGGGGCGACGGCGCCGGTCGACGGGGAGCTGGTTCTCCGCCGGGAGGCCATCGCGTTCATGCAACGACCCGCCGGCTGATCCCGGCAACGGGAGGTTCCGCCTGATGCTGTTGAGCTCCGGGCGGCCCATCGCCACCAGCATCGACCTGGCTGATGCCACCCCGATGCGGAACACGGCCTACTACGCCTCGACGGGGCTGGCGCTCACCAGCCATTTCGCCGCCTACGCCGCCCTGTACCGGGCTCAGCCGTGGGTCTTCACGCTGGTCACGAAGCTGGCGACGTCAGCGGCCCGTCTGCCGCTGAAGGTTTTCGAACGGGTGTCCACCACCGATCGGGTGCCGGCCCGGGACACCGCCTACGGGGAGCTGATCCGCAACCCGTGCCCGAAGATGGGCCCGAAGCTGCTGTGGCTGTGGGTGTTCTCGACGAGGGAGCTCTACGGCGAGGCGATCCTGCTGAAGCTCCGGGACGACAAAGGCCGGGTCCGCGAGCTGCACCCGGTCCATCCGAGCAACATGCTGGTCCGGCGACGTGAGGACGGGGAGGTCGAGTACGGCCACCTCGCCTACGGCGGCGGGACCGACGCCACGCTGATGAGGTGGCCGGCCAGCGAGGTCATCCACTTCCGGGGCTACAACCCGGAGAACACCGTCAGGGGCGTCTCGCCGTGCGAGCCGCTCCGCCAGACGCTGCTGAGCGAGGACGCCATGCGGCGGGCTACGACGTCGCTGTGGCGGAACGGGGCTCGCCCGTCCGTGGTGCTCAGCTCACCGAACACCCTGTCAGCGGGGGCGATCGAGCGGATCAAGGCGCAGTGGGACGCCGCGCACTCCGGTGTCGACTCGTGGGGGAAGACGGCGGTGCTCGAGGAGGGGCTGACCCCCCACCTCGAGCAGCTGTCTTCGGAGGAGCTGCAGTACATCGAGGGCCGCCGGCTGAACCGTGAGGAGTGCTGCGCGGTGTGGGACGTCCCGCCGCCGGCGGTGCAGATCCTTGACCGGGCGACGTTCAGCAACATCACCGAGCAGATGCGGTCGTTGTACCGGGAGACGACGGCGCCACGCCTGGAGGCGGCCGAGGATGTACTGGCCACCCAGCTGGCCCCCGACTTCGCCGGGGACGGCGACCTGTACGCCGAGTGGGTGATGGACGACGTGCTTCGCGGCTCATTCGAGGCGCGGATCGCGGCGAAGGCGCAGGCGATCGGGACGGGGCAGATGACGCCGGCCGAGTCGAGGGCGCAGGAGAACCTGCCGTTTGTGGAGGGCTCCGACCGGCTCCTGGTCAACGCTGCGCTCATCCCGCTCGGTGCCGTGGAAGCGGTGACCGCTGGCACCGACACTGGCGTTGCGGAGCCGCCGCAGAAGATCAAGGGGCTGTCGGCCGGCGACGCCCGGAAGGTCGCTGGCCGGCTCTCGCGGACGGCCACCGTCGCCGACGTCGACGCAACGAAGGTCACCGCCGGCCTCCCCGACGACGCGCAGGCCGAGGTCAACGGCCTGATCGCCGCCGCCACCGCCCGGTCGGCGACCGTCGCCGAGCTGCGGTCATGGGTGGCCGCAGCCGTGGCCGACCCTTTCGAGATCAACGAGGACGGAGCAGCATGAACCCCAAGACCGAGAAGGCCGTGGTCACCAAGGCGATCGCTGAGATCGTCCCTGGGACCGATGACGCCACCACCCCGAACGGCACGTTCGAGGTGATCCTGTCGGCGGAGACGAAGGACAGGGATGATGAGACCCTGCGCCGGGAGGACTGGAAGCAGCCGCTCCCCGACCACATCACCTTCGACACCGACCACGGCATGAGCGTCGCGTCGACGGTCGGGTCGGGCGCCCCCCGGATCGAGGCTGACGGGACGCTCCGGGTGTCTGGCGAGTACAGCTCGATCGCCCGGGGCCAGGAGATCCGCACCCTGGTGAACGAGGGCCACATCCGCACGACGTCGGTGGCGTTCCTCACGACCAGTGGCTCGAAGGCTGCGGGCCGGAAGACCCGCGAGCTGCTGAACGGCGCGTTCGTCGCCGTGCCCTCGAACCGGGACACCGTGGTGCTGTCGTCGAAGGCCTGGGCAGCGCTGGAGGACGAGACGGCCGTGGCCGCCAAGGCTGGCGCCCGGAACAGTGCGACTGACGCCAGCCGCCTCCAGTCGATCCATGACCTGGCCACCGAGGCCGGGGCGACGTGCTCGGGAGCCAAGGCCTCCCCCCTGCCGGAGACCAAGTCGTTCCCCGGCTCGTACGAGGACCGCCAGCAGGATCTGCGTCAGGCGCTCGTCGAGGCGAACACCGAAGCCCTCGCAGCGGCCTACCCGCACGCCGAACCCGGTGACTACTCCTGGCGGGTCTCGATCTTGGCCACGTTCCCTGATCGGGTCGTTTACCGCCTCGGCTACGACGACACCGACGACGCCTTCGAGGTCGCCTACTCGTGGGACGGCGATGCCGTCACCATCACAGGGACGGCGGCGGCCGTGACGGTCGAGGAGATCGTCAAGCCGGCCCCCGCCGAAGCCAAGTCGCAGACCGCCGCCGACCCCGCCGCGCCCTCGGGCCCCGCCGGCTCGACCGTCGCTAGTGACGAAGTGGCCGTCAAGGCCGCCACCATCCGGGCCTACGCGGCCCTCATCTGAACCCAACCCCTCTCACCGCTCCAAAGGAGCCCCCCTGATGCCCACGCTCATCGAAGCGAAGACCAAGGTCAAGCAGCTGGCGAAGACCGCCCTCGACGCGGTCGAGAACGACGCCCTGACGATGGCTGAGAAGAAGACGATCCTCGACAAGGTCGAGCCGGAGATCAAGCAGTGGACCGACGAGGTCCAGACGCTCGAGCGGTTCGAGGACACCCGCAAGCAGCTGATGGCGACCCTCGGCTCGGAAGCCGACGGTCCGCCGGCCAACGATGGCCCGGCCGCCGGCTCGACGCTCGGGGCGAAGTCCTACGGCCAGCAGTTCATCGACTCGGCCGCCTACAAGGGCCTCGTCGCCGACGGTGGCGTGTCCGGCAAGACGGGCCGGTGGACGTCGGGTGGCGTCGAGCTGAAGACGGCCCTCACCGAGGGCACGCTCGCCAGCCCAGGCCCGGCCTACGCGGCCGTGCAGACCCCGACCGTGCTGCCCGGGATGACGAACATCCTGTTCCAGCAGCCGACGGTCGTGAGCCTGTTCCCCTCGGGCAGCACCGACAGCCCGCTCCTCCGCTACCTGGTGGAGACGGCGATCACCAACGCCGCGGCCACCGTCGCCGAGCTGGGCCTGAAGCCGGAGTCGGCGATCACGTTCAGCAAGGTCGACGAGGTGCTGAAGAAGATCGCCACGTTCCTCCCGGTGTCCGACGAGATGCTGGAGGACTGGCAGCAGATCAAGTCCTACCTCGACGCCCGCCTCACGCTGTTCGTCGAGCTCCAGGAGGAGGTCCAGCTTCTCCGAGGTGACGGGACCGGCACCAACCTGGTCGGCCTCCTCAACCGGGTCGGTCTCGCCCCGCCCGTCGCGACCCGCAATGCCACCCCCCCGGCCGGGAGCGCCACCGGCATCTACCTGTCGCCGACGACGGACAACGACATGGACGCGATCTACCGGCAGATCACCCAGGTGCGGGTCACCTCGTTCCTGGAGCCGGAGACGATCGTCATCGACCCGGGCGCGTGGATGACCGTGCAGCTGGCGAAGAACAGCCAGGGCGTCTACTACGCCGGCGGGCCGTTCATGCAGACCGCCACCCCCATGCTGTGGGCGAAGCCGGTCGTCGTGACCACGTCGATGCCGGCGAACACCGCCCTGGTCGGCGCCTTCCAGAAGGCCTCGCAGGTGTTCCGCAAGGGAGGGATCACCGTCGAGGCGTCGAACAGCCACGCCGACTTCTTCCAGCGTGACGAGACCGCCATCCGGGCCCACGAGCGGCTCCTGCTCGCCGTCTACCGCCCCGGCGCCTTCGGTGCTGTGACGGGCCTCTGATGGCCGTCCGCAGGGGTGATGACGTCGACTTCAGCAAGTCGACGGGGGCGTTCCCCATGCCGCCTTCGCCCGCGGCGGTGGTCTTCCAGGACAGCGAGGTCGACTTCGCTGCCTCGACGGGCGCCTACCCGATGCACGACGACACGACGACCGTCGTCGGCCGCACGGTCGAGCACGTCGTCGAGCACGTCGGGTCCGAAGCGGCCGAGGTGCGGTTCGTCACCCCGGGGCCAGTCAGCCTCGGCGACCCCGCCGAGGCGGCCATCCAGCGCAAGGAGCTGGGTCTGGACCCAGTGCCCCTCGACGACCAGGAGGACCGCCAGGAGGACACCGAGCACGACGAGGACGGCCCACGGGTCAAGGTCATCGCCCCACCGGCCACGCCGACCGTCCACCAGTCCGCCCCGGGCCGGGCTCGGCGCAAGTAGCCAGGAGGTGGGGCGGTGACCGTGACCGCGCTGGTGACCATCGCCGACGTTCAGCAGCACCTGAACCTGAACCCAGCCGACATGTCCCACCTGACTGAGCTTGAAGGCTTCGTCGCCGCCGCCACCGACGTCATCTCCGGCATCGTCGGCGATGTCGTCCCGACGGCTCGGGTGGACACCCTCGACGGGGGTAGGAGTGTGGTGGTCCTCAGGCACGCCCCCGTCGTCTCGGTGCAGATGGTCACTCAGTACGGCGCCGGCCCGGCCGTTCTGGTAGGCCAGCCGCTCGGCGGTAGCTACACCGCCGCCGGGTACACCGTCGACCTGGCCGCCGGCATCCTGACGAAGCGGGCGGCGTCGGGTGCCCCGATCGCCTTCGACCACGGGGCGGTCACCGTCGCCTACACCGCCGGGCGTGACCCGGTGCCCGGCGCGATCCGTCTCGCCGCGCTCGAGCTGGTCCGCACGAACTACCAGTCGACGCAGCAGGCCGGCCGCCCGGTCCTCGCCGCGTCGGTGGCTGATGATCCCTTCACCGGCCAGCCGATGGGCGACTGGCTGCCACGCAAGGTCGAGCAGCTCCTCGGCCCCTACCGGCGGGGCCCGGTCGTCTGCTGATGGCCGGCCTGACGTCCACGATCCCCGCCGCGCTCGACGCCCTCATGGCCGCCTGCAACGTCATCGCCGCCGACCCTGACGTCAGCCTGACCGTCTACGACGGCCAGATCGGCATGGACGCCGCCGACAACGCCATCGTCGTCGGCTCCGAGACCAAGGGGTGGCAGTCGGAGACGGCCGGCCTCGGGAACCTGCGCCGCCACGAGGAGTACACGATCGTCTGCGACCTCCTCGCCCACTCCGGCTCCGGCGGCGACTACGCGGCACCCGTCGTCCGGGCCCTCGCCTTCGGCCTGATCGAACGGTTCGTCGAGCAGCTGACCGCCAACCCGACGCTCGGCGGCGCGGTCCGGTTCGCCGAGATGGTCGGCGCCGACGGTGGCATCACCCGGCAGGGCGTGTCGTCGATCGGCGGCTGGTCCGTCGAGATCCAGTTCGGGGTCCGCTGCCAAGCGACCCTCACCATCTGAGGCCAGGAGGCCACATGTACCGCATCACGAACAAGTCAGAGGTCGACGGGGTGAACGTCACCGTCGGCGACGCACTCCTCAGCATCCCGCCCGCCGGCTTCGTCGACCTGGACGTCGTCAAGGCCGACGTCGCCCACCTACCCGCCGCCCTCCTCGAGGTGACCCGGATCACCAAGGCTGAGGCTGAAAAGGCCGCGACCGCACGGGCCGAGGCGCAGCCCGGGACCCAGGCGCAGGCCGAAGCGGCAACCGACGACAGCGACGACCAGGACGACGCCGGCGTGGCGACGGAGGAGGAGAGCTGATGGGCATCGGAAGCGGGCTGGGAGCTTCGCTGGGCTGGGCGGCAGAGCCGGCCTACGGCACCTACACAGCGCCGACCAGGTGGTACGAGTTCGACAAGGAGTCGCTGGTCTACACCCCGAAGCGGATCGACGGGAAGGGGCTGGCCGCCGGCGTCATCGTCGACCGGTCATCGCAGCGACACACCGTCAGCCGGGACGCCGGCGGGACCATCGACGGCATGGTGATGGCCAAGGGCATGGGCCTGCTCCTGGCCCACGCGATGGGGTCCACCGCCGTCCCGGTCCAGCAGGCCGCCACCGCCGCCTACAAGCAGACCCACGTCCTCGGCGACAACCGGGGCCAGTCCCTCACCATCCAGAAGGGCGTCCCCGACACGGGCGGCACAGCCCGCCCCTACAACATCCTCGGCTGCAAGATCAGCTCAGCCAAGTTCTCCTGCGCCAAGGACGGGCTGCTGATGTCCAGCTTCGGCGTCGACGGCCGCGACGTCCAAGAGACCTCACCGCTCGTCGCCCCCACCTACCTCACCGCCAACCCGGAGTTCGGGTTCGAGCAGGGCGTCTTCCAGATCGGTGCCTTGGGTTCGGAGGCCACCAAGTTCGTCACCGGGTTCGACCTGACGATCACCCGCCCGTTGAAGGTCGACCGGTTCGGCCTCGACGGGACCGGGATGAAGCAGGAGCCGCTCATGAACGGCCGGGTCGGGATCGCCGGGTCGATCGACACCGAGTTCGTCGACAAGGCCGCCTTCGCTGACATGTTCGCCAACGACACCCCGCAGTCGCTGGTCATCAGCTTCACCGGCCCCCTGATCGGTGGCGCCTTCAGCTACGGCATCACGTTCCGGGTGCCCTCCGTGCGGTGGAACGGCTCCGGCCCGTCGGTCGACGGGCCCGACGTCGTGAACCCGAAGATGAGCTTCAAGGGCTTCTACGACGACGTAAATGCACCGGCATCAATCGAGTACACCAGCACCGACGTCGCCGCATGATCCGACTGGGGGTTCAGGCAACCGGCTTCGCCGAGCTGTCCAGGGACGTCCGCCGGGCGAACAAGGGGCTGCAGGGCGACCTGCGGAAGAAGATGGCCGAGGCCGGCAAGATCGTCGCCGACGACTGGAAGCAGCGGACGTCGTGGTCGTCGAGGATCCCGGGGAGCATCCGGGTGTCGTCCACCGTGAAGGGAGTGAAGGTCGTCGGTGGTGGGGCCAAGGCGCCGCACACCGCTGCGCTCGAGGGGGGCAGTACCGGAGCGGCGACGTTCCGGCACCCGGTGTTCGGTCACGTCGACCGGTGGGTGGTCCAGAAGGCTCAGCCGGCGGCGCTGCTCGCTCTCGAGGCGAAGGTGGACGAGGCGGCCGAGAAGGCGGCGGAGGCGCTCGATGAGTGGGCGGCCGAGGCCGGGTTCCGGTGATCGACCCGGAGCGGCGGATGGTCCGCATCGAGCGGCTCGTCGACCAGGTCACCAAGACGCCACCGTCGCAGCGTGCGACGAAGTCACCACCGTCGCCGGCCAGACGGGAAGCAGCGAAGCGGGCCCGGGTGGCCCGCCGGCACAACCGAGGAGAGCGATGAAGATCCTGTGGAACGGCTCGGAGTGGGACTACGACCCTGGCCTGATCGACGTGCGGACCGGGGTGATCATCAAGCAGCACACCGGTCTCGGGCTGATCTCGTGGTCGAAGGCCGTCGACGACGGTGACCCGGCCGCCGTCCAGGCGCTGCTGTGGGCGGTCCAAAGGCAGAACGGGGTGCAGGTCGACCCGAGCACGCTGAACTTCTCGATCTACGACTTCATGGCCGCGTTCAACGCCGCGGCCCTAGTGGACATGGAGGTGCGGGTGGAGGCGGAGCTGCGCCGCCTGGCCGTGGACCCTCCCGAGGGCGTCGAGGACCAGGACGGAGTCACCCCCGAGCCGACGCCGACCTCGACGACCTCAGAGACCGCTACCTCGGAGCCCTCGGCCACCTCCAGCACCTGATCCCCGCCCAGGTCGACGCTCTCACCGTCCGGGACTTCCTCGGGCTGATCGGCTGCGTCGACGCCTACATCGACGCGCAGAAGGGCTGACGCATGGCGGCACGCACGGTCACCCTGAACATCGTCGGCGACTCGTCCAGCGCCGAGCAGGCCCTCGACAAGACGGCCGGCGCGGCCGACCAGGCGTCCGGGAAGGTCGGCGCCGCCTTCGGCGGGCTCGGGTCGACGCTGAACCAGCTGACGGGCGGCGCGTTCTCCCCCCTGACCGATGCGATGGAGACGGCGAAGGCCGGCATGGCCAGCGTCGGCGACACCGGCGACTCGCTCACGTCGAAGGCGGGGGCGTGGGGCGCTGGCATCGCCGCGCTGGGTGCCGCCTTCATCGCCTTCGGCGACAAGGAGAAGGAGGCGATGCAGGTCCTCGACGTCGCCATCGACAACACGGGCAAGTCTCACGAGGACTACGCCGACCAGGTCGCCGTGGCGATCGACAAGATGGCGAAGTACGGCTTCACCGCGGTCGAGACGGAGCAGGCCTTGACCAAGCTGGTCCTGGCCACGAAGGACCCGGCGGTGGCGCTGGACCTGCTGACGACGGCGGCGGGGAAGGCGACCGTCACCGGCAAGGGACTCGAGGGCGGGGCGGCGGCGCTGGTGAAGGAGCTGACGAAGGCCAACAAGGCCGCGGGCGTCGACGGTGTGAAGTCGATGAAGGCCTTGGAGACGGCGACGACGGCCTCGACGAGGGCGGAGGACCAGGCCGCTAAGGCCAAGGAGCGGCTCGCTGACCTTCAGGCGAAGCAGTCGGCCTCGAACGGCAAGAGCGTGTCCGACAGCATCGCACTGCGGGGGGCGACCGAGGCGCTCAGCAAGGCCCGGTCGGCGTCGGCGGCCGGCGCGAAGAACGGGGCGGAGATGGTGGCCAACGCCCAGCAGCGCCTCGCTGATGTCCACGCCTTGCAGGCCGAGAAGATGAAGCCGACGGTCGCCGAGACGCTGGCGTTGCGCAACGCCCAGCAGGCCGTGAAGGAGACCGCGGCCAAGGTGGCCGAGACATCCAAGGGCGTCACCACCGCCCAGGAAGGGGTGACGGCCTCGCAGAAGAAGGGGGAGACCGGGGCCGACGCGCTGAAGAAGAAGTACGACGGGCTCGCTGACGCCAACTCCAACTCGTTGAGCGGCTCGTTCCGCGCCCTCAAGGCCGAGGTGACGAACACCGCTTCGGACCTCGCCCAGAAGTTCGGGCCCGCTCTGGCGATCGCCGGGACCGCCGCCGCCGGGATCGACGCAGTGATGAACGTTGGCACCGCCACCCTCCAAGCGTGGCGGACGATGAGGGCGGGGGCGACGGCGGCCCAGGCCACCGCGAATGTCGTCACCGCGAGCAGCATCCCGATCACGTGGGCGGCGCTCGGCCCGATCCTGCTGATCATCGCGGCGGCCGCCGCGCTCGGCATCGGTATCTACCTGCTGTGGCGGAACTGGGACACCGTGTGGGGCGCGATGAAGAAGGTGGTGACCGGCACGTTCGACTGGGTGAAGGACAACTGGCCGCTCCTGCTGGCCATCCTCACAGGCCCGTTCGGGCTGGCTGTCCTGTTCATCACGAAGAACTGGGACAAGATCAAAGAATCAGTCGGCGGTGTCATCGACTGGGTGAAGGACAACTGGAAGGCAGTCCTGGACATCCTCACCGGCCCATTCCGCCTAGCCGTGGGGTTCGTGAAGGACCACTTCAAGGAGATCGTCGACTTCCTGAAAGGCATCCCGGGTGAGATCGCCGACATCGCCGCCGGCATCGGCCGCGGGCTGGCGAACCCGATCATCGACGCGATCAACGCCATCGCCGGCGCCTGGAACAGCCTCCACTTCTCGATCCCCAAGGTGGACCTCGGCCCGCTCGGCGACTTCGGTGGTGGTGATGTCCGGGTGCCGCAGATCCCGAAGATCCCCCGGTTCGCCGAGGGTGGCATCGCCACCGGGTTGACCCTGGCCGTGCTCGGCGACAACCCGTCCGGCCGGGAGGCGGTCGTCCCGCTCGAGCGGGCCGGTGAGTTCGGGTTCGGCGGCGGCGGCGGCGGCGGCGGCCAGGTGCCGGTGCACACCACGATCGTCCTTGACGGCCGGGCGATCGCCAGGGCGGTCACCCCAGGGGTGCGGGAGGAGCTGAACCGGATGGCGTTGAACAGCTCGACGCTGGCCGTCAGCTGATGCCCTACCCGACGACGCCGGTCCCCGGCTACCAGCTGCTCGTCGGGTTCGCCAACGCCGCCCTCGACGACTCGACCGGCTGGGTGGTCGACGCGCCCGGGGTGACGCCGGCGGCCGGCCACTGGACCGACATCTCCGCCTACGCCGACCGGTACGCGATCAAGCGGGGCCGCCAACCCCAGACCGGCCTCGTCGAAGCCTCTACGTTGAACGTGCAGCTGCGGTCCGACGACGGCGAGTTCGCCACCTGGGGCACCACCGGCCGGTTCACCCCCTACCTCGGCCCGCTCCGCCAGGTCCAGGTGCGGGTCACCGTGGGCGGCGTCACCTACAAGCGGTTCACCGGGCACGCCTCCCGCTGGGGGCAGCGGTGGGGTCAGGTCGTCAACGAAGCCGAGCTGGAGGCCGCCGACCTGTTCCGCCTCCTCAACGGCACCAGCCTCGGCTCCGGCGCCTACGAGTCGGCGGTGCGGGCCGTCGCCACCCACTGGTGGCGGTTCAACGACGACCCGGGCGCCGCCGAGGGCGCCGACTCGATCGTCGCGAACGCTGCGCCGATGCTGATCGGCGCCGCCGCCGACCACAGCCTGCCCGTGTTCGGCGGCCCGCCGATGGTGCTGGCCTCGCCCCGTGCCGGATCGGTCAGCCTCGGCCCGCACGCCGCCGGCAC